>Ga0209633_10005062_pt1 | contig 11672 bp, 13 predicted proteins | sample Cruoilmetagenom1_FD_187290 | JGI IMG/M metagenome (GOLD analysis project Ga0209633, IMG submission 187290) | Oil polluted marine microbial communities from Coal Oil Point, Santa Barbara, California, USA - Sample 1 (SPAdes) (version 2) | ecosystem: Environmental > Aquatic > Marine > Oil seeps ... | reverse complement strand
CACCGGGAAACCATTTTTATAGAGATCTTAAAGAAGTAACTCAGATTATAAATAAATTGCACCGCACAGCTACATTGTGGTTCTCTTACAAAGACAAAAAGGTCGAAAGTACGTACTTTATTAAGAATATTTATGAATCTTACGATCGATGGTTCGTGGTGCTTAAAGTCAGTGATTTGAAATTAGAGGGTAGAACGGCGGCACAGCATGTTTCGGGCGATGTCGCCACCGCGCATGAACAGATGACTGAACAAAGGCAAAAACTTTTAGAAAGAGGAAAGTTAGATGTTTGAAGTAGAACAAGCTACTAAATTGGTATTGGAACTGAATAATCGCTTCGAAAGAGCCAAAATGATGGAGCAAAAAATTGATCAAAAAGAGTTTAAGAATTTAATGAAACAAATGTATTACAACTACATGGTTTTGCTTCCACCGCAAGACCTTAGTGTCTGTGATCAGTGTGGTAGGTCATTTGATGACAGCGAGTAATTGTAGTTTTTAAGACAAGATCAGTTTCTTCTATACTCAATTAGCTCGCATAACAATGGCTACAAGGGAGGGTTCGCTTCACTGCGCCCTTGTTCCCAAGCGGTGCGTGTCCACGACACAAGAGATAAGATCAGAAAATAAAAATTAGGTGATTTTTGTATCAATGTGAAGGAGAGTTTGAGCAGATTCGAATCCCAAACCCTCCTTCCCATTCAACGCAAAAATATTGCCTATCAATTTCAAACTTTTATCATTAATTTGAGTTTTTTCTAAAAAACAAATTATGAAATATTTTCATTAAAAATGACTAAACGATAGTTAAAACATATCAAAAAAACGCGAAAACCTTGCTACAAAACACCTGAAAAGTGTGACGGTATCCGTGGCGGTACTTCTATTTTTAGAGTGAAAAAATACCAATATATACAATTACTTATTTATCAATGTGAATCCCTGCCTCCCGCCATAATACAAAAGCCCGTTAGCGTTTTGCGCTAACGGGCTTTTTTATTATGTGCGGTTAGGTAGGGTCAAGTACCCTGAATCGGGTTCGCAAGCATTGCGTTGAAGCAATGCTGACGTCGGAGGCACGACGACGGTCCTGAGGAACGAAGGATTCTTTAATCGCCATAAGCGATTAAAGAACAATCCCGCCCCTGAGTTAAAAATACTTCCTAAAGATCATGCAAGGTGCTTAGGGTTTCTGCTATCACTGATTAACGCAAACTCTCTTCCAGCAGTTTAATCTCTTCTTCATCTAGCCCAAATAATTTATAAACCGCCTGATTAAGCTGTTGTTCTTTTTGCGCTAGTTCAGCGCTGCTGGATTGAATTTTCTGCTTTTGCCCTTCAAACACATCTTGCCATTGCATATTTTCATCCAACGTCATGCTATGTTTGAATTGTTTTTTTATTTCTTTTTGAAACGCATCAAAGCCTAGTGTCCACCAATTCTTAAGTTTGTTATTCAGCTTTGGGGCTTGCCCATCGGGGCATAGGCTAGGGATATTTTTACGTATACCATTTTGCAATTGGTAACGTTGCTCAGCCTGTGTTTGGCAGTTTTCGGCCAGGAGTGCGATAAGCTCTTGTTGGGCGTTTGTGGCTTTTGGGATGGGTAACTTTTCTAAAACATGTCCATGAATTTGATAAAAACCTCCGCTCATTGCTGAAGCAATACTTTTGAGGAAAAACCATGAAATATTGCTATTTAATAAACCTAACTCATAATAAGAAACAGCATTTATTAAATTTAGCGCATTATTAAAATACGTACTATCTGTATCAACCCAAAATAAAGGTGAAGGCATAAAACGGTTATAAACAATTTTGGCTTTTTCAAAGCTTTCATAATATGCACAAGCTCGTAACTCCCACCAAAACTCACCTTTGTCTCCGCGCTTACGACCTTTCTCTGCAAAAGGTTCTAACCATTCGCAAATTTGCGGATGCTGTTGTTGCAACCACTGCCACGCTTCAGCCTCACTTACTTCAATATCTTCTTTACCCATTTGCTGACGCGTCCAGCCTCTTGGAAAAAGAATCAAATAAAGGTTTCTTGATTCAGCACGCCACTTCTTTAAGTCTTTACCTTCTAAAAAAGGTTTTAAATTTTCCAATGAGGCTGGGTTAGCTGTAATGATCTTATTGTAAGTAGCTTCGTCAATAACAAAAGCAGCATTTAACCCTGTCTTCAAGCCGTATAATGGCTGACCATAAACCTCCTTTAAAGTCGGCTTATTCCGCACAATCTTTTTACGCAAGGCTTGCAAACGCTCATCTTCCAAACGTCAGCCATCATTGGCTAGTTTATTTTGTGAAATTTCACCCCATCTGGGCGCGAGCATCTCAACCTTTAAATCATCCAGCTTAGCCGCTTCCACATTCCAAAAATTGAGCTTGGTTTCAGGTGCTTTTTGACGAGAACGACTGGGTTTACTCATGACTAAAATCGCGGGATAAGTCGTAACCCCTTCAAATACCTGCAAGTCACCAAAATCAACGATGCTTTCTAAATGAGCTTGTACACTAAGGTGCTTGCGTAAGCTCTCACCACTGCCTGTTTTAAAAAAGGTGGATGAGCTGATATAGCCCAGATAACCGCCTTTTTTAAGAATGTTAATACCTAACTCAAAAAAGTAGGTATAGAGGTCGGCTACGCCGTGATAGGTTTGGTAGTTGGTTTCGAGGTAGGATTTTATCTCGCTGAGGCGTTCTTGTCGCACATAAGGCGGATTACCTAGTACCACATCAAAATTGCTGAAGCGTCCCGTCCAGCTAAAGGCATTTTTATCGTCTTTTTTGTGATTGATTATGCTGTTGCCCTGCTGGATATTGTCTTTTAGCGAGACCAGTGGTTTGCCTTTTTCAGCGGTTGCCAACCACAGCGAGAGACGTGCAATTTCAACTGATTCGGCATTTATATCAACGCCAAACAGATTGTTATTAAGAATATCGTCATTCAGGCTTTTACTAAATAAGTCACCCTTGTCACCGAGTGTTTCTAAGTTTGCATTAACCGACTTAAACTCTTCTTTGAGATATTTAAACGTCGCAACCAAAAAGGCACCACTGCCACAGGCGGGGTCACAAATGCGCGTAGTTGCTAGGGTATCTCGATAACTTTGCCAGAAACCGATACTACCCAGTTGATGCTCTTTTTCGATGAGTTTGCGTTGTTGTTGCAGATAGCCACCTAGTGTTTTTTCAACTATCCACGAGGTAATAAAGTCGGGAGTGTAGACCACGCCTTGGTTTTTACGCTTGCCCGTTGTGCCTTTGGTTTGCGCGCTAACCGTTAATTCTTTGTCTTCTTCGACTGCTTCGTAAATCTTGTCGAGGTCTTCGATTGATTGCTCAAAAATATGACCGAGAATACTTTCGCTGATTTCGGTGGCAAAGTCGTATTCCCACAGGCGTTGGAATTGTTGTAAGAGATCATCACTAATTTCAAGTTCTTCTAGCGTATCTTCCTTTTTAAAGAGATCGCCGTTGTAACGTGGAATATCCTGTTTAGGATTGCCCTTGTCGATGGAATTAAATAAGACTTTAAGTCTATCCCACGAGCCAAAGAGTGAGTTATCCATGTTAAGAAAAATGTATTCTTGCAAGGTGCGTTGCGGCAGTAGTTCACGGTCTTCGGCAAAGGCAATAAATAACACACGATCCAGCAAGGTTTGCGCCCGAGAGATCATATCGGCACGGCGGATGCGGTTATTCTCTCGCTTCATGCCATTTATGAGCTTGATGCGAATATCGCGGTAATCTGAATACAGCTCGTTAGTAATGTCTTTTTCGGCTTGCAGACTTTGCTTATAAAGCCTTTCGGTTTTACCCGTAATCAGATTTTTAGCCCCAAGTAATAAGACAAAACGCTCATATTCTTCAGGCTTTATTAAATCGGCGATTTGCCAACAATGGTAGAGTTTGCCCGACTCTGGGTATTTGTATAAGCGGATTTCAATACAGTTTGAGACTATAAACCACTGTGCTTCGCCGTTGCTGTGATAAGCATAATTGCGCGCTTGCTCGACGGCTGAGTGTTCACGCCCAAGCATGGCTCTGTCCATGTCGGTAGTATTGGGGCCTTTGAGTTCCAGCATCACCAGACGCGCTTTGCTCTCGTTACTAAACTTGCCTAAGCAAATATCAACTGAGCCTGAGCCTACCTTTTCTTCTGAAACTAACGTCCAATTCTTTTTTACATTTTTTGTTAAGGGTTATAACCCAACACTTCTCCACAAAGATCATTAGCAAAGAGTAGTTGCAGATTGCTTTCTTTATAATGTTGAATGTCACCCGATTCGATTAAATCGTGCCATTTTTGTAAGGTTGCTTTTGCCTTATTAGAAATTTCGCCCGCTTTTAAGGCACTAGAGAGCGCTAATGCTTTTTTAAGTGTACGCGTATGAAACAAGTTTTGGGTTGTAGACATTAATGTAGTTTATTTAGCAACAAAGCATTGATAATAGCTTAAAGTCATGGGGAAAACCTTATAAATCAATCTGTGTAACAATGTCTAAAAAGACTGCGCTAACAATTTTTCAGCCATTGGCATTACTACGCCATCTTCGTATTTACTTCCACACCATAACCTAACTTATTCATCATATTTACAAGATTATCAATGGTAAGTTTTTGAGTCTTTCCACGTATAAGATCACTGATTCGAGATTGCATTATCCCTAGTCTTTCAACTACTTCTGTTTATGTTTCACCTGTGCCTTTAATTATTTTGTTATTTCTAAAGCGTTGCTATTTATTCCACAGTTAACAGATGCTCCCATCTTGTAGTGTATGCAGGTGATAGTTGGTCTTGATGCATGTACCAACGCTTTTTACTTTCAGATGCTAAACGAAGGGTTTGTGATCCATACTTACCATTAATATGATCTAGTAACTTCATTCGTTTTCTAACTTCAGTATTGTATTTTTCTTGTTGAAATAGGCATAGTTGTTGATAGTTATCTGGAACAATATCAAAGATCATAATTCCAGCTTTTTGATATTCGTATCCTGCTTTAAATATCCGTTTTAAAGCATACATACTCATTTTTATAAAAGTAGAAGTATCAGCTGAATATTGATTAAGACTTATGGTATTTGAGTTGCTGTACCCTCCCCCTTCAGAGAAAGGACTGGTTCGAATAAAGACTGTAATACTTTGCGCTACACTTCCTTGCTTGCGTAATTTCTCACAAGCCCTGCTAATGTAGCCCGCTATCAAAGAACGAAGATGATCATAGTTTGTTACTCGTTCTCTAAAACTACGTGATATTAATAATTGCTTTTTCTCTGGTAGATCTTCAATAGAAATACAACTTTCACCATTTAGCTCTCTAACCGTTCGTTGTAATACAACATTGTACTTTCTTCTAATCCATCCGCTATCTGCATGTGCTAAATCGTAGGCTGATTTAATACCACATTTTTTTAAGCTATTACCCCAATTACGACCCACTCCCCATACATCACTAATTTCTACTTTCTTAAGAACGCTATTAATTTGATCTTGATTATCGAATACAAAAACACCCTTGGTTTTAGCAGCTTTCTTAGCTACTCTATTCGCAATTTTTGAGAGTGTTTTAGTTTTAGCAAAACCGATGGATACAGGTATGCCCGTCCACTGTAAAACAGTCTGCCGAATCTTTAATCCGTGTTGATACAAATCAAAGTTATTAAAGCCCTGCATATCGGCGAAAGCTTCGTCTATTGAGTAGATTTCTAACGTTGGTGACAAATGCTCTAAAACACCCATTACTCGTGCTGATAAATCACCATACAAGGGAAAGTTAGAAGAAAATACTTGAATACCTTGCTGTTTCATCTGTTGACGGTATTTAAACTCAGGCGCACCCATAGGGATACCAAGAGCTTTAGATTCGTTACTTCTTGCTATCACACAGCCGTCATTATTGGATAAAACCACTATAGGTTTATTTTCAAGTTCAGGTCTGAACAACCGTTCACATGAAGCATAAAAGTTATTGCAATCCACAAGTGCAAACATCGTTAGACTTGATGAATTACTGATGTAACAACACCCCAAATATGCAGCTCTCCTGTTACTACAATGTCCTTATGTTTAGAATTTTCAGACTTAAGAATAACTTTATTATGCTCAATACAAAGTCGTTTAACGGTAACATCACCCTCTACATTGGCTATGACAATTTTACCATTGTTAGCTGTAACAGAACGATCTACGATAAGAATATCGTCTGGGAATATCCCAGAATCAATCATAGACTTCCCTGACACTCTTACAAAATAAGTAGCTTCGTTATTCTTAACAAGTAAATTGTTTAAATCTAAATATTCTTCAATAAAATCATCTGCGGGGGAAGCAAAACCTGCTTCAACCTTACTGCTAAAAATGGGGATATTTATACTTTTACTTTGAGGTAAAAGAAAGTAAATAGTACTAATTTCTTCACTGGATGAAAGTTTTATTAGGTCATCTGGTACTAATGACCTTTGACTAATAAACGGCAACGGTAAGTGGTGGGTGTGTTGATTGATCATTTTATTATCCTTATGATTAGCTTTACCTTAAAATAGAACAAAAAACGAACACGGTCAATTATTAATACATTTATGAAGGCAGAACTATGTGCGGTAGATTTGAACTAAATATTTCTAAAGATAAGCTGATACAAAAGTTTGACATTGATAACTGGCAACTCGATAATTACAAGCCTCGATACAATATTCCTCCCACTACTAATATTCCTATTATCCGTGATACAGGCAACAATCGCGCAATTAACTACGCGCATTGGGGGTTAATACCCTCATGGGCTAAAGACAGGAAAATAGGTTATAAGATATTTAATGCCCGCTCTGAAACATTATCAGAGAAACCTTCATTTAGAACTGCATACAAAAAAAGGCGATGTCTGATACCTGCATCAGGTTATTATGAATGGCAAAAACTAGACGCTAAAAATAAACAGCCTTTCTGGATAGGTCGTGAAGACAAAGAACCGTTTCTAATGGCTGGACTTTACGAAGATTGGACGGATAACAAAACAGGCGAATTAATAGAATCATGCACTATTATTACTCGTGATGCTTATCCAGAATTGAGCGATATTCATAGCAGAGTGCCTGTGATTTTACCAAATGAATACATGCAATACTGGCTTGCTGGTAAACAGGATGATTTTCCGACTATAGAGATAGATCAATTAGATTATTACCCAATATCTAAAGAAGTGGGTTCTCCGAAAAATGACTATTTTTTTAAACCTATTGATAATGTTTAGTTAACAAATTCTTTGTTCTCTTTTTTAAATCACTTTCAAGATTTCTACTACTGCACCTGAACAGCCTAAACCATCAAAAATACTGCCTGTCGTCATATGTGTGACTGCATTCATTTCTTTACCTGTTTTCGTTGTATTTTCTCGTAAAGGTTGGGCTTTTTCTTTCTGAAAACACTGCGTATAATTATTTCAATTAAAAAGTGTCTGGCTTTACTAAGGCATACCAAAGTTCAATCTTACCATTTATAAATAACTATATTAAAAACAGGAAAAAATGCGAGACATTATAAAAGCAGCCATACGTACCATTCCCGATTACCCAAAACCCGGCATTCAATTTCGCGATATAACCACATTGCTGGAAGATCCAACCGCGTTAAGAATGACAATCGACACGATTGTGCATCGTTATTTGAATCAAGATATTACCGCTGTTGCAGGCATTGAAGCACGTGGTTTTATCTTTGGTACTGTCGTCGCATATGAGCTTGGTGCAAGTTTTATTCCTGTGCGTAAAGCAGGCAAATTACCGGGGGATACTATCTCTCAGTCCTATCAATTGGAATATGGCGAAGACAGTATTGAGGTTCACACAGACTGCATTAAACCCAATGACCGTATTTTGCTGATTGATGATTTGATCGCAACGGGCGGTACAGCGGCAGCGGCGGTAAAATTAATTCGTCAACTGAATGGAAATATTGTTGAAAGCTGTTTTATTGTTGATCTACCCGATTTAGGGGGTAGTAAAAAATTAAAAGAAGATCACGATTGTGCGGTATTTTCATTGTGTGAATTTGAAGGCGATTAACAATAGCAAAAATGCCAACACCATCAAAATACATCATCGTTGCCGCATTGGATATGGAGACCCCTGATCTTGATCAGTTTGCACCCGTAATTCATACTGGCGTTGGTAAACTAAATGCGGCGATTAGTATTTATGAGGCTATTTTATTTCACAAACCTGAGCGTGTCGTTAATTACGGTACAGCGGGTACAGTGAGTGGCAAAACAGGCTTACTTAAAGTTGATACCTTTATCCAACGTGATATGGATGTGCGTGGATTAGGTGTTCCGCGTGGTGTAACACCCTTTGAAAATAATGAAAAATTGCCAGATGCCAAAGGCATAGTACTCGCATCGGGTGATTCATTTGTGACCGACTCCGAATTGCATCTTGAAGGTTTAGATATCGAAATTGACCTTATCGACATGGAAGCCTACGCCTTACAAAAAGTGTGCGCGCATCATAATACCCATTTTGATTGCTATAAATACGTGACCGATAGCACCGATAACGAAGCATCAAATGACTGGGTAGAAAATGTCGCTAAAGGTGCTACTTTATTTTTAGACGTATTGGAAAAAAAATACGGTAAATCAATTCTTTATAATCATTACTTTAAGTGATTTATGATTAAGGAAAATCTATAAATTAGCATCTCAACAAGAGGCGTTCGCAATACGCATTTCTTTTTGGATCTAACTATTTACTGCTATCACCTTTTGATGCCGAAGGAAATGCCGCAACATTGTTGCCACCTTCGTAGTTCTTGATTTTACACACACCCTGTTTTTTTACTTCATCTATACGTATCACTGAATGAAAGGGGATAAAACTGCGTTTAACCGAATCAAATTCCGCTTTTAGTTTTTCTTCCGAAGGGTCAATTACTACTTCGCTCTGACTACCAAAAACAATTTCTTCAACAGCCAAAAAACCATATAAATCAGATTCATATACTTGCTTTGCAAAAACCTCATAAACTTTGTCTTGATTAATAAAACTTACTTTATACAGGCGTGATTCGTTCATAATAATTTAAACTTTTACTGAGATGGGTAATGCGCGCCTTTGTAACAGGTTTTAATCTATTTTGCACGTTTTATAACGTGTAATACTCATCTCACGCATACGTTTCAAAAGATAAAAAGCCCTTTATTTTTTAAAGTTACTGTTCCTAGTTTTCAGAAAGGGTATGATTGCGTTTTTAAATTTTTATAACAGGTATTCAACATGGCAATCAGCTCTTTTCATCCTCCGCAGCGCACCTTAATGGGGCCTGGTCCTTCTGATGTTAACCCGCGTATTTTAGAAGCAATGTCACGCCCTACTATTGGTCACCTCGATCCTGTGTTTGTTGCGATGATGGATGAAACTAAAGGTATGCTTCAAAATGCATTCATGACTAAAAATGAATTAACGATGCCTGTTTCTGCCCCTGGTTCAGCAGGAATGGAAACCTGTTTTGTAAACTTGGTTGAGCCAGGTGATACGGTAATCGTTTGTCAAAACGGCGTATTCGGCGGACGTATGAAAGAAAACGTTGAACGCTGCGGCGCAACAGCAATCATGATTCAAGATGACTGGGGTTCTCCAGTAGACCCTGCCAAGCTTGAAGATGCATTGAAAGCCAACCCAGAAGCAAGCACGGTTGCATTTGTTCATGCAGAAACATCAACAGGCGCAGTCTCCGATGCGGAAACCTTAGTTAAATTAGCACATGATCACGACTGTTTAGCGATTGTAGATGCGGTAACATCTTTGGGTGGTTCACCGCTTAAAGTTGATGATTGGAATATTGACGCAATATATTCTGGCACACAAAAATGTCTTTCATGTACGCCGGGTATTTCACCTGTGAGTTTCAGTCAAGCAGCGATTGATCGTATCCAAAATCGTAAAACAAAAGTACAAAGCTGGTTTATGGATTTAAACCTCGTGATGGCTTATTGGGGTGCGGGTACACAACGCGCTTATCACCATACTGCTCCGATTAATTCACTCTACGCATTCCATGAATCACTGGTTATTTTGCACGAAGAAGGCTTAGAAAACGCGTGGACACGCCATGATAAAAACCATCAAGCATTCAAAGCGGGTATTGAAGCAATGGGCTTAGGTTTCTTCGTAGACGAAGCTCACCGTTTACCACAGTTAAATGCAGTAACATTACCTGAAGGTATTGATGAAGCCGCTGTACGCAGCACATTATTGAATAAATACAACCTAGAAATCGGCGGTGGTCTTGGACCAATGGCGGGTAAAATCTGGCGTATCGGACTAATGGGACACGCAAGTAACGAAACCAATGTACTGATATGTTTAGGTGCACTAGATGCGGTTCTAAGTGATATGGGCGCGAAGATTGATTCGGGCAAAGCGGTTAGTGCTGCGATGAAGGCATTTGGTTAAATCTAAACTAGTTATAGTAGTGGTTCTATACGCATAACATCACGGTCAAACAATTTGACCGTGATGTTTAAGTTTTTATTTCAAATTGAGCGTCTAAACAAACCTAATAAAGACAAAAAACCAAATACCTCTATTGGATAAATACCGCCACCAGCTGATTCTATTGACGACACACTGGGTGTTTTTGAAGGTTCCTCTGTTATCAGGGGAATTTGATTCTCTGGTGTTTCTGTAGTGGTTGGATTTGATAGAATTACGGGAGACAACGAAGGTGACGGTAATACAATCGTAAAAATACCTGAATTCCTCTAATTTTCAACGCCACTTTTAAGTGATGTCACCCACCATTCACCTACTCTAATCATAAATCGTACATTAGGGCTTACTTCACAAATTTGTAATGATGCACATCCTGCTTGTGCTGCTGCATAATTACTATTAATCTTTTGAAAAAGATTAGATAAATTCCTATCTAACTCATTGACCAATAAGGTATAACTTCTTGCATCAGATACTTTTTCCAATAAAAAAAGGTGGGTTAACCGTTGTACCCAAAGGTGCAATTAACAATGGCTTTGTCGACCTCACTTGTTTCTCAATCGAACAAATATCAACCACACGAAAATAACCAATGCCACGTTTATCAGTAGTTGCTCTACTATATTTACTTGAGATATTTATTGCGTTTTTAGTCATAAACCTTTTTTAACTATCTATGTAAATTCCTTCTCACTGATCTTTGGCTCCATCCAAAGAAAGCAGCAAATGCTGAAATCAAACTGAGTAAACCAGTCAGACTTAGTGTTGGTATAGCTTGCGGAGAAATATCATTGTTTGTGACTGTACAAACAGCCGTTTCACCTAATTCAAGGGTTAACTCGTTTCCACTTAACAGTCCTGCACTACATTCCCAAGTAGATTCATATTGTATAACTGGTCGACTCGACAGTTCTAATTTACCTGCCACATTTGAGACACTTAAAGTGTAAGTACCCGCTGGAATATTGACGGAAGAAATTGCGGGTTCATTTTCAATACCATTTATTATCACTAAACCAGCTGCTTGCAATTGCCAATCTGAATCAGTAGCGCTACCACCATCGTCATTGATAACGGTGTTTAATAAGGTAAGGGTCGCAGGTTGGTCATCATTAGTAATGGTACACTCAACCACTTCTCCATTTGCTAGTTGCAAGCCATTACCAAGGAGAAGT
>Ga0209633_10005061_pt1 | contig 11673 bp, 13 predicted proteins | sample Cruoilmetagenom1_FD_187290 | JGI IMG/M metagenome (GOLD analysis project Ga0209633, IMG submission 187290) | Oil polluted marine microbial communities from Coal Oil Point, Santa Barbara, California, USA - Sample 1 (SPAdes) (version 2) | ecosystem: Environmental > Aquatic > Marine > Oil seeps ... | reverse complement strand
GAGGATTGAACTTTCAGCGTATTGAGAAATAAGAATCATACACTTTCGATCCGCTAAGTCCAAGGCGACTTAGCGGTTCTTAGTGTTGCACAAAAAAAGGCTCCCTTTTCAGGAAGCCTCATTAATTTGGTTTAAATTACGTTCCATCCTGATAATTATTGGGATGGAATGTGCTTTTGTAATAAAGAACTCTTCCAGGTCCAGCGGATTCTGGAAGGTCCTTTCTAATTAGTCTTTAAGTGTAAACTCAGTACCTTAAAATGCTTAGTCAGAAATCGTCAAGCTCGAGGCTTAAGCAGTGTAGAAGATCAAGAGTTTACTTTTGTAAACGACTGGTTTTCTGCACAAGCATAACGATGAAATTGGCGTTTTCTGGCAAGCAATTACTTCTTCATTAACATTTGGTCGATACCTTTACAAGCTCTGAAACCATCTGCAATAGCTGAAATAGCATCTGCTGTACGATTCACTGCATCACCACCTGCAAATACTTTTGGATCAGTTGTCTGTTGCATTTCATTTACGACAAAACGTCCACGTTCTTCTTTTACTTTTTCTGAGTAATCTTCAAGGAAAGTATAATCACCTTGCTGGCCAATAGCACCCATTAAAGCAGTAACAGGCATAATGGTATTACTACCTTCAATAGCAACAGGTTTTGGTCTGCCACCTTTATCATCAGCAACCATTTCTGCTAACAGATATTCAATACCGGTTATTTGGTTATTATCATCAGCATGAACTTTAATTGGTATTGCCTGTGGAACAAAATTAATTCCCTCATCTTCTGCACCTTCAATTTCTTCCCAGTCGGCAGGCATATCTTCAACACGACGTCTGTAAAGAATTGTTACATCAGCTCCCATACGGGCACTAACACGTGCTGCATCAATGGCTACATTACCACCACCAATAACTGCTACTTTATCACCAATTTCAACTTTCTCACCAGCATTAATTTCATGTAAATAATTAACTGCCTGCATAGAACCTTTTGCATCTTCGCCATCAATACCTAATGTCCATGCATCAGGGAAACCAACACCCATAAATACGGCATCATTTTCTTTATAAATCTTATCGAATGAAATGTCTTTTCCTACTTTGGTGTTATATTTAATTTTCACACCAATCTTCTCAATATACTGAACCTGTTTATCGATACTTTCAAGTGGTAATCTGTATTTAGGAATACCGTACATGATCATACCACCGGCCTTTGCGTTGGCTTCATAAATTGTAATATCATAACCAAGTAAAGCAAGGTAATAAGCGGCAGTTAATCCGGAAGGACCTGCTCCTACAATACCTACTTTTAAACCATTTGGTGGCTTAATCTCAGGATTAACAATTTCATGAACCAAATCAGCTGTTTGTGCTGTTTCAGTAGCATAACGTTTTAGCCATCTGATAGCAACAGATTCTCCCCTTGTAGCAATGGCACATACATCTTCACAACGACGTGTACATACTTTACCACACATTTCGGGAAGTGGGTTGTTATCATAAATTATACGTAGTGCATCTTTATCATTTCCGCTGGCAATTGCATTAATGTACTCAGGAATATGCATGTGATCGGGGCATACTTCGGTACACAATCCGCAGCTAATACAACGGGCTGCTTCCTCACGTGCCATTTCTTCGTTGTAACCAAGTACAACTTCAGCAAATGATTTAACCCTACTCAATCCTTCGAGCTCAGGCATCGGAATCCGTTTCCAGTCATTTAGTGAAACATCTTTATCACTGGTAAATGAGAGGTTGTTTTTACCTTCCGGATTATCTACTCCCGGGGTCCATAGAAACGAATCAGCATCATCACTTACATAAATATAATCTTTTGTAAGAGAGAGACTTCCTGTTGGGCAAACGTCAACACAAAGGGCACACCAGCAACAACGTCCATTATCAACACGTGGGCGTAATCCTGAGTCACCATCTTTGCCTTCAATACCATCAACTTTAATCATGTCGATGGCTGCATTTTGGCAAATTGTTGAACAGTTACCACAACCTATACAATCATCAAGTTCATTATAGTGAACACCTCTATATCGGTCAGCTGCTTCCAGGGTTTTCTTTGGAAACTCAATTGTATGGGGCTTTTTACCAAACTGCTTTAGTGCGGTTAGTGGCTTTAGCGTATCTTTTAAATCGAAAAAACTCATCTTTTTTCTTTTTTATTCTTTATTGTCTTTTTGATATTGTACGGTTGTCGAAACGATTCATGAATCGTTTCTACCGTTCAATTTCTGGTGGGCATGTGCCCAGACTGTTCATAATTGCTGATACATCAGCGACATTTTCACCAACTAATACATCTTCCAACAGTGATACTGCATGTACATATGCGGCACCACGAAGATGTACTCTGCGAGGCATATTACCACCATCGCTTACAAGGTATAAACCAATTTCACCACGAACCGATTCAGTTCTAACATAGGCATCACCTTTGGGTAATATCCACTTTTGTGGATTTGGAACTTTATTATAAACAGAACCTCCGGGCATGTCAGCAATCACCTGACGGATAATTCGAATCGACTGCCTTGCTTCCTGACGACGAACCAGAGCTCTTGCCCAGATATCGCCACCTTCGGCTGTAGGTACTTCAAAATCCAGTTTATCATAAACTTCATATGGATCATCTATTCTGATATCACTTTTGATTCCACATCCTCTTAGTACTGCACCAACAACACCGTGTTCAATTGCTGTAGCTTTGTCAACTAAACCTACTCCTTGAGTTCTTTTCTTGAAAATGGCATTATCAAACATCAGGTCATCATAGTCGCCTAGACGTTTTTCAAGATAATCCATAGTTTTCAGAACTTTTTGCTCGAAACCCTTTGGCAAGTCTCTTCTAACACCACCTGGCCAGATATACATGTGATAAACACGACCACCGGTGAGTTCTTCAAACAGATCCAGAATATAGTTTCTGTCACCAACACTCCACTGTCCCATTGTATATAAACCAAGAGAACCATTTTGACCACCATACCAAAGCATAAATGATGCAAGGCGGGCAAGTTCGAGAACCATTACTCTGATATATTTTGCCCTTATGGGAACCTCTCTTCCTTCAATTTCTTCAACTGCACGTGCGTATGATTCCTCCATTGGGTCGGTTTCGGGTACACAGTAACGACACATTAACGTAAAGCTTTGTAGCCAGTTACGCTTTTCCTGCAGTTTTTCAAACGCTCTGTGTAAATATCCAACCTCAGTTTGTGCACCAACAATTGTATCGCCTTCTACCTTGAGGCGAATCATCATATTACCTGTGATACCGGGGTGCTGAGGACCCAAATATAGGGTTGTTGCTTTTTCTCTCATTATCTTGAATATTTTTTTGCATAATCAGGAATTTCTTCCAATGATCGTTTGATAATTTCTTCTCTCACATCAAGTGCATCCTCACGACCCGGACGGTGAAAGAAAGTTTCTTCAGCATACTTTTCAGTGTCAAAATCTCTTCTCATCGGAGGAGGGCCATCCCAATCTTCTAGTATAAATTCTTCAGCTCCAACGAGACCTGTAAATTGAATTCCATACATTTCTCTGAACTCTCTTTCATAGGTATTTGCTTGGCGCCAGATCATGTCTATGTTTGGCATTACTGGATTATCTCTTTCAACACGGGTTCTTACAAAAATTTTAATCTTATCTTCAGGTGACCAAACAATATAAATCATCTCAAACTCACCTTCTTCAAGCCAATCAACACAAGTTATATGTGATAGGTGAATATATCCTAATATATCCTTAAAGTTAGTGAGTATTGAAGGGATACATTCTTTTTTAACAGTGAAATCCAGCCTGTTACCATCGTGATTTGTTGCCGATGCTTCTGGGAAACTCGATTTAACGTGTTCTATTAAATTTGCTTTTATTTTTTCCATCGTTTCTAATGTTATATGTTATTAGTTATTTGTTATTTTTTGAGAACGTATAACATTTAACTTATAACTATTAACCTCTTTACCAATTATACTCAGGTCGTTTCCATGTTGGAATAACCTTCTTTTGATTAGCTCTATACCACTCAAGGTTTTCTTTATATTTAGTTGCACCATTGGCTTTGCCTTCTCCAATCAATTCCTGGAGTTTACCGAATCCTGCAAGAACAGCTTCGGGCCTAGGCATACAACCATTAATATAAACATCAACGGGAAGGTATTTATCAAGTACTTTGATTGTATTATACGAATCGTAATACATACCGCCGTTAATTGTACATGAACCAAAACCTATTACGTATTTTGGATCTTGCATTTGTTCGTAAACCCTTAGTACTCTTTTTAGTGTTTTAGTTGTTAGATAACCTGTTATCAATAACACATCAGCCTGACGAGGAGTAGCTGCGCCACGCACACCCATTCTCTCAGCATCATAACGTGATGTCATTGTTGGAGGGATTTCTATTGCTCCACAGCCGGTTCCATATGCAAGCACCCAAATTGAATGTTTCCTAGACCAGTTCTGGATTATATCTACTATTTTTTGTGAATTCTTATCGTTTATCATTTTGATCATATTTGATAGTCATCCGATGACTTTTTACTTTGGATATGACTTATCGGATAACTTTTAAAAATCAATATCTTAAAATACTACTGCATAAATTATCGCCAGAAGACCAAAAAATGTAGGCCATCCCCAGAAATATCTAATTGCCTGTTCGGTACGATACCTTGGGCTTACAGCTCCATACAACATAGGTATCAGATAGATAGCAAATGTTTTGAGGAGTAACTCAACTAAGTTACCTGCACCACCCATGAAAATATCTACATACAGCACAAGTTTTGCAAATGCAAAAATTGAACTTGAACTCATCATGGTGAACAGGTATTTACCACCGTTTTCAGATACTGGACCTGAAGCAAGCTCAGTTGGGGCACCAACTATATCAAAGGGTGAATATCTGAACATTCCCAACATTGCCAATACTGCAGCAATAAAAGCAAATGGTGATGAAAACATCAGCCAGATACCGGATTCTGTTTGAATATTTAACAAATCAACAATTGAAGTTGTGTTAAATTGAATCATCAATGCAACAAGTGCCATAACCCATGGAATCTCGAATCCAACCATCTGGCTTAAGCCACGTGTTACACCAATAGCTGAATTAGGGTTACCTGTTTGACCTGCACCAAGTGCCATGCCTAAAGGACCGAAAACCATGATGTATAATAGAAAGACAAGATCTCCAGAAAAGTTCAGATTTCCAAACCAACGACCTTCATTAAGTACGGGAACAACCATAAGTGCCATGATAGAAGCTACCATTAAGAAAGCAGGTCCTACATGTTGCATAAAACCATGATTAATGGCAGTTGTTTTAGAATACAATTTCATTACATCAATAAAATTCTGGTATACAGGAGGCCCTTTACGGTTTTGAATACGTGCAATAATTTTTCGACTGAGACCCATGTATGTCATACCAACAACGAAGGCTAGCACAATCGTCGCTATGATACCCAGTAATGTATATATAGTAAATTCCATCTTTATAAATTTTTATAATCCGAATATTGAGTCTTTAAATATCAGCAGCAGAACCGTGAAAATCACCACATATAAAGCATATGTTTGACCGTTTCCTGTATAAATTCTTCTAACAAAGTCGAACAATGCTTCCATACCTCTGCCAAACTCATCATAATACTTATCAATCTGTCGCTTCATAACAGGCTCAACAGCACGATAAAATGGTTGGAAGAAATTCTGGCTAAATGTTAGGTTTTCATGTTCAAGTGGTATTTCACCTGATGAACTGATATCTTTAGTAGTAACATAGCGGGTTTTCTTGAATCCTTTAATTGTTAAGAATACGAAGAAGAATACAAATACTGCTAGGATGCCATATAGAATTGGTTGTAATACTATTACATTACCCCATTCGTTGAACAGCATCGACATTTCCCAGTATTTACCTTGTGTAGCAACAAAACCAAGCTCCTGCATTCCTGCATCGATTGGATTGAGAATTAATCCAGGGAATGTACCAAGAACAAATGTACCAATTGCCATAATTATCATTGGAACAACCATCATAGCAGGAGCTTCTTTAACATGTTCCCATTCTTTTTCTTCCTGTCCAAGGAAAAATCCGAAAAGGAATTTATAACAATATAAGAATGCAGCTGTACTAGAAAAGAAAATAGCAATTACAAGCATATAATGGTTACTACTTATAAGTGATTCATAAAGCATCCATTTGCCAACAAAACCACCCAATGGTGGAATACCTGCCAATGCAATAATTGACATTAATGCTGCAAGGAATGTCCATGGCATTTTGCGAATAAGTCCTGTAACTTCAGTAAAGTTAGTTGTACCTGTTTGCTTCTCAATAGCACCAACAACCATAAATAAAGTACCTTTAAACAAACCGTGCATTACTGCCATAAATAGAGAGGCAAGCATTGCAAGCTCAGTTCCAATTCCAATTCCTACTATTATATAGCCAAGTTGGGCAACCGATGAATATGCCAACATTTTCTTAGCGTCATCCTGCATAACAGCCCAAAGTGTACCACCAATGGCAGTAATTCCACCAAGCCAGGCTATAATTTCCCTAAACCAATGACCTTCCGGAATATGTGCAACAAGACTTACCATAACGATAATCATCCCGTAGATACCCATCTTAGACAAAGCGCCTGAGAACACACTAGTATAAGCCATTGGTGCATGACTATACGCACCCGGAGCCCATACATGTAAAGGCATCATCGCACTTTTCACACCAAATCCAGTAAGTAATAATACAGGGATTATCAACTGCATATAGAAATCAAAACCAGGGAAAGCAGTAACCAAATCCTGAATCATCATTGAACCCGTTAATGAATAAGTTATAACAATTGCCATCAGCATTGCATAAGCACCAATTGCACTAAACACAAAGTACTTAATCCCAACCTTTTGTACGTCTTTACCTTGATAAACTACCATTAAATAGCTTGACCAAGTCATTATTTCCCAAAAGATAAAGAATGAAACTAAATCGCGGCTAAACAATATTCCCATCATGGCCATTATGGTCAGGATGAAGTTTGCATAGAAGAAATTAAGATTAGGTTTACCTTTCATTGCAGGGATAGCATAAATGGCAGCCATAATCCCAAGTCCTATCACAATCAGTGCAAACACATATCCAAAATATGTAATTCCCCATTGTAACTGTAATCCTGCCACTGAGAAGTTAACAATCTGACCAACATTAATTTCTGTAAAGAATAATACTGAAGGAACAATAATTGTAGATAGAAAAACTATATCGCGTAGGATGCTGCTGATACTACCTAATATATAGGTTGCAACTGCACCTCCCAGAAAAATTAAAAATATTATATATATCATTTCCATGTTTGTAGTCTTATTTGGTTAATGATTTTCCTACAGAAAGCACATTATTAATGTACTGCTCAGTATTCATGAGATCTTCGGATGCTTTGTGAATAATACCAGTTACTGAGTCAGGATAAAATCCTATAACTAGGATAATCACTCCAAGTACAATCATAGAAAGCAAAGCATTAAATCGTGGACGGTGAGGAATAACATCTTTACTCTTTTCAAAGAAGTAGATTCTATTAACTACTCTGAAATAGTAAACAATTTCCACTACACTCACCATAAGGATAAGAGCGATAATAAGCAACATACCTTCGTTTGCAGCTGCCATTAATATGGATAGCTTGCTCCAAAATCCTGCAAAAGGTGGCAAGCCAACTATTGCAAAAGCACCGAGTGAGAATAGTACCGAAGTTATTGGCAGGTATTTTCCAAGTCCGTTAACTTCATTGATGTACTTATCTTTTGAATTAAATACAAGGTAGCTTCCGCTAAGGAAAAGTAGTGGTTTGATAATTGCATGATTCAACATCAGGAATAGAGCAGCATAAACACCTTCTAAAGTTCCAATACCAAATGCAACCATTACAAGTCCCATTTGGCCAATACTTGAATACGCAAGCATCCTTTTAAGTCTGTCTTGTTTTACAGCAGCAGTTTCGGCAATAATAAGTGTCACCAACCCGATTGCCAACAAAAAGTCAACTGCCCCCGGAACATCAAATAATGTGAATATCATACGTACCATTGCATAGATTCCGGCTTTTACCAAGATTCCTGCAAAGGCAGCACCAATTGGACCTGGAGCTTCAGTGTATGCATCAGGAGCCCATCCGTTTAACGGGAACATTTCGGCTTCAATGCCAATACCTACTATGAAGAATATCATTGCTATTACTTTGAAAGTAGGATCCATTAAATGAACCTTTGACGCAATCTCGGCCATATTTAAAGTACCCAGCTGCGAATAAACAATTGCAATAGCTATTAGCAATGCTGATGCAGATAAGGAGCCCATCAACAAATATTTAAACGATGCTTCCGCAGAATTTCTTCCCGTATAAAAAGCAGTAAGTGCATAAGCAGATATACCTACAATTTCGATGAAAACAAACTGGTTAAATATATCACCTGTTAACACGATGCCAACAGCACCGGCGACTAACATCATAAGAAAGATGAAATATTTTTTCGCAGGTTCGAAGTCTACATTTCGTTTAAATCTATAGCTATATAACCAAACAATAAATCCTAAGAATGTCATTATTGTTGTAAGAAATCCTGTTAAAGGACTAAACACCAGGTTAATTCCCATTGGGGGACTCCAACCGCCTAATACCTCTATAATAGGACCATTTTCTAATACATAATAAAGTAAGCTTGCTGACAAAATCATCATATAAGCCAGAACGATACCTGGAATTATCCTGACAAGTTCTTTCCACAACATCCCTAACAGCGGAATCAGAAATGCCGCTAACAATGGGATCGCAATTAATAATACAGGAGTTCCTACCATTTCAAATTCTTTATTTCGTCAATTTCTAATGTGTGATGATGTCTGTACAACCTGATAACAAGAGACAATGCTACTGCTGTTACGGCAAAACCAATTACAATGGCGGTTAGTACCAATGCCTGTGGAACAGGATCAACCATAGTAGCGGCTGCATCTTCGTAACCAGGCGAAAAAATTGGCGCAGTACCCATATTGATGTAACCAATGGCTACAAGTAACAAGTGAATTCCAGCATCAATAATTGATAAGCCTATCACAATTTTAATAAGTGACCGTTTTGTGAGTGCAGCATATAACCCAATCAATATCAATAATATTGATGCGCTATAAATACCAAACTGTAATATTTCAAATAATTCGTGCTTCATAGTTCTAATCTTTTTCGTTTAAAACTGTGTAAATCAAACCTGTTAATTCAGCAGCAACTTTAAAACCTACAAGTATGTAAATAATAGGTATTACACCACCACTAAACAGATCGTTTAATGTGCCAACAGGCATGAAGTTCTGTAAGAATGTGCCTCCATTAATAAATCCGAGAAGGCCAATTGCTACAAAGAATATTCCCGCAAACGACTCAACAAAGGATAGTATGTGATGGCTAACGGTAAAGTCCTGATACGCAAGAAGCATTAACAAGAAGCCTGTTGCTACTATTGTACCGCCCTGAAATCCACCTCCAGGGGAAAGATGACCGTGAATAAAAACATATACTCCCAACAGGATAACTGCAGGAAACAATAATTTTGAACCCGACCTTACAATACTACTTGCTGGAAATAATACTGAACGGTCACCAATATGATGACGTTTTTTATACAGTATTCCACCAAGAGCAGTAGCTGCAAGGAAAAGTACGGTAACTTCACCTAAAGTATCAAAACCCCTGAAACTAACTATTATACTTGTTATAGTATTTGCAACATTAAGTTGACTTACTGTATTCTCAAGATAATAGTCTTTAACTCCATGCTCAAAACGAGCATCACCAAACCCAAGGCTATAAAATGTAGTACCAAGGTAATACCCCAATACAGCCAGCATCAGTATAACTATAAATTTCTTCATTCTATCGCAGATTTAAGGTCATCTTTTTTGTTATAATCATCCTCGTGACGCACAGTATTGCGAATTGTGATTATGAATATAATTGTTGTTAAAGCAACTCCAATGGCAGCTTCGGTTAATGCAACATCGGGTGCCTGAAGCATATAAAACAATGCTGTTAACACCAAGGATATTACTCCTGTTGCAATTACTGCATAAAGCAGATCCTTTTGAACAATTGCATATACTGCTGCTCCTAACATCAACAACAATAAAAAGAAAACTAATATTAGATATATCATGATTGTTCCTCCTCTTTAATTTGTTTAGCAACTTCTTTATAAGCATCCATATCTTCTTGATCACTTTTAATGACTGGATATCTTTTTCTTTTGTACATAGCACGTGCTAACGCATGTGAGCTTATGGGATTTGAAAATGCAATAAAGATTACTATTATTACAATTTTGAGCATCCATGTCCAGTCATCATCAAGTTTCAAAAAACCAACTCCTAATAACAAGCTCATTGCCCCTAAGGTTGTAGCTTTAGTACCAGCCTGAATTCTGTTATAAACATCAGGCATTCTTAATATTCCAAGTCCGCCAAGGAATAAAAACAAGCTTCCTATAAGTATTAGCACACCGCCAATAATTTCAAATACAACACTCATAACGCACCCTCCAAATATCTGGCTAACACAATTACGCCTATAAATCCAAGTACCCCATAAACTAGGGCTACATCAATGTAAATAATACGGTCGAACACAAAAGCCAGTAATACCAACCCAGCGACCATAATTGTTGTAAGTGTATCAAGTGCTACGGAGCGATCACCTGCGGTGGGCCCCTTAACAAATCTAACAGCTGCGGCAAATAATCCTGCAACCATAAAAAACATAGCTATATAAAATATAATGATCATAATTAAAATATTTTCATTAGGATTTTTTCAAACTTCTCAGCAATCTCTACATATGCTTCCTCCGGATTAGTAGTAGTAACATCTATCCAGTGTATATAATATGTGTCATCTATAACATCAATAGTCAATGTTCCCGGAGTAAGTGTAATGCTGTTTGCCAGGATCATTCTTGAGTAATTGGAAGTTAAATTTGTTTTGAACTTTACAATTCCGGGATTAATTGGAAGTGATGGTGTAAGTACCCTACGAGCAACATCGATATTCGATTTAATCAGCTCCCAAGTAAAAACAAATAGATAAACTATCATATAATAAATGCGAACCGGTGAAAATATCGCCAGTGTACAACATGTAAAAAATCTAATTGTGAAAAATGAAATGACTGCTGTAGTTGCAATTCCTACAATAAGTTCCTGACCCGCAAATGAACCCGTAAATCCGATCCATAATAACATCATAAAAACCCAGTTTATAAAAAACCGTGATAATTTTTGATTAAAAGTTAATTTTTCCATAGTTGATTATTTTGGAGATTTAGTCCAGTTCGTAACTCTTGTCACCGAAATACTTCATAAACTGAACTCTTTCATATTCGGCAGGGTTAGGACTATTTTTCTGGCTCATTTTACCTTTAAAATCATCAATCTTTTCAAAATTGTGTTTTTTCATCCAGGCTTTAATATCGCTCAACATAACTTCAATATGCTCAATTCCGTTTTTAAACAAAGTTGAAACAACCTGAGTAGCATCGGCACCTGCAAGCAAATGTTTTATAACAGAAGCACCATCATGAATACCTG
>Ga0209633_10005059_pt1 | contig 11674 bp, 9 predicted proteins | sample Cruoilmetagenom1_FD_187290 | JGI IMG/M metagenome (GOLD analysis project Ga0209633, IMG submission 187290) | Oil polluted marine microbial communities from Coal Oil Point, Santa Barbara, California, USA - Sample 1 (SPAdes) (version 2) | ecosystem: Environmental > Aquatic > Marine > Oil seeps ... | reverse complement strand
CTGTAATACGCAGTGTCGCAGTGCGTTGTGCATCAGCATCGAATCCCGGCGAGTCAATAAGGATTTTTCCGCGCAGATTTTCACTTGGAGTGGTTTTCAGCTGAAGATAAGCATCGACACGTGTTCCTTCACCGCTGGCAGCCTCTTCGATATCATCACTGATGCGGTAGAAGGGGAAGCGGGGATCGGAGTCGAGGGCGACTCCGGGTAGTGCATGCGCAGCCTGCTTCTGGTTGTAGCAGATGACGGTAAACATGTCGTCAACAGCCTGATTTCCACTGCGCTGCAAATCATGACCGATGAAGTGATTGATGAAGGTTGATTTTCCGGCGGAAAAGGTTCCCAGAACCGAAATCAGCGGCCACCATGTGATTTGTGTCGCGAATGAATCCCCATCTGCTAATAGTCCAAGTTTGTGGCCAACTCTGTCGAGTTGGCGAAAGCCCTTGATGGTCTCCAGCAGCACCGGGTTTTCAGTCTTCAGATGCTGTTCCAGTTGATTCAGGCGATGGCTCATGGGTGTAGTGTTTTGTGTCATCTCTCTCCTCCGGAAATGATGAAATAGTGATTTGTAGAATTGGTACGGCATTCACTCTTTATCAGGCATTGTACACAGATATCAAATAGTGATAATATGAAATTATTATAGATAATAAAAACAAAAAGTTACAATGTATACATAATGTAATTAGTTGAGAAAATCTATGGTTTACAAGGCGTTCTATACAAGTTAAGGACAATCACGGAGCGTTGGGCGGGCAGGGTGTGATTTTCATCTGTAGCAGGAACATTGATATATGATAATCTGTTGCGAATCCTGACTGAATGGGGGATACTACGGCATCTGTGGAGGGTGCGCATCTCATTGTAGTTCCACGGAACGCCATGATAGATGCGCAGAGCATTGATAAATCAGAGTAATTCAGGTTGTAAAGAGAGCGATCATCATGGCTCTCTTCAGTCTGCTTGATGATCAAAGCGAGATTATGAACTGTCTGGAATATCCTGTTGATCAAGACCGCAGTATTTTTTGTACTATCACCAAATTTTCTGGAGAAATAATTAGATGTCTGCATTGTTTTCTGATGAGTGGATGAAAGGTTTTATGGAGCAGTGGAACTCCGAGAGCGATCTTGCTGATGCGCTGGCTGCGATTGGTTTTAACAGCGCCATCGGCTACGGTGTTCCCGAGGACGGCCAGCCTCGCGGAGTACTGATTGTCGAGAATGGCCGGGCTGTATCTGCCGGTGCATATAACGGTGAGGAGTTGAACTGGGACATTCGCGCCAGCGATGCGCAGTGGCAGAAGTGGATCAGCAAGCCCCCCGGAATGATGGGATTGGGAGTAGCTTTTACTTCTGGCAAAATGAAGTTCATCGTAGGTGATTACAGTAGTATGCTGAAAGATCCGCGTATGGCGAAGCCGTTTATCAAGAGCTTTTCTGTGATGGCGCGTGTCTAGATAATTTCTAGACACCTTTTGAACAGCCATTGACAATTGCACATCGGGTGAGTCCTTTCGAGGGCAGCCCGATGTCTCTCTCTTTCTCGTATTTTGCCGGCGGGAATGCGAGTCCATTTGATTTTCCTATCGACACTCGGGGTAGTACTAATGCCAAACAAGATAGCTGTTTTATTTGCGACGATTGCTCTTTTCAGCGGGGCAGCATTTGCAGCTGTTGAGGATAATCAGTCTGGTGAAACTGAATGGTACAGGGTGGAGGCATCAGGAAACTCTGTCGTTATCTCGCTTGGCGGGACAGTCATCCCTTATAAAGAAGTGACGCTGGCTGCCCAGCTTCCGGGGCGCGTCAAATCCATTGCAGGTATTGAAGGCGATCACTTTAGAGCGGATGATGTACTGATCACACTCGATGATTCAACCCTTGTCGCACAGCGCAATGCGGCATTGGCGCAGATGTCCACGGCGCAGTCGGCGCTGCAGAATGCACGGGTGCAATACAATCGTGAACTCTGGTCACCACGCTCTAAGCAGGCAATGGGCGGAATGGGAATGCCAAACTTGTTTGACTCCATGTTTTCACGCCCGATGGAGAATATGATTGATAACAGGGACACGGATGCGGAGAGGCAGGCTGACCTGTTCTCCTCGAACACTCAAATCCAGCAGGCGCAAAATTCCATTTACCAGGTTCAGGCACAGCTGCACGAACTGGATACCAAATTCAGGGATGCCCAGAGTATGGCGCCCTTTGACGGTGTCATCACAAAGAAATTTGTCGAGGTCGGAGATACCATGCAGCCGGGCCAGCCGCTGTTAACCTATGCTGATGTTGAATATCTGCAAGTCGTGGTCGATGTCCCTTCGCGGATTGCTCCCGGACTCAGGGAGGGCGATATGCTACAGGCGGTGCTGGAGGTGGGTGACAAGGTTGTTCCTGTGCGTGTTTCACAAATTTTCCCCATGGCTGATATCGTGCGCCATACCGTCAAGGTCAAATTTGACTTGCCGCAGGGGGTATCCCGTCCCGGCGCCTATGTGAAGGTCAAGGTGCCTGATATTACCGCAGCACAGAGCGGCCTGGTCAAGATCCCTCTGAGTGCAGTGCGTTTTAACGGCAGCCTGCCGGGTGTGTTTGTCAGGGGCGCCGATGGCCGCGGCCATTTGCGGCTGGTGCGTATTGGTGAGCATCTGGATGACACTTATGTCACGATTCTCTCCGGCCTTCAGGTTGGTGATGAAGTGATGCGCCACGCCAAGGTGCGCTAAATAAAGAGCTTATCAACCCTGAATCAATAAATAGTGTTACAGCCCCTGAGCGTCCATCGATCAGGACCTATAAGAATAAATTCCCGCTTCGGTAACCTGTACACCGGGAAATGTTAACCACAGAGGACAGATATCGCATGGGCGAAAAAAATGCTAGCGATCTCGAAGAGATAAAAGATGCCGACTTAGGTTTGGCGGGCAATACCGCCAGATTCTTTATTAACTCCCCGCTATCGCCGCTACTCTACATGGCAATGTTATTGATGGGGATTATGGGGTACATGCTGATCCCGCGGCAGGAAGATCCGCAGATCTCTGTTCCCATGGTCGACTTGATGGTGCCTTTTCCCGGCGCTTCGGCGGACAAGGTGGCAAGCCTTGCCATCCAGCCGCTCGAACGCATCATGAGCGAAATCCCCGGCATCAAGCATGTCTACTCCATGTCACAGCGTGGTATGGGCATGGTGACCATCCAGTTCAAGGTTGGCGAGGAGATGGGCCCCTCACTGGTCAAGGTTAACGACAAGCTTGATTCCAACAGGGACAAGATACCGCCCGGGGTGATGGCGCCCATCGTCAAGGCGATCGGCATCGATGATGTGCCGGCAGTCACGCTGACGATGTGGTCAAAAGATCTCAACAAGGATGGCCGCCCGGATGTTGATGACAGCCAGCTACGCATGCTCGCCCAGGATGTACTGCAGCGTCTGAATGAGATCGAGAATACCAGTAAGGCATTTATAATTGGCGGCCGCAAGGAGGTCATCAAGGTTGAAGTTCTGCCGGAGATTCTGACGGGTTACGGCATCAGCCTTGGCCAGGTGGCACAGGCAATCCAGGCATCGAACACCGAAATGCCGGTTGGTCCGGTAGAGAGCGGCGGGCGCAGCCTGGTGGTTGTCAGCGGCTCTTTTCTCAAGAGTGACAGGGATATCGGCAATATCGTTGTTGGCAACTTCAACGGCTCTGCGGTCTATGTACGCGATGTGGCGCGTGTCATCAGGGGGCCTGAGGATGCTTCGAGCCTGGTAACCTTCAGCTCCGGTCCGGAATTTCCGGCGGACGATGAAGGTATGACAACCCGTGTTGACGGGGCTGCAGCTGTCACCATCGCCATTGCAAAAAAAGAGGGGTCAAACGGTGTCGTGGTTGCTGATGCGATACTCAGCAGAGTGGAGGAGTTAAAAGACTTTGTGATTCCTTCCAATGTTGGTATTTATGTTACCAGGAACTACGGAGAGTCGGCGCGCGAGAAAGTCAACGCATTGATGGGGAAACTCTTCAAGGCGACAGCTTTTGTATTTGTCCTGGTACTGCTGGCTTTTCGCGCCTTCAAACCGGCTATCGTGGTGACCCTGGTTATTCCTGTTGTACTGGTGATGACTATCTTTTTCGGCTGGCTGATGGATATGACCATTGACAGGGTGAGCCTGTTTGCGCTGATTTTCTCCATTGGCATACTCGTCGATGACGCCATAGTCGTCATCGAAAATATCTATCGCCGCTGGCTCGAGAAGGGGCAGACCAGCTCTGCCATCGCAGTCGATGCCGTGCGGGAGGTTGGGAACCCGACAATCCTCGCGACTTTCACCGTCATTGCCGCACTGGCTCCCATGGGCTTCGTCAGCGGCATGATGGGCCCCTACATGGCTCCCATTCCCAAGATGGGTTCCATTGCCATGGCAATCTCCCTGTTCGCCGCATTTGCCTTTGTCCCATGGCTGGCGAAAATGAAAATTTTCCTGCCTTCGTTGAAATATCTCGAGACAGCAGAAAAACGCGAGCATCGTGAATCTGAAAAACTCGAAGGGCTGTATGTGCGTATCCTCGGGCCGATGATTCGCCATCCCGCCAAGCGCAAACTGTTTAACTTTGTGCTATGGGGATTTATGGCGGCGGCCTGCGCCATGTTCTACACAAAATCAGTCGCGGTCAAGATGATGCCGCTGGATAATAAGCCGGAGTTCAGTGTCGTTCTGGATATGCCGGATGGCACCGCACTTCCGGATACGGCCAACGTGACATCCATGCTCGCAGAAAAACTGCGCCAGATACCCGAAGTGACGGCAATACAAACCTATGTCGGTACGGCTCGCCCGTTTGACTTCAATGGCATGGTGCGTCACTACTATCTGCGTCAGATGCCCTGGCAGGCAATGATCCAGGTGCAGATGCTGGACAAGGCTCAACGTCACAAGCGAGGTATGCGCACAAGCCATCAGATAGCAGTGCAGGCAAGAAAGGATCTTTCCAAGATGATGGAAGGAAAGGACGCGCGGGTCTCCATCGTTGAAATGCCTCCCGGCCCCCCGGTATTGCAGTCTGTCGTGGCTGAGGTTTATGGTCCAAACCAGGCAGTCCGCCACAAGGTCGCGGAAGATCTCACCGGGTATTTCAAAAAAGCCGAGAGTTTGCGAGACGCCGATAACTATATGCAGGAACCTCTCGATTACTGGCGTTTTGAAATCGACAAGGAGAAATCGTCTCTGATGGGCATCACCTCGCAGACGATCAACCAGAATCTGGGGATGGCGCTGGGCAGTCAGTCGATTGGTGATATCAAGGCGATAGCGGGCCATGAACCGGTGAATATTATTTTGCAGCTGCCATTTGCCGAGCGCTCGCAGGTCTCACGCCTGGGCGACCTGCCGATAACGACCCCGGCCGGTGAGAGCGTTCCACTGCGTGACCTGGGACGTTTCGTCAAACAACTGGAAGATGACATTATTTACCACAAAAACCTGCGTCCTATCGAATATGTAGTTGCAGATGTGGGTGGTGAACTGGCTTCTCCTGTCTATGGGCAGTTGCAGGTTCAGGATATGCTCAACGCCGATAACTATCTGGCTCCGGATGGTGTTCATCTGACAGCGGGTTTTACAGGAGATCATAATATCGAATGGATGGGGCCGCCGAAGAACGACAGTCGCTCTGCATTCGAATGGACAGGGGAGTGGACTGTCACCTATGAAACCTTCCGTGATATGGGAGGAGCCTTCATCGTTGCATTGGGGCTGATCTATTTTCTGCTGGTCATGGAATTCAGCAACTTTCGTATTCCTGCTGTCATCATGTCGCCCATCCCGCTGACGCTGCTGGGGATCATTCCAGCACATGCGATGCTGAACGCCGAATTTACCGCAACATCGATGATTGGCTGGATTGCACTGGCGGGCATCATCGTGCGCAACTCCATTCTGTTGATGGACTACACGATTCACCAGGTCCGGCTGGGAACGCATCTTGAAGAGGCTGTTATCATGGCCTGTAAAACCAGGACCCGGCCTATCCTGATTACCGCCTTTGCACTGGTCGCCAGCGCCAGCGTGATTCTGGACGATCTGATTTTTCAGGGCATGGCGATCTCTCTCGGCGCCGGAGTCCTGGTCTCTACGATTCTGACGTTGATTGTTATCCCACTGGGTACAATCAAGGCGCGCAAGGCACTCTATGATGTTGCTGGCGTGGATGAACCCATGGGATCCAGTGAATTGTTGTCTCCGGGTGGGAGTGGCGGTGGCAGTAGCGCAGAGCCATCTTCCGAAAAGTCATTCGGTGATCGTCTGATTGGCGTGTGGTCGATACTGATGACTGTGGTGTTTGCAATTGTCAGTGCGATCGGCGCCATTATCGGTTTCATCCGCCGCAGACTGGCAAAACCTGAACCGGCTGTCGAGGTCAAACCGGCACCGCAACCACGAGCCGAACCGCAACCGGCGCCGCAACCACGAGCTGAACCTCAAGCGCAGCCCGCTGCGCCACAGCCTAAGTCTTCCGCACCTGCTGAGAAACCCGAGGCCGTTACACCTGCTGTCAAGCCGGTTGAGCCTGTTGCCCGCGAGCAGATTCCGCCTGCTGCGCCGGAAGTTGTCTCGCCTGCAGTTGAACCTGCGGCTAAATCAAAACAGAATGTTGTTGAGCCAGCGCAGACGCCGGTTGCTGAGAAGCCGGCTGCGGAAGTTATTGCCAAACAAGTCACACCTGCTTCAGCAGAAGACGATATTCTGCAGACAAGCCAGGCATCAGTTGATGATCTGGATATCATATCGGCGCCTATCAGGCACTCGAAAGCCGCTCCATCGACTAAAAGCACGGCGGTAACGCACAAGAAAGAGAGGGTGAAGGCGAAGCAGCCCGGGCGCAGACGCCGGGGCATTCGTTTGCGTGATACTTCAACTGACTCCGAAGATGGGTTGAACTGAGGCATGAATGAATTATGATGCTGTTGCAGGAGTCCTGTTGCTAGCAGTGTTCAGCGCTTCTGTTATGGCCGGGTCAAGAGTTGAATATGGCGGAAAGTTGTATCAATTCCGCGGTAGCGGATCTGCTGTCAACTCCGATGATGCGTCAGGATCGAAGCATCAATTCCGCCCCCTTCAACGTCGCTCCGGATCCCAGGCTCCTGCAGGAAGGCACATTGGTGGCGAGGCGGGGAATGGTCAGGGTTATGTGTTTCGGCCACTGAGAAACAGAAACAGATGGATCCCCGGGAGTGAGGATATTCGCCAGGATGCAGAGGCATGTCCGGCTGTCGAAGAGGAGCCGCGAAGGCGGAATTTCTCTTCTTCAACATACAAGCCGTACAAGCCCCGGCAACGTTATCCGGGCGGGTATAATGCTCCACTATCCCCTCCTGGTGGACATCTCTACCCTGCTCCGGAAATTCTAGGTTATCCGCCCTGGTAGGATGACATCATGGGAAAACAAGGTAATAAAAAATAATGATCACAGTTATTGGTAGTCTCAAGGGCGGTTCAGGGAAGAGTACAGTCACCTTTAATCTTGCTGTGTGGTTGTCGCTGGCAGGTCAAAAGGTGCTGGCGATGGATCTCGATCCACAGGCGACGCTGACTGATGTGGCCGACGTTCGGGCCGAGGAGGGTTATCAGCCTCCGGTTCAGGTTCGCGGCCGGCGGGCGATGGCTGAGGGAGTCGATTTCAGCACTTTTGATGAGGTTGTCATCGATGTTGGCACGGCTGATATGGATTCACTCAAACGCGCCCTGATGATTGCAGACAAAATCGTCATCCCGGTTCCGCCAAGCCAGGCGGATGTCTGGTCGACGCAGCGATTTATCCGTTTTGTCAGTTCGATTGTTTCAACTCGCAAGGCTCCTCCAGAGGTGTGCACCTTTATCAACCGCGTCGATATGCAGTCTGCTGCGAATGAATCCTACGAGACGGCTGCAGCACTGGTGAGCCTCCCCGGCGGGCGTTTTCTGCTGCCAAGACTCTCGCAGCGCCCGGTTTTTCTGCACTCATTCAGCGAGGGACTCGCTGCAATGGAGCTTGATCCACGCGATCCTGGTGTTCGCGAATTCAACGCGCTGGCGGCAGAGCTCTACCCGCATTTGATCCGTTAAAAAAGTTTGCAGTCGTAAGAAAAGTTTGCAGCCGTCAGTAGGCAGTCTTCAGTAAAAACATGGCTTATTCGCTCCGCTCGCCCTTCAGGGCGTCCTGTAGGAGCTCAAAACGCAAAAGCGCTTTAGTCCAGAAAAAACATCTCGAAATGAGGAGGTTTTACAAGGGGCTCTCTCTTTTCTTATTTTGTTATCAACTGCATACTTGATCTTGAGAACTGCCAACTGGCGGCTGCAAACTTGTCCTCCGCAGCATTGACATTCCTCATCAGCTGAAGTAGTATATTAGAATATTCAATAATACTATAAAGGCTTGGTTGCGTGAGTACAGAAAAAGAGATAAAAAAGCTCGACGAGGAGGTTCACAGCAACGAACAGGATCTCAAAAAACTTGATAAGGAGATGCACAAGGAGATACATCGGTGGGAGCTGATTGCCTATCCATCGCTGTTTGCTTTTGTCATCCTCGCAGCCTATGGTTTCTACCTGGTCTTCAATCTGGCCAAGGACGTCCACTTCATGGCAGTCAGCATCGATTCCAATATGACTATCCTCACTGGTGATATGCAGAGCATGGCATCGAATCTTGGAGAGATGACGGCGAATGTGCGCACCATGGCGGTTACCATGGACTCCATCGATGATACGGTTGTGGTTTTGAAACCGATGTTGACCAGCCTTAATCAGATGAACGGCAGCATGTCAACACTTGACCAATCCGTGCAGTCGATTAGTGAAACCACCTACTATATGGGTGACCATATGGGACGCATGGACAATAGTATGCATAATATGAACTATAACATCGATAGATTCTCCAATCCCGTTGACATGTTTACACCCTGGTAATTGCATATCAAACATCCCAGCCAGCGTCTTGTTGTTGCGATCTCATCACGGGCGCTCTTCGACCTGGATGCCTCCCACAATATCTATCAGCAACAGGGCATAGAAGCCTACTGCCAATACCAGATTTCTCACGAAGATGAGGTGTTGTCACAGGGAGTCGCCTACTCGCTGGTAAGAAAGCTGCTCTCTCTCAACGCCAGGCTTGAAGGTAAAGCTGAAGTTGAGATTGTGTTGCTGTCACGCAACAGCGCCGATACAGGTCTGCGTGTGTTCAACTCCATCGAGCATTACCAGCTTGATATTACCCGCGCAGCCTTCACCAGTGGCAGAAACCCCTTCTCCTATGCCCGCGCGCTGGGTACTCATCTTTTTCTTTCAGCAGATGCTGCTGACGTACAGCACGCACTGCAGTCTGGCATGGCTGCCGCGACCATAATTCCTGTCGCTGACAGCTCCGTATATCATGAAGAGAGTGACGAGGTGGAACTGCGTATCGCCTTTGACGGAGATGCAGTTATTTTTTCTGACGATGCTGAAAGGATATATCAGGAGCAGGGGCTTGAGGCCTTTATCACTAGTGAAAAAGAGGCGGCAAAAGAGCCGCTTCCCGGTGGACCGTTCAAGCAGTTTCTATCTGTATTGCATAAAATACAATCTGCTATGCCACCTGAAGAGCCGCTGATTCGAACAGCCCTGATGACCGCGCGCTCTGCGCCTGCGCACGAACGTGTTATTCGCACCCTGCGTTCGTGGGATATCCGTATCGATGAAGCGCTTTTTCTCGGGGGTATGGACAAAGGAACCTTTCTGAAGGCCTTCAAGGCTGATATCTTTTTCGATGATCAGAGCCGGCATTGTGAATCAGCCAGCAAGCATGTTCCCACAGGGCATGTGCCCCAGGGCGTGACGAATGAATAATCTTTTCACCACTGATGAACCCGGATAACCACAGATTACAAAATATAAACAATAAACCGCAGAACACACGGACAATACGGAAAGAATACAATCAAATTCTCTTCGTTCCCACACTCCTGGGCGGGAATGCAAATCTTTTGACTCTGTCAGCGTTAAGTGTTGGTATGAGTGTGAAATAGACCTGCATCTTTTTTCAATCGTGGTCAGATGGCCACTCCTACGTTTGCTATCTGCACTTCCTGCAGATACATCCGGAAATGGTGATCTGGTTGGCAGTTTTCACAAGATACTGAACAGTTTCAGGTATAGAAAACCTGCGTATTTCCGTGTTCATCTGTGGTTAAAGATGTTCAGGGGTATTTTTGAATACTCTCCTGCAATCTCCGTGACAAATTTTGGAAGCAGGTAACCTGGCAGCTGCTTTCTCAACTGCTCCTCAAGTTCGAGTGCGCGTTCTGTGGAGACCTGGAAATGCGCACTGCCGTGCACTTTGTCCAGCTGATGCACATAGTAGGGAAGAACTCCCATGTCGAAACCTTTTTCACACAACTCCTTTAATACCTCACTCTTGTCATTGATCCCTTTGAGCAGTACTGCCTGGTTTAAAATATGTGTACTGCTGTGGCTCAGTTGATGCAAAGCTGTGGCGACACTATTGTCGAGTTCGTTTGGGTGATTGATATGCAGCACTATTGTCACCGGCAGAGGGAAATTCTGCAGCATCTTAACCAGTTCAGGTGTCACTCTCGAAGGGAGGATAACGGGCATGCGTGTATGGATGCGCAACCGCTTCAGATAAGGGAGTTGCTCCAGTTGTAACAACAGCTGTGCCAGACGCTGGTCATTGAGTGTCAATGGGTCGCCGCCGCTGAGTATGATTTCGGTGATGTCAGGAACATTGAGCTTTTCCAGGGTCTGAGCGCAAAGCTGTTGCTCAAGATGCTGTTGTTGATAAGGGAAGTGGCGACGAAAACAGTAGCGGCAGTGAATGGCGCAGGCAGCGGTGGTGATCAGCAGGGCGCGTCCATTGTATTTTTGAAGGATTCCCTGTGAAACTGCTGCATTCTTATCGCCAACAGGATCCTGACTATATCCGTCTACAACAGCCGACTCCTGCTGCTGTGGCAAAACTTGCAGCAGCAGCGGGTCGCCGGCATCCCCCATGCGCATGCGTGATGCAAAATCAGGGGTGACTTTTAACGGAAAAGAGGAGGTGTCATCGCACTCAAAAGGGAGTTTATCGCTATCGATGTCGAGCCATTCGAGCAGTGTGGAGAGCCTGCTAAAGGAGTGGGACATCTGCCGCTGCCAGGATGGGTTCTTTGGTATTGCAGTGCTTCGGGGTATCATAGTAAAGTTTATCTATTTGCTGCTTTCGAGGAAATAATGGCAACCTACAATACCAACGAATTCCGCAGTGGTCTCAAGTTTATACTTGATAATGACCCATATTCAATCATTGAAAATGAATTCGTCAAACCCGGAAAAGGACAGGCCTTTAGTCGAGTTAAGATCAGAAACCTGAAAACAGGCCGCGTGATCGAAAAAACATTCAAATCCGGCGAGAATGTTGAAGCGGCTGATGTGCTGGAAACTACACTGCAGTACCTCTATACCGATGGTGAATTCTGGCACTTTATGGATCCGCAAAGCTTCGAGCAGTATGCTGCTGCCGAAGCTGCGATATCTGATGCCATCAAGTGGATCAAGGAGCAGGACGATTGTAACGTAACTCTGTGGAACGGCAATCCTCTGATTGTCGAAGCCCCGAATTTTGTAACACTGCGTGTCACGGATACCGACCCCGGCCTCAAGG
>Ga0209633_10005057_pt1 | contig 11679 bp, 14 predicted proteins | sample Cruoilmetagenom1_FD_187290 | JGI IMG/M metagenome (GOLD analysis project Ga0209633, IMG submission 187290) | Oil polluted marine microbial communities from Coal Oil Point, Santa Barbara, California, USA - Sample 1 (SPAdes) (version 2) | ecosystem: Environmental > Aquatic > Marine > Oil seeps ... | reverse complement strand
ACTAGTGTTAACTGATTATATTTCATGCTATTCCTTCATTTTGGTCAATAAAAGAATAACATATTTATGTTCAGTTATCCTTTTATCTTACTTATTGAAAAAATTGCACTTATTGTTTGAATTGGCGAAAACTTTACAGTGGGGCCAAACTTTCTAATACAGGACTTTCAAATGAATTTCAAGTCAGTACGAAAACTATTCAAAGAGATTTTGCAAAACTAGTTTTGATGTTTCCTATATTTCAAGAAAAAAAGTTATGGCAACTTGAAAAAAATTTTGAATTTAAGGAAAACTTATCTATTGAAGATGATATAACTTTAAAACTATTATTACAAGCTAGTAAAAGTTTTGATAAATCTTTTTCAAAAAGAGCAGATAAACTATTGTCAAGGATAGATGACAATATAAAGTCACCCATTTATACAAAGATAGAGTTAGAAGATATATCAAATAAACTTACTGAAATATCATCATTAGAATCTGCTACAAATTCACAAAATAAAATAGAATTTTCATATTTAAAAGATGATAACTATTACGATGTAATAGTTGAGCCATACAAAATAGTAAATTTTGATGGTTTTTGGTATCTTATATCCAAAAAAGATGGTAATCTTAGAAGATATTATCTTCATAATATTTTTGATATAGAGATACTTGAAGATAAATTTAGAAAATCTAAAAAAATAGAAGAGTTAATATCAAATGCTGTAAATATATGGTTTGATGAAACTGATAGTTTTGAAGTTGAATTATTAATTGATGAATCAATTAAAAAATATTTCATGAGAAAACCTATATCAAAATCACAAAGATTAAAAGAATTTGATAAAGATGAAAACATGATAATAACTTTAGATATTACAAATGAAAAAGAGATAATACCTATTGTTAAATATTGGTTACCTAATATTAAAGTTTTGAAGCCTTTAGGACTAAATGAAAAAATACAAGAAGAGGTAAAAAAGTTTTTAGATAGTTAAGCTACATGTAAGTAGAGGGGGGTAAGGTCTTTGCTGAAATATTTACAAGTGGACATAAAGGTGTCAAAGTGGTGTGATACAATTTCATATATTTAAAATAAAAAGGGATAAAAAATGGCAAATCAAGAGAATAAATCTAAGTATTGGATGAGAAAATTTCAAGAAGCAGGTTGGAGTGATTTTAGAGAGTTAGAGGTTGGTTCAGTTTTTGAAACTTCTGTTTCAAATCATATACAGATGGCAGATAGAATTGGTGACATTATATTTTGGTATAAATCAGATAGTGATAAAGGTATATATTTTATAACACAAGTTATATCAGAAGTATATCCTTCAGATAATAATACTAAATGGGGAATGGATTTAAAAGTTTTAAAAACAATTATAAAAAATCCTATTATTCCAGAAGATATTGGATTTAGTGATTTAATGAATACTATAAAAGATAGAGGACAAGCTGGTGCAGTTTATAATCTTACTGTTGATGATAAACCTGAAAAACTTTATGAATTAATCAAGGGAAATGCTAAAATTGAATTTGCACAATTGGGTGGAGAAGAAATTAATCATAAAGATTTAGAATTACTTGAAAAAATAAAAGAAAAGAATATAAATGATGGTACGATGTTTAATCCATTTTTAGATATGAATTTAGTTAGAAATGAAGTTAGACATCTTAGCTTCTTAACAAATTTATTAAATCCTAATGGCACTCATCATCAAGGTACAAAGTTTTTAAATTTATTTATGGATAGAATAATAAACTATGAAACACAAATAGATAATAAATTAATAGAAAATTTTTGTAATGTTGAAAATATAAATGTACAAACAGAGAAAAAAACACCAAATGGTAGAATTGATATTTGGATTGAAAATGATGAGTATATTATAGCCATTGAAGGTAAAACCGAAACAGTAGATAGTAAAGGTCAATTAAAAAAGTATGATGATTATTTGCAGAAACAACATAAGCCTTATTTACTGATATATCTTACAATGACAGGAGAACAACCAACTTATGAGTGTCCTGAAAATCTTCAAATTATGGATTTTAATGATGATATTTTAACTTTTGTAGAAGAATCATTAGAAATTAAAATGCCTAATAAAATTCTTGAAACATTAAATGAATATTTTAATGCATTAACTACTTATTTAAATAATTTAAACAGAACTTGGTCTTATGACTTAGATATTATTCAAGAGATAACTAAAGATAAGGAAAGTTATTTGAAATATGAAAATATTAAGAATAACTATTTTTACAATACTGAAAAATATAAATATTCAGTAGTTGAAGATGTAGCTAATGTTTTTGAAAAAGCAAAAGCTAAGATAGAAAGAAATTTCTTTTGGGAATTAGTGGCAAATATTTCTTCTGATTTAGAAAAAGAAGGATTTACTACTGATGATGAATTTGATGATAATTACAAGTTAGGCTTAGCAACGGATATAGAAGAAATAACAAAAGCAAGAAAAGAAAGACTTAAAAATGAGATAAGTGAAGAGTTGATACAAAGTTCAAGATACGGAATTGCTTTTGAGAATACAATTAGTGAAAATGAAAATATTAGATTGATAATACAAAATGATTTTCAGCAATTACATGTATATTTTAATCATAATAAAAATGATGAATTAGTTAATTGGTTTGAAGATAATGATATTACTTTGATGGAAGGACATGAGTTTCTTTCAAATAATATAAGTAAATTTTTAGATAATGACTATATGACCAAATGTGTCAAAGAGTGTAAAATCAAAATTTTAAACGAGTCAAAACAAATAGAGATGTAAATGCTCAATAACTATAAAATTAGTATAGGTAAAAACCTTGCTGATTTATTTATAAACCAACAAGAGTATTGTTTAGAGAGATTTAAATTTTACAGAGAAGAGATGTCTGCTCATTTGAATTGTGATATAAAACCAATACATATTTCAGATGACGAAAGACTAAAAGACAATATTGTAGTTTTGATAAATAAAGATGATGAGGATGAAAAATATATATTTGAATTTAATAATGATTTAGATGGCGAACTTGATTTATTATTTATAAAAATAATGTATTTATACAAAACAATATATAAATTGGAGAATAATAAAAATGATTAAGATAATTGGGATAGGTGGATGTGGAAACAATATTTTAGAGTTTTTTAAACAACAAGACTTTACAAATATTGAAAATGAATATGAGTTTATTTCTGTAAAAAATGATAGTGATATAGATAGTATTGAATATAAAGAAGATGATAAAATCTTTACTATATCTGGATTTGGTGGGCAAACCGCAAGTAAGCTTACTATTGATTTAACTAAAAGTATTTTAGATAATAATGGTCAAGTAAAAAATATGATTATATTTCCTTTTAGTATAGAATCAACAACTAAAAAAGCTACACAAGAGATAGAGGAATTGTCATCTATACATAAAAATATAGAAATATTTCCAAATGATGCTCTCTCAGATGAAAATAATCAAGACAAAACTATGGCTGAATTAATGCAAATCTATGATAGTAAAATATTCAATACTATTACAATAAAAGATAAAAGACAATTATATAGAAGTTTTATTATAAGTACAAAAAAAGATGATAAAGTATATACAGCTATCGTGCATTTTTGGTCAAAATCATATAAAATAACTTTAGTTGAACCTAAATGTAAAATGATTGATAATTCAAGTATAGGATATATTGCTGATCATAGATTTGATTTTAAGAATAGTGATAATAAATATATTGTAGATATAGAAGAGATTGCAATAAATAAAATAAACGAGTATATCAACAATATAGTTTAGATGATTTTATCGTAACAAAAACATAGCAAATAATGAAAATAAAGATAAAAAGATGTCAGAGCTAATGCGAAGCTTTGATAGGCTTATTTTAGAGCTTATAGAGAAAAGTATATAAATTAATATAGCTTTATTACCTATGTTAAGAAAATGGTTAAATTTTAACATAGTTTTTATCTATGTTAAAAAAATAGAAAAATGTTTACAAATGTATAGTGATGTTTCTTATTGGTTATAATTGTATATAAAATCATACAGAAACTGTACATATTTGAATTAGTATAGAATTTGTATATTTATAAATATTTTATCTCTAAATTTACCTTGTATTCTATTGTATAAGTAGGATAGTGAAAACTACAAGTAAATTAGAAAGGTTGCAAATAGTTGAGTTTAAATAGTATAGATGAATAGTAAAAAAAACTTTGGGGGGAGAGGTTGCAACCGTTTGGATTTAAGGGAAAGCAAGTGTAACTGGAAAGCAACTAAAAAGAAAAAATGAGAAAAAAGAAAAAGAGGGAGTGCGAAGCACTAGAAAGATAAGCCCTCTAAAAAATGGATAACTAAAAAGATGAGATTGAGAAGTTAAAATAAAGTTATGATAGAATAATGAAAATATTAAATATGAGGGCATAAAATGAATAAAGAATATATACTAGATTTTTTGACATCTCATAAGCAGGAGTTACAAAGTAATTTTGCCCTTACTAAAATTGGTTTATTTGGAAGTTATGCGAAAGATTCTGCTAATGAAAATAGTGATATAGATATAGTAATAGAATCAAATAAAAAAGATTTCTTTTTGAGAGAAGACTTGAAAGAGTACTTAGAATCTAATTTTAAATTACCTGTTGATGTTGGATATATAGATAGCATAAGGGCATATTATAAAAATAAAATAGAAAAAGATATAATTTATGTCTAATAAAAAGAAAAGAGATATTGAATTATTTATAGTTGATATTTTAGTTGCAATTGAAAAAATAAAAGAGTACATTAGACCTTTTGATAACCCAAATGATTTTCAGCATAGTAGTTTACATTGGGATGCTTCTATGAGGCAACTCGAAATTATTGGGGAAGCATTAAATAAACTTCTTGAAGATGATAAGTTTAACTCTTTAGCACCTAGCTATTTTAGAAAAGTAGTGAATTTTAGAAATTCAATAGTTCATGGATACTTTGGGATTGATTTAGATGAAGTTTGGAATATTATTACTCAAAGGTTAAACATATTACAAATTGATATAAATAGTATAGTAAAAGATAATATAGATATATCTGAAGCAGTTCTTTATGAAATAGAGGAATATAAGAATCTTAATGATATAAATATTGTTAAGTACTTGATGTGTTTATAGATTAAAAATGACTTAAGTTAAAATATCTTTGATTTAACGAAGAATAAAGATAACTGATAGCTTCTACAGACCATAAATAAAGAGGTACATTGCTTTTATGGTACATTGATTGGTACATTCATAAAAATGTTTATACAAAGAATCCTTTAGTTAAGGTGTTTATATCTTATGTTTTAGTATCTGGGAGGAGTACTAGAATCTCATACATTAAAAATCAATAAAGTCCATTACAACATCACAAACAGAGGCTTTTTAGGCTATCTTTATGTATTAATAAACAATAAAATACATCGATATACAAGTCCAACTACATTAAAGAGAAGAAAAACATCATTTGGTAATTATCCACAGAGAACATTAAAAATAGTAAGAGTTAAAAGGGATGAATATATCAATCTTCTAAATTAAGGAATAGACCCATTAGAAGAAAAAGCTAAAAATATACAAGAGATAAGAATGAAAGAGGAGAGTCTCTTTAAAGACATTTAACAATAAACCAAAATCAACTTAGTTATAATTTGTTTATAAAAAGAATTAGGGAAGTTTATGCAAGAGTTCATACCAAATAAATTACCAATAAATAAAGATATAGAAACTAAAGAGATATTAAAAGCTACAACTTTAGCTCATAGGTCGTTGGCTGAATTAAAAGGTATAGCAAACTCTTTACCAAATCAAAAAATAGTTATAAATTCACTTGTACTTCAAGAAGCCAAAGATAGTAGTGAGATAGAAAATATTATCACAACTTACGATGAAGTTTATCGGTCTGATATATCAAGTGATTTTATAAGTCAAGATATAAAAGAGGTACAAAACTATAAAGATGCTTTGTATTTTGGATTTGATATTATTAAAACTAAAAAGTTCTTAACAGTAAATCATATAAAAGAGATACAAGCTACACTAGAACAAAATGATGCAGTATTTAGAAAGCAAAGTGGAACAGTATTAAAGAATCCTGTTACAGGAGAGATAAAACTCATCCCTCCACAACATCCACAAGATATCATAGACTTGATGTCAAATTTAGCAGACTATATAAATGATGTTAGTCTTGAAGATTTTGATAGTTTAGTTAAGATGGCAATTATACATTATCAGTTTGAATGCACACATCCTTTTTATGATGGTAATGGTAGAACAGGTAGGATTATCAATATATTGTATCTAGTGCTAGAGGGGTTGTTAGATATGCCTATCTTATATCTAAGTCGTTATATCATCAGAAACAAATCAAACTATTATAAGCTTCTAAGTGATGTTAGTTTTAATGATGGGCTTAATGAGTGGATATTGTTTATGTTAAAAGGTATAGAAGAGATAGCCAAAGAAACAATACAAATAATAAAAGATATAGAAACTCTCATGGAAAAAACTAAAAATACTATTCAAGAGAATAAACCAAAGATATATAGTAAAGATTTACTAGAAGCACTTTTTTATCACCCGTATACAAAAATATCATTTATTGAAGATACTCTTAGTGTTACTAGAAAAACAGCATCAAACTATTTAAAAGAGTTAGAATCTATAGGGGTATTGACTTCTCATAAAAAAGGTAGAGAAGTTTATTATGTACATGATGAATTATTTGATTTATTTAGGAATGTGTAAAAAATAGTAAATATTACTCATATATGGTTAATATGTGTAAATTTAGATATAATTTACCCATATTGGAAAACTGTGTTAAAAAAAGAGTATTATTTCGACATACTATATAAATGTACACAAATATATATCAATGTTGGTTATTGGTTATAATTGTATATAGAAGATAGAGAAAACTACAAGTAAATTAGAAAGGTTGCAACCGTTTGGGTTTAAGGGAAAGCATGTAACTGGAAAGCAATTAAAAAGAAAAAATGAGAAAAAAGAAAAAGAGGGTGGGAGTGCGAAGCACTAAAAAGACAAGCCCTCTAAAAAATGGATAACTCAAAAGACAAATAAAATAAGATTGAAATATTGAACTAAAGTTATGATACAATGAGATAACTAAAAAGGGAAATTTATATTGTGAATAAGACAAATATATTAAACTATTTAAAAGAACATTATCAAGAGTTCCAAAAAAAATACAATATTGAACAAATAGGATTGTTTGGTAGTTATGCAAGAGATGAAGCTACTAAAGATAGTGATATAGATATATTTGTTAAAATGCCTGGTAAATTAGGTAACTATGTAGGGATAAAAGATGATTTAGAAATAGCTTTTAATAAAGAAGTAGATATTGTGAGAATGAGAGATAATATGAATCCTTATTTAGAAAAAAGAATTATAAAAGATGGTATTTATGCAGTATGATAAGAGTTTAGTTATAGATATATTACATCAAATTATTGATGCTATAGAAATAGTACAAAAAAGATGTACTTATGCAAAAGTTGAAGATGATTTTTGTGATACTGAATTGGGACAAGAAAAACTGTACATAGATGAACTTTTAATTACATTGAAGCAAATAAGAAATGATTTAAGCTAGACACTTTCAATTTTTGTTACCCTATATGTTACCTAGTCTTTTTGGCTATCTACTATAATCCCTTAGTTAAAGATTTTATAGCTATAAAGTGAGAGTTTGGGAGGAGTAATTAACTCCAATCTAAAATAATTCAAACAAATATACAACTACATTTTAACAAGGAGTCAAAATCGATAAATATTAATTAATTTATTCAAATATAGATATAATTAGATTATATAATAAAAAGGAAAAATTGATGATTATGGAATTAATGATACAAGTGGTAATAGCATTAGCAATATTTTTTATAGGGAAAAAAGTTGCAAGATGGGTGACTGATATTAGTTTAAAAAGTTTAAGTAAGTTAGGACAGATAGATAAAACGCTTGAAACATTTTTATCAAGTGTGATTTATGGTATTTTACTAGTTGTAGTATCTTTATCAGCACTAGGTCAGCTAGGGGTTGAAACAACTTCTTTCATAGCAATACTAGGTGCTGTTGGTTTAGCTATAGGTTTAGCATTTCAAAGTACACTATCAAATATAAGTGCAGGGGTGATGATAATTATATTTCGACCAGTCAAAGTTGGAGAGTTTGTAGAAGCTGGTGGAGCAGCGGGTGTTATTGAAGAGATAAATATTTTTAATACAATAATGAAAACAGGAGATAATAAAATAATCATAGTTGCAAATTCAAGAGTTATTGGTGGAAATATCACTAACTATTCAAGAAAAGATACAAGAAGAGTTGATATTGTATTTGGTATTGGATATGATGATGATTTAAAATTGGCAAAAGAGACATTAATAGAGATATTAAATAATGATGAAAGAATTTTAAAAGATCCAGAACCATTTGTTGCCGTATCAGAATTAGCAGATAGTAGTGTGAACTTTGTAACGAGAGCTTGGGTAAAAAGTGGAGATTACTGGGGTGTAAAATTTGATACAATTGAAAAAGTTAAATTAACTTTTGATGAAAAAAATATCTCAATACCATATCCACAAATGGATATACATATGGAAAAAGGTGAAAAAGAAGGAAATTAGATTGCCAAAAAATTTTAAAAAAAGTATCTCTACATTTCAAATAATTATTTTGTTAACTGTAGGATACTACGTATGAGGATATGTAGAAGATAATTATTTATATAAAGATACTCTGAAGTATTTAGTACAATTTAAAGATGTGATTAAAGATTTTTCAGAACAAAAAGATACAGTAAAAAAAACATATGAAGAAGCAATTGAAGCGAAAAAAGAAGCGAGAAAAGAAGCGAAAAAAATAAAAAATGAATCTACAAAAGAGTTTATAAGAAAATGGGAAAAAGCTGAAAGTTTTAGATGATGAGCTTAAATAAGTGATATAAGGAGTATTTTATAAATATTTCATATAATTACTTTTTATAAAGGAATAAGTATGAATTTATTGATACCTGTGGATGATAGTGACATTGATGAAGTTCAAATAGTTCCTGTAGATAGTGTAAAATACTGGTTACTACTTGAACTCACTGAAGGTAAAATAATAAAATCTGAATTTTATCAATCAAGAGAAGAGATAAGTGATTGGGTTGATGTAATTATAGTAAATAGTCAAAAAGAGTATGTATGGCCTTTTATGGAAGAGGGGATAGCTGTTTTAGTTGCTCCATTGCAAAAGTCTATAGATGATATAGTAGAAGCGTATTTATTTAAAGAGCTTCATGAAATAAATTAAAAAAAGGAAAAGAATGTTTGGATTTAGTAAAGAGTTAAAAGAGTATGAGTTATCACAAGAAGAATTAGACAAGTTACAGTATGCAAAATTTAGTACATCAAAAGGTGTTATTTGGATAAAGTTATTTCCTCAAAATACACCTAACACTGTAGCGAACTTTGCACACTTAGCAAATGATGGTTTTTATGATGGGTTAAATTTTCATAGAGTTATTGAAGGATTTATGGCACAAGGTGGTTGTCCACAAAAAACTGGGACAGGTGGACCTGACTGGGCTATAGAGTGTGAAACACAAGCTGAGGGACAAGTACATAAAAAAGGGAGTCTTTCAATGGCTCATGCTGGAAAAGATACAGGTGGTAGTCAATTTTTTATCTGTTTTGTCCCTTGTCCTCATCTTGATGGTGGTCACACTGTTTTTGGAGAAATTGAGGCAAACGATACAGAAAGCTTTGAAGTTCTTGATTCTATAAAACAAGGTGATGATATAGAAAAAATAGAGATATTTGAAACTAAAGAATAATAAGAATTAAGGTAAAAACCTTAGTTCTCTTACATATACTTCTCTAATAATTTTAGTATTTTGATATTAAAATCTTCCCATTAACAGTTTTTCCATTTTTATACCTAAATTTTTTCATATAGCTTGAAATTCTCTTGTATAAATATCAATTGAATTTTTACTACATAGCTCTCTTCAGAAGCACATAAATATCTTTTTTATAGATAAAAGTAATAATATATAGGTATTATCATTAAAATATAACTATTTTATGTTATAATTTTATAATTAAATTACAAAAAAGGAGAAAATATGTTAAAAGTTGTAATAAAAGGTCTTCTTGTACTAGTGTTTGTTAGTTGTTTTGCAAATGCTCAAAACTATGAAACTCAGGATATTATAGATGTTGTTGATTATAAAATTGATAGAATGAAAAATAGTTTGGGTAGTGATCTACATAAAATAAAAGTGGAACTAGAGGAATTGAAGACAATACAAAATGGTAATGGGATTGAAAAAGAGATAATAAATCTAGATAAATCTATTGAAAAATTGGAAAATAATATAGTTCAAGCTACAATTGATAAAGAGTCTTTTCAAAAAGAGTTTACGCAATATGAAAATTTAATAAATACCAATAGAAATATAAAAATTTGGATTGTAGGTTTTGTATTAATTGTATTGCTTATTGCTTATTTTATTATTAACAACTACTTAAAAAAGGCACAAGAGGATATAACTAAAAAGACAGAAGAGATGCTTAAAAGAAGTATGGTGGAGTATAAAAAAGAATTTTCATTAAAAGATAAAGTCAATAAAAAGTCAAAAGCATTGATAAATAAAATGGAATTGGATATTTTAAATATTCTAAAAGGTGATAATAGTATAAAATTAATCAAAAAAGAGTTTGATCTTTTAAGAAAAAAATATAAAGGTATAGATACAACAGAGAATATTTTGTTAAAGGAACTTAAAGTTTGGATCAAAACAATAGATGAAAAGAAAACTAGAAAAAAAGTTGGAAACTTTTTAGAGGTCTCGGGAGGCTAAAATAAAGATTTTAAAATACTTTTTTGCGTTAAGTAGGTAGCTATTTGCCTACTTTTTCTACAAATATTTTTTAAACACTTCAAGAATTGTGATACTTCCATCTTCGTTCAGACCAGAAAATTTCATTTCCTTTCGTATTACATATACTTCTTTAGAGCAGAAGGTATAGTAATACTACCATCTTCTTGTTGATAATTTTCAATAATTGCAACAAGTGTTCTTCCTACTGCTAAGCTAGAACCATTTAAAGTATGACATAATATGTTTTGTTTCCCATCTTTATACCTTATTTTTGCTCGTCTTGCTTGAAACTCTCTTGTGTTTGAAATAGAACTTATCTCTCTATATGCATTTTGACCAGGTAACCACACTTCTAAATCTATTGTTGTAGAAGCACTAAATCCTAAGTCTCCTGTACATAACTGAACTTTCTGGTGAGGAAGACCTAAAGATGTAAGTAAATCACTTGCACATGCAACCATCTTTTCAAATATCTCTTGGGATTGTTCAGGCTTAGTTATTGCTACCATTTCAACTTTGTCAAATTGATGTTGCCTTATCATTCCTCTTGTGTCTCGTCCAGCACTTCCTGCTTCTTTTCTAAAACAAGGAGTATATGATGTAAGAAGTAGAGGTAACTCTTTTTCTGGAATTATTTCATCATTATAAAGATTTGTTAAACATACTTCAGCTGTTGGGATAAGGTATAAGTCTTCACCTTCTATTTTAAATAAATCATCTTCAAATTTTGGTAGTTGACCTGTTCCTTCAAGAGTATTT
>Ga0209633_10005055_pt1 | contig 11681 bp, 7 predicted proteins | sample Cruoilmetagenom1_FD_187290 | JGI IMG/M metagenome (GOLD analysis project Ga0209633, IMG submission 187290) | Oil polluted marine microbial communities from Coal Oil Point, Santa Barbara, California, USA - Sample 1 (SPAdes) (version 2) | ecosystem: Environmental > Aquatic > Marine > Oil seeps ... | reverse complement strand
GTCGGAGGCTGTCCGGCAGATCGCGGCGCGCGACCGCCGGGTGCGGATTATCCAGCGGATCGGCCGCAAGGGGCTGTCGACGGCGGTGATCGAGGGGATGCTGGCGAGCGCGGCGCCCTATCTCGCGGTGATCGACGCCGATCTCCAGCATGATGAGCAATTATTGCCCAACATGCTGCGCACTGCGCGCGACGAACAGTGCGATGTCGTGATCGGCAGCCGTTATGTCGAAGGCGGCGGCGTCGGCGACTGGTCGAAGGATCGCCAGGCCGCAAGCACGCTCGCAACCCGCGTGTCGAACTTGATCATCCCGGTTGACGTGTCCGATCCCATGAGCGGCTTTTTCATGGTTCGGCGCGAGACGTTTCACGCGGCGGCGCGCGATCTTTCCGGCATGGGCTTCAAGATCCTCCTCGACATTCTGGCGTCTTCGCCAAAGGACATCAAAATTCGCGAACTGCCATACGAGTTTCGCACGCGCCACGCCGGCGAAAGCAAACTTGATTCGTCCGTCCTTTTGGATTTTCTGTTGATGCTGCTCGACAAGAAATTCGGGCGCATCGTCCCGGCAAGATTTGTCATGTTCGCGGCGATTGGCGGATTCGGACTGCTTATCCACCTCGCTGTCCTGTGGGCTGGTCTGCAACTGGCCGGGTTTAGCTTTGTCATAAGCCAGGCCCTGGCGACCCTGGTTGCGATGACGTCAAACTATACGTTCAACAACGCTTTCACCTTCCGGGACAAACGCCGGAAGGGGTTCGCTTTTCTGACCGGCCTATTGTCGTTTTGCCTCGTATGTTCTGTTGGCGCCGTCGCCAATGTCGGCATTGCACAGATCATTTACTCCAATGAAATGGCGTGGTGGATTTCCGGCATTGCAGGCGCAATGGTCGGTTCGGTCTGGAATTATGCGGTGTCTTCCGTTTACACTTGGCGCAAATGATTTCTTTGCAGAGGATCGGTCTAAGTCCTGAGGGCGAGACCCGCGCCGGGGCAGCGCTCATTGCCGCCGCGCTTGGCGCTTGCGCTCTTATCTATGCTTACCCGCCGCTCGCGGGCATGTTTTTGCAGCAGTCGGAAAGCTATAATGAAGGGTGGAACGCTTTCCATACGGCGCGCCTCCTCGCCGGCGAGACGCTTTACCCAAGCATCGACAGCTTTATCCAGAACAATTACCCACCCGTATCGTTCTATGTGGTTGGCGCCGTCTCATGGCTGACAGGCGACACGCTAATCGCCGGGCGCCTCGTCGCGCTCGGCTCGCTCCTTGTGGTTTGCGCCGCGATGGGCGTGATCGTCCTCAGGCTGACGCGGTCCACAATACTTGCAGGCCTTGCGGGCCTGATAATTTTTGCTGTCATCGCCGGCAACTACCAGATCTATGTCGCCTATGATGATCCGCAAATGCTCGGCCACGCTTTCATGGCGTTGGGCGCGCTTTGCCTGACCGCCGATAAGTTGACGCGCCGGCGGATCATGGCGGCGTCGGCCCTGATGTTGCTTGGCGGCTTTACCAAACACATGCTTGTGGCGCTTCCCGCAGCGGCGAGCCTTTGGCTGCTCCTTCGCGGGCGGCGCGACTTCACCATATGGATCGCCTTTAGCGCATCGGCGGCGGTGCTGGCGCTCGGCGCATGTTATCTTTTATACGGCGGCGAGTTCTTTTCTTCGGTTCTCGGGCATCAACGCCAGACCTCGCCCGGATTGTTGCTGCTCGGCCTGTCGGGAATATTTCCGCTGTCGGCGGTCATATTGCTCGGCGCCTTTCCCCTGACGCGCGCCGCAGAATTGAAATCGCCGGCCGGGCTTTTGGCGCTGGCGACGCTTGTCTCGGTTGTGGTCGCGCTCCTCGCTCGGAGCGGGAAGGGCGTTGACGCCAACGCCTATTTCGACATCGCCATCTATGGTGCGCCGGCGGCGATCCTCGCGATTAAGGCGATCTCTGAATCAATCATCGATCGGGTGAGCGCCCGCGCTGTCGCCGCATTATTATGGTTGCTCCTGATAACGCCCGCCGTCGCGCCGGCGCCGATGCGTCTGCCAGCGTTGGTCAGCTGGTCGCAAAGCCAGCCGGAAAAGGCGGCGGCGGCGAAAAGCATCATTGAAGAAATCCGCGCCGTTGACGGGGATGTCGCCTGTCAGCGGCTCGCCTATTGCTACTGGGCGGGCGAGCCTTTCATGGTTGATTTTTTCAATATCGGTCAGGCGGCATCAGCCTCGCCGGAGATTAGCGCCGCCATGGACGCGTATTTGGCGTCCGGCAAAATAGCCGCGATCCAGCTCGACCGCGACTGGCGGGGAGACAGCTATGGTTTAGAAAATAGCCTTGATGCGTATTATCGACCGGCGAGCGATGAGCGGATTTACGGCGCGCTCTATATGCCCCGGTGACGATCGCAAGGTCCCCAAGTTTGACGCCGGGCGCAAGATCGTGAAAGAAGACCAGTTGATGAGCCGCTTGCGGCGATTGAGGCAGAGATCGAAGATGCTCCGGGGCGCGCACATCTTATTGGCCATGCTTTTTGTGCTGGCCGCATGTTCAGGGCCTGGCGGCGATGACGCCGACAGCGCCGGGCAGACCGTCGGCGAGGCGGGCGGCGTCCATGCGGATGAGGAAGAAACCAATCTCGATCTCTGGCTGGAGCGGCTCGAAGTCGGCAGCCGCGAGCTCTATTCAGCGCGCGAGGCCGTGGTAGAGGCGGTAGGGCTGAAAGAAGGCGACTGGGTCGCCGATATCGGCGCGGGCACGGGGCTTTACACCGTCTTGTTCGCCGAAGAAGTGGGCGAGGGCGGGCGCGTTTTCGCCGAGGATATTGAGCCCCTGTTTCTCGATCTCATTAATCGCCGTGCGGCGGATATGAGCGCCGATAATGTAACGGCGGTGCTCGGAAGGGAAGATGACGTCACGCTGCCCAAAAATTCTGTAGACGTCGTATTCATCGCCGACACCTATCATTATTTCGAAGACCGTGAAGCGATCATGCGCACGGTCTATGAGGCGCTGAAACCAGGCGGCTCGCTTGTTCTCGTCGAATTCGACATCACGCCGGGCGAGCCGCGCCCGGAGCACAAATCCCATGTTCGGTTCGGCAAGGCCGGCGTGATTTCCGAAATCGAATTCGTCGGCTTTAAGCTCGCCGATGAGCCAACCGTCGAGGGGCTCGCCGAAAATTATTTCGTGAGATTCGTGAAGCCCGCGGCAGAGTAAGCTTCTGCGCCTATGCCGGACTTAGGCGAAGAAGGCTGGCGCAAAAAACACCCAAAAAACACCTACAATTCTCCGACAGGGCAGGAAGGCGGCGCCTTGCGCCGGATCGCGCTCATAAGGCCGCGCGCTGTGAACGAAATACTCGCGCGCACCGGAACGCCCGCTTCCTGAAGGCGTCGTGCAGTCCAGTGATTGCACATGTTGAACAGATGAAAGTTTCCTCTCGCCGCCAAAAAGTAGCTGGCGCCCGCAACGCGGCCTTGATCCAATATGATCGGCGTTCCCGCCTCATCATAGGCGAGGGACTTGGAAATCCCCTCAGCCATGCGTTTCGCCCCGGATTCAGATATAGCGAATTCCACGAGATCGCGCGGACGCCAGAGCGTTTCTTCAACCGGCTCGTCGGCGGCGATGACATGGACGACTGATCGGCTGGGCGGAATGATCGCCTTCAGCCCTTTCCAAAAGCCTGCATCCGTCGCCATGTAAAAGTCGCGCTCACCCCAGCCGATGAGGAAGTATTGCGCGTCGGGAAACAGGGTTCGAACCGGATCGTCTTCGTTAAGCACTTCAGCTGGCAAGGCCAGGTTCGCATGCCAGCCGTTCGACCAAAGCCGGATGGTCATGCAATCATCGGCCGTGGGCGGATCACTGGGAACGGACGCGCAGGCGCCGATCAACATAGCGGCGAATGGCAAGAGCAAACGATGGAACTGCATCCAACACTCCCTGCTTGATATCAGTATGAACTCTGGCGCATCGTTTCAAAATAATGATCTATGGCCTGACAGCGCCCAGCAGTGTTTATTTGCCCCCTTAAGCACTGTCGATGATCAGCATCAATGCGCCAGCCATCAAGTTCATCAGTTCTGCGTCCTTGCCAGGCGTGTGGGTGACCACCTGGATGTGATTGGCAACGAATTCATCCATTGACATTCTACCGTCGCCGGCCGTCACCATGGGCTCGTACGACGTCGTCATGACCACGTCGGGTGCATTGGCCGGTGCATAGCGGACGTCAATCAATCCATCCCGCGCAGTGATCGTGAAAGCCTCACCATCGACAATAAGCCCTGCGTTTAGTGTCATATCCTTTGATACCACCCGCTGACAGGCGGCCTTGAGCGTGACCGCAATAGTTCTGAGATTGCCGGGACGGCGCAATTCCTTATCTGGCGGAAAGCGTCCCCCAAACATTGCAAGCTCGAAGAGTAGGTCTTTTGTACGCGCGCCGAGGTCGGTGAGGGCGTAAAGCGCTACACCGTGCTCACCGTCGCGCTTTTCAACGAGCCCGTCGTCAATCAATTGCTGCAACCGGTCGGTCAGAAGATTGGTGGCAATCCCGGATAGTCCGGCTTGCAGATCGGAATATCGGGCGGGGCCCGCATGCAGATCCCGCAAAATCAGTAGCGTCCAGCGATCGCCGATACGGTCTAACCCACGCGCGATCGGGCAAAGCAGTTTGTAGCGGCGCGATCCAGCCATAACGGCCCTTTCTTCACGAATATGTGACATTATTATTTAATGTGACAACTTGATAAAATCAAGTAACTGGTTATTTGATGCTCCGTCGCCTCTTGCGGAGACCAAGCACACGACATCAACCCGAAACAATAGAGATCGCCATGTCTGTCAAACCAAAAATCCTCATAACAAGCGCCGCCGGTAATACCGGTATTCCAACAACCCTGCAGCTTCTTGAGAAAGGCTATCCGGTCCGCGCCTTTGTCAGGCGTAACGACCATCGCGCCAAACGGCTTAAAGACACCGGAGCCGAAATCTTCGTCGGCGACCTCTACTCGATCGCTGATATGCGACGTGCGATGGAAGGCGTGCAGCGCGCCTATCATTGTGCGCCGACAGCGCCGAACGGTCTTCACTTTGGAACCGTTTTCGCGATTGCCGCCCAGGAGGCCAGGCTTGAGCATGTGGTTATGCTCGGGCAATGGCTTTCCGACGCCGATCATCCGTCAATGATAACGCGCGAAGTCTGGCTTAACGAGCAGGTTTTGAAGTTGCTGCCGCATACTTCACTCACCGTCGTCAATGTCGGTTGGTTTGCAGAAAACTACTTCATGGGCGTTCTCGAAACGGTCGCACAGCTCGGCATTCTGCCGATGCCGCTTGGCGACGGAAAAGTTAAGAAGAACGCGCCGCCGTCCAACGAAGACATTGCAGCGGTTAACGTTGCTGCGCTCAGCGACCCTGCAGCGCACACGGGCAAGACCTACCGTCCAACCGGTCCGCAACTCCTGTCACCAAACGAACTTGCCACCGTCATGGGAAAAGTCCTTGGGCGGAAGGTCAGGTACATGAATGTTCCGGAATCGATGATGTTGAAAGCGTTGAAAATCCAAGGTTTCGACGAAACGATGCCAACACAGCTTCGCTTCTACGCCGATGAATATCGGCGCGGCGCCTTTGCCGTCCATGCGCCGAATACCGTCGTCAAAGAGCTGTCGGGGCGCGATCCTGACGACTTTGAGACGATCGCGCGTCGTGTCATGGCAACGCGTCCGGAGGCCGTTCAGACGTTCCGCGCAAAGCTGAAGGCCATCGGTGATTTTATGAAAATTCTGGCAGCGCCAAAAATCGATCCTGACGCGATTGAGCGTCGGCGCGATCATGTGCTCTTGAAAACGCCGACATTCGTCCGTGACAGCCAAGCGTGGCGCGAAAGCCACGACCCCGAGGCCGGGTACATTCCCGACCACCCATCAACATTTGAACCCCAGGAGATTGCGGTATGAGTCCTGAACTGACGTACCTCACAATGACGGCGACGCTTACTGCGCTGCTCTGGGCGCCTTACTTGCTTAACGCGACGGCCGTTCGCGGCCTGGGCGCGGTCATGAGCGGCGCCCCTCTGGAGTCCGACGTACCGTTGTCGCCTTGGGCGAGACGATTACGGGCGGCGCACAGCAATGCCAGTGAGAACTTGGGCGTGTTTGCAAGTCTCATTTTGGTTGCACATCTCGCCGGTGTATCCACGCCGGTCACGCTGATCGCGGCAGGCGCCTACTTTTGGGCGCGTGTTGCGCACTACGTGATTTACGGTCTGGGCATTCCGGTTTTACGCACGGGCTCCTTCCTCGTCGGCTGGGCCGCGCAACTCGCCATCGCCTGGCAAATCTTAGGTGGTGCGTCGTGATGGAACTGGAAAGCGCCAGCATCCGAAACGGCATGCCCGAAAGCCCATCATCTAGACACAATTCCGCATCCGTCGCCAGGCTCGTGGCGGTGGAAAGAGCTGCAACCGCCTGAACTAAACACTATCAACCATTACACAAAGGAACCCGAAAAATGAGCGCACTTATGATTGCAACAATTATCGTCAAGAACCCTGAAAAATTCCAGGAGTACCTGACCAAATCCAAAGAACTCGCCGGGCGTTATGGCGCCGAGCTGTTGGCCCGCGGCAAGGTTGGCAGGGTATTGACCGACCATGACAAGGACCACGGCCTCGTTGTCATTGCCCGTTTCCCCAGCGCCGAAAAAATCAACCAATGGTTCGACAGCAAAGAGTATCAGTCCCTCGTTTCGCTGCGAAACGAAGGCACGGATATGAAAATGATCAACTATGAAGTGTTGAGCTGATATCAGAGTGTCCGGAGACTGCGTTCCTGTTTTCGGACTATTGGACTTACAAATAGCTTTGGCTGCAGCGCGATCGGTTTGATCGCCTGCAGTCGAAAAGAACGCCATAAACCAAACGTCAGTAACAAGCCTTGGCGACCCCTAGAGGGTGAGGGCGACCATTCGCGAAGCGAATGCAGCGCCCGAACGAACCCCCGCCGCGCATTGCGCGGTTTATTGTAGGAATTGCGGGTTCAAATCCTGCGTTCAGAAAATTTATTGTTTGGAATTCTGGCGACCCCGGCAGGATTCGAACCTGCGGCCCTCAGATTAGGAATCTGATGCTCTATCCTACTGAGCTACGGGGTCGTGCTGGCGCAAACTAGCGAATTTCGCAGCGCATCAAAACCGTCTCCGGCGGGCCAATCTCTTAAATTTCGCGAAATTGACGTGGAATCGATTTCCTTCTGCTGATTAACCGCCATAATTGCCGTCGACTATGGAGCGCTGCGGGGCGCTGAAACTGAAGGACGGGACTTATGGCGCGCAAAGGTGCAGCACTGATCGCGGCGGGAGTATTAGGGGCTTTTGCGGTCGGGCTGTTGCTCGGGCGGGTGATTGCGCCGGACTCAGGGTCGACAGACCAGCCAAACAGCCAGCAGATTGTCGCCGCCGATCCGCGCAGCGATGGCGGCGATAGGTTCCGGCTTCCGTTTCAACGCCGCCGCGCCGATGACGCCGAGCGCCCGGAGCAGGAAATCGTCAAGGGCTTTGCTTATCGCCGGCTTATCCTCGATACCGGCGCGGACCTGCCGAAAGCGTGCTTTCAGTTTACCCGCGATCTCGATGACAGCGGCAAGACCAATTACGCCGACTTTGTCCGCCTGACGCCGGATACCGGCGCCGCGGTCGAGGTCAACGGTTCATCGCTGTGCCTCGCCGGTCTTGATTTCGCGAAAGACTATCGCGCCCGCCTTCGCGCCGGCCTGCCCGGCAAAAGGGGCGACAAGCTTGAGCGCGCCGAAGAGGTCGTTGTCGCCTTTGGCGACAAGCCGTCTTATGTGGGCTTTGCCGGCGACGGCGTGATCCTGCCGCGGCTGGAAGCGGACGGCGTCGGCATTGAAACCGTCAATGTTGAGAAAATCGAAATCGCGGTCTACCGCGTTTCCGATCGTGCGCTAGCGCGCAAAGATATCGTTGCGGGCGAGGCCTCCGGCGAGGGCAGCTACTCTTATGTCTGGGACCGTGAAGACGGCGAGGATGTTGGCGTAGAGGTTTTCAAAGGTGAAATCGAAACGCCGGGAGACCGTAACGAGACCGCAACCAGCGTTTTCGCTCTCGGCGCTGCGCTTGGCGAGCTGACGCCCGGGGCCTATTTCGTTCGCCTCAAGGATGTTTCTCCGGGGGCGGATGACCGGCGCATGGCGCAGGCCTGGCGCTGGATCATGTTTACCGACATGGCGCTCACGACCTATTCGGGCGCGGACGGCGTCGATGTCTTTGTTCGCTCCATCTCAAATGCGCGCCCAACTGCCGGGGTGCGGTTGTCACTGATCGCTTCCAACAACGATATTCTGGCCGAAGCGGTCACCAACGCCGACGGGCGGGCGCGTTTTGACGGCGCGGCGGTCAATGGCGACGCCCCGCTTAATCCGCGCATGATTATGGCCTATGGGCCGCAGGATGATTTTGCCGCGCTTGATCTCATGCGTTCGCCGCTTGATCTTTCGGACCGCAATATCGGCGGGCGCGCGGCGCCGCCGCGGCTGGACGGTTTTGTCTATCTCGATCGCGGCATTTACCGGCCCGGAGAGAGCGCGCATATTTCGGGGCTGATCAGGAACGCGGCGGGGCGCGCGGTTGAAGACCGCCCGCTCACCGTGACGATCCGCCGGCCGAATTACACCGAAGCGGAAACCCGCCGGATTGAGGATCTGCAAATCGGCGGGTTTACGTTCGACTACGATATTCCGGAGTCGGCGCCGCGCGGTGTCTGGCGGGTCGAGGTCAAGGCTGACGGTGATGACACGATCGTCGGAACAGAAACTTTTTCCGTTGAAGACTTTGTGCCCCAGCGCCTTGAAGTCAATATCGAGACTGACGAGAAGACGCCGATCCGTCCAGGCGAGACCCGCAGCGTCACCGTCGACAGCCGCTATCTTTACGGCGCGCCGGCGAGCGGCCTGGCCGTGGAAGCCGAAGCGCGGCTGCGCATCGATCCGAAACCATTCCCGGATTTCGCGAAATTCCGCTTCGGCCCGGTGAATGGCAGTTTTGATGAGCGCTTTTTAAAGCTCGCTAATACGACAACGGATGGCGATGGCAAGGCGAGCGTGGCGCTGAATGTTGACGACGCGCCGAGGGGCTATGGCGCGCCGATGCGTGCGGATCTCGTTGTCGGCGTGGTCGAGCCCGGCGGCCGGGTGGTGCGCGAAAGCGCGCGCATCCCCGTGCGCCCCGACGATTATTATGTCGGCCTCAAACTCGCCGGCGACAAACAAAGCTTTGCGCTTGACGACACGGTGGAAGTGGAAGGCGTTATTCTCGATTGGGAAGGCCAGGTTGCCGATGGCGAATTGGAATGGCGCCTGGTCGAAGAAGATTACTGGTTCGACTGGTATCGCTCCGACGGCCGCTGGCGCTGGCGGCGGTCTTACCGTGACGTTCTGGTCGCCGAAGGGCGCGGAAAGACCGGCCGTGAGGCGCTTGCGAAACTCGTCTCGCAAAAGCTCGATCCGGGCACATACCGCCTGTCGGCGAGCCGCGCCGGCGGCAAAGCGAAAACAGATATCCGGTTTTATGTGGGCTGGCGCTCATACGCGGCCGGGGCAGACACGCCGGACCAGGCGGCGATTACGCTGCAAACCGACAAGGTGACGCCGGGCGCAAGGGCGCGATTATATCTCAACGCGCCTTATGAAGGCGAGGCGATTGTCGCGATTGCGACCGACCGCGTGCATCTCGTCCAGCGCATGAAAGTCGCCAAGAAAGGCCGTGAGCTGATCATTGACACAGACCCATCCTGGGGCGGCGGGTTTTATGTGCTGGCGACGGTGGTGACCCCGCGCGACGCCGGCGACCGGCCGGTGCCGCGCCGCGCCATGGCCGTCACCTATGTGCCGTTCGACATGTCGGCGCGCAAGCTCAACGTGTCGATAGACGATCCGGAAGTCTTCCGGCCGCGCGCAAGGCTCGATTTGCCGATCACCGTTGAGGGCGCTGCGGCGAATTCCGAAGTGATGATGACGGTGTCGGCGGTCGATGAAGGCATCCTCAGGCTGACGAAATTTTCCTCGCCCGATCCGGTTGATCATTATTACGGTAAGAAACGCCTTGGCGTTGAGATTAGGGACGATTACGGGCGCATTCTCCACGCCAATCTCGGCGCTGCCGCCCGCTTTGGCGGCGACCAGCTTGGCGGCGAGGGCTTAACCGTGGTGCCGACGAAGTCGGTGGCTCTGTTTACCGGCGCGCTCACTGTCGGCGAAGACGGTAAGGTGATCGCGCCGATTGAAGTCCCTGATTTCAATGGTGAATTGCGCCTGATGGCGGTCGCCTGGTCGAAGGATAAAGTGGGCGCAGGCGCCGAGCCGATGACCGTGCGCGATCCCGTGCCGGCTGAATTGACCCTGCCGCGTTTCCTCGCGCCCGGCGACAAGGCGACGGCGACGCTCCTGATCGACAATGTCGATGGCGAGGCGGGCGAGTATAAAGTGACGCTTACTGGCGACGGTCCGGTGGGGCTCGATACGGCGCAAAGCTTTACGCTCGCGAAAAGCGAGAAACAGGCGGCGAGTTTTCCCATTGAGACCGGCGAGGTCGGCATCGGCGCAGTTAATCTGAGCGTCGAAGGACCCGGCGGCTTCAAGGTCTCGCGGTCCTACCCAATCCAGTCGCGCACGCCTTATTTTCCGGTGTCGGAAGTGCGCACCGCGACGCTTGATCCGGGCGAGAGTTTCGCGGTGAGTGATGCGGTGATGACGCCGTTCGTGCCGGGATCAGCCGAAGTTGCGGTCTCGTTCTCGCGGTTGCGCGGCATTGAGCCGGGTCCGCTACTCGATGCGCTTTACCGTTATCCATATGGGTGTACGGAGCAATTGACGAGTTCAGCCTTCCCATTGCTCTTTGTTGATGTGCTTGGCGGCGAGGCCGGTCGCGGACCGGAGCGCGAGGTGCGCCCGCGGGTGCAAAAAGCCGTCAACAAAATCCTTAATCGTCAGGGACCGCAAGGCGCCTTTGGGCTCTGGCGCGTCGGCGACCGCTACGCCAATCCGTGGCTCGGTCCTTATGTAACGGATTTCATCTATCGCGCGAAAAACGAGGGCTATGGCGTGCCGCAGCAGGCGCTCGATCGCGCCTATGACTCTCTTGGCGATATCGCCCGCGTCGATAGCTGGTATCCGGCGAGTTATCAGACCAATGTCTATGAGGGCGCGGGATCGAACGACAGACGCGAATATCTGCGCCGGCGCTCTGCGGCCTATGCGCTTTATGTGCTGGCGCGTGCGGGCCGGGCGGATATCTCCGATCTTCGCTATTTCCATGATGCGCTTCTCGATGACACGCCAAGCCCGCTTGCAAGAGCCCATATCGGCGCGGGCCTCGCCATGATGGGCGACCGCGCGCGCGCCAACAGCGCGTTCAAGAAAGCGGCGGATGCAATCGGCTGGGACAATACCGGCGATTATTATCAGTCCAAACTCCGCGACGCTGCGGGCGTATTGGCGCTCGCCGCCGAGGCCGGTCAGACCGACAAGATCGAAGGGCTGACCGATGCGTTTCTTGGTTTCATGGAAGATCCGAAATCGATGCACACGCAGGAAAAAGCCTATGTGCTGATCGCCTCGCAGGCGCTGTTGCGCGCTGCGGGACCGGTGGCGCTCTCCATCGACGGTGA
>Ga0209633_10005054_pt1 | contig 11681 bp, 6 predicted proteins | sample Cruoilmetagenom1_FD_187290 | JGI IMG/M metagenome (GOLD analysis project Ga0209633, IMG submission 187290) | Oil polluted marine microbial communities from Coal Oil Point, Santa Barbara, California, USA - Sample 1 (SPAdes) (version 2) | ecosystem: Environmental > Aquatic > Marine > Oil seeps ... | reverse complement strand
ACGGCATTTCAGGCAGGGGTTATCACTGCCTGCCAGATCCTGAGCACAGAAACTGCAGGTTTCAAGGCTGCTGCGAACTATCGTATTCTCGCAGGTGGAGCAGGGTCTCATAAAGCCGGAAGCCGGCTTGTGACATACAGGACAGAAGTATTCTTTTAATATCATCAATGATCTTAACGTGCTGGAAACCGCAAATACTTGAAGCTATATGGTATCTTTTAATTCTTCCTGCCAAACCGAAAGTAGTTTTAAGGCCTCCAGTGGAGTTGTGTTATTCAGATCCAGATCGGTAAGGTTATCAAGAATTAATTCTCCAGGGTTGAACAATAGCGGAGTGTAACTGTTTTTTTCGCGTTCTGCAGGAGCAGTTAGAGGAACTTTTTCTTCATCATTGTGATAAGTCAGAAGTTCTTCTGCTCTGGAAACAACAGTTTCCGGAAGACCGGCCATTGCACCGACATGAATACCATAAGAAGCTTCTGATGGGCCGTTAATGAGAAGTTTCGGGAATATAATACTATCCCCTTCCTCTTTTACTGCCATGGACATATTAACAAGCCCTGGATGTATCATTGTTGTCAGTTCACGGTAATGAGTGGCAAACAGGGTTCTGGGGCTTACTGAATTTAACAGATACTCACACACCGCTCTGGCAATGGCAAGTCCATCAGCAGTACCTGTACCCCGGCCGACTTCATCCATGATAACAAGGCTCTGGTGTGTAGCGTTTCTGAGAATATTAGCTGTTTCCATCATCTCAACCAAAAACGTGGATTCACCTCTTGCAAGATTATCGGAAGCGCCAACCCTACAGTATATTCTATCGGCAATACCGATATGTGCCGAATCTGCCGGAACAAATGAGCCGGCTTGAGCCATGAGGGTTATCAGGGCAACCTGCCTGAGAACCGTTGATTTTCCGGCCATATTCGGTCCGGTAACCAGAGCAAAGGAAATGTCATCCCCGGATAGTGTAATACTGTTGGGAACAAAAGAACCGTGGGGTAAGTGGCGTTCGACAACCGGATGCCGCCCTCCTGTAATATTGGTAACCGTATTCTCGGACATATAAGGTTTAACATATCCGTATTCTGTAGCTGCATGGGCAAAAGATTGGACAACATCAATCTCGGATATAATAGAGGCGAGTCTTAACAGCTTGGAAACATGTTTTTTAACTTCATCACGAATTCCGAGAAATATTTCTTTTTCACGATCAATAATTCTTTCTCCGACACTGGTTATTTCAGTTTCCAATTCCTCCAGCCTGTTGGTTGAAAATCTTTCCGCCTGTGTAAGTGATTGTCTTCTTCTGAACCTGTCGGGAACATTATCTGACTGGTTTTTAGTCACTTCAAGAAAGTATCCAAGGATGCGATTGTACTTCAGTTTTAAAGAATTGATACCCGTTGCTGCTTTTTCTTCAGAAACGTATTCATTCAGCAGAGATTTACCATCATCTCGAATATGCCTCATCTTGTCCAAATCTCCATCCCAGCCGGCTCTGATTAACCGCCCCTCGGTAAGCAGGATAGAGGGATCGTCCATTAACGATTCAGACAAAAAAACTCCGAGGGTTTTCATCGGAATAAAAAGTTCATCAAGATTTCCTTCAGAGTCACTAAGAACAGAATCATCAAGCAACTCCCTCACCGCTTCCGACCTCGAAAGAGAGTTTCGAATGGCCAGAAGATCTTTTGCATGGGCCCTGTCCATTGCAGCCCTGGAGGCCAGCCGCTCAAGGTCGAGAATCCCAGATAAAGTATCACGCAAGGAAGCAAGTACAAGCTGATCGTGGTAGAGTTTCTCAACTCTCTGATGATAAAAGCTGCAGCTATTCACATCGGGAAATGGTTGAAGCAATCTTTTCCTTAGTTTTCTTGCACCGGGAGCTGTTTTCGTATGATCCAGAGTGTGCAGCAAGGTAAAAGAATCACCGCCATCCTGCAGATTTCGTACGATTTCAAGATTCCTGATTGTCGACTCATCAAGACCGACAAAATCATCCTCCCCATAAATATGGATTGATTTGATATGGGGCAGAATACCTCTGTGCTTATCGTCAAGATATTCAAGAATGGCTCCGGCTACAGGAATACACGGATTATCAGCTTCCAGGCCGAATGCTTTCAAATTAACAGTTCCGAATTGTCTCTGAAGTCTCTCCCGGGATGAACTGAGTTCAAAAGTCCAATCTGGAGTTCTGTTCAGTATGATCCCAGCATCAATGAGGAAACTGTATTCATCTGATTCCAGGAGACTTTCCTGAACAATTAATTCTTTTGGATTCGTCCGGGCCAGCTCCCGTCTAAGAGATTCTCTCTCTGCAGTAAAACCAGTTACCTGGAACTCACCGGTAGAAAGATCGATAAAGGCATAGGAGAGCCTGTTTGCATCCCCTGCTACGGCCGCGAGATAATTATTTGTTCTATCATTAAGATAGGAATCATCAACAACAGTTCCTGGTGTGACAACTTCAATAACTTCTCTTTTTGCCAGCCCCTTTCCATTCAGAGGGAGTTCTATCTGCTCGCAGATGGCAATCTTCTTCCCGAGTTTCAATAAGCGGCCGATATAGTTACCGGCTGCATGATAGGGAATACCGCACATGGGAATACCCTGTCTCTGAGTTAAGGTGAGATTGAGTAAACGGCTGACTTCCACCGCATCTGTTTTGAACATCTCATAGAAATCACCCATTCGGAAAAAAAGGACAGCATCCTTATTCTTTTCCTTATGTTCCGTATACTGACGGAACATCGGAGTCATTTCTTTGACACTGGGCATGGAAGTTAGTTTGAGCTCATCAGACGCTGCAGAACCAGATCGGTAATATCAACTTCGTAACTCCACCAGAGTAAATCAGGATCGGAGCGTTTCAAAACAATGCTGAATCCATTGGACTCGGCAATATACTGAATTTCCTTGAGTATTTCCCGCGCCAGTTCGTTACTGGATCCTAGATTTGCAGCGGATTGCTGTATCTGATTGCCTCTTACCCTGACATATTCCTGATAGTACTGCTTTTTATCCTGGATTGTACTGTCAATATCCAGTGCATCCCTGGAATTGCCACGATTCTCAGCTTCCAGTTTTCTTTCTTCAAGAGTCTGAATTTCCTCCTGAAGTCTTCGGACTTCCTGTGCAAAAACTGCTTTCATCTCATCAATCCGCCGGGCTTCTGCCGAATCTGCATAAAATGCAGAGAGTATTCTTGTGTAATCAAGAACAGCAACCTTGGTTATCTGCTCGGCTGATAAGGGAAGTGTAAATATGAATAAAAAAACAAATAACAATAAGACTAAAACACGTTTCATTTCGGACTCCTAATAAATATTCATATTAAAGGCTATTACAAGATCCATGCCCCAGTTTTTGAACTCGGTAAGATCGGATTCCGGATTCCAGTTGATATTACCTTTCAGATCCCATTGAAATTTCTTAACTAGATATATCCCTATCGGGAACTGAGGGTTTGCAAAACGGAAACCGGCACCAAGACTGAAACGCCAGTCATTAATATTCATATTCAGTAATGCATTACTGCTGTCAAATTGACCCCTGGTAGCTACCCATGCTCCCACACCGTCGAGAAATATGTCAAAAGCAAGAATATTCGGCACAATCGGGAATTTGAACTGAAGGGTATTATCCCAGAGATAACGGTAACCTGAACTTGGATCCCATCCACGGCCGACAAACATACCGTCAATGTAGAAGCCATCTCTCTGACGGTCGGCGATAGTATCCGACCATGGTTTGTTAAATAGACCGGAAAATGCGGTATTAAAATACAGGGTACCCTTGAATGCACCGCCCTTATCATTTACAGGCACATTAAACATAAGTAAATTGTAGTTGTACCGGGTAATACTCTTTATGTAATCCCGCCGGGAAACCGGCAGCAATCCGGCAAATGTCAAGTTCTCACTGAGGACGAAACCTTTAGTCGGATCAAACTGTAAATCCCTTGTATCCCAGGATAAACGGAGGGAAATACTGTCATCATATTTCCACGTTTCCAGGTTCTCTCTGAGATCCTGATTATGAGGCCTGAAAACTGTTGGATCGTAATCAACATACTCCCAGGTAAAACGCAGCCCTGTGGACAGTCCCAGACGTCCAAGTCTGGTAACCCATGTGTACCCGGTATTTAAACCAGTTGAGATATAGTGGGATTTATACTCCATCTGATAGTCTTCGGGAACAATTCGGCCTGCTGCATCATACTCTTCCCAGGTGTTGTAGGGATCGGGCAGTCCGTTTCCATCCCAGTCCTGATTGATACGTCTATTAACATCATGACTCCAGCTGACATCAACACCACCAGACCAGCGTTTCCCCAGAATTCTGGGCTCTGTGAATCTGAGGGTTACCTTCTGCACATCCGGAGATACATTAATCTCAGCTCCCAGCACCTGTCCCCTGCCCAGAAAATTCCGATCGTTCCAATTCAACTGCCCTGATATCGGGAAGTCCGGTCCACCGGAGAAGGATAACCCGAAACCGATATCCGAAGTTTTCCCCTCTGAGACATCAATAATCAGGTCCATCAGACCATCACTGCTCCCGGGATAGGGCTGGGGGTCAACAACATCAAAAAACTGAAGGTTGTACAAATTCCTGGTACCTTCAATGATTTTTGCTTTACTGAAAACCTCACCTTCTTCCAGGGGAATTTCTCTACGAATGATATAACTCTTTGTTTTATCATTACCCCGGATAATTATATTTTCAATGTGAGCACGATCACGCTCGGTAATATCAACCACATAAGATACTTCACGGCGCTCTTCAACCCTTTTCTCCTCGTAGGTGAAGGTGTTAAAAATGTAGCCGTTCTCAAAATACAGATCGGACACGCGCTGATAATCAGTCTGAAATTTTGTACTGCTGAATGTTTTTCCAGGCTGCTGCAGTACAAGGGCTTCAAGCTCTTCATCCGAGTAAATCCGGTTACCGTTAAATGTCATACCGGCATAAGTCCAGGCTTTACCCTCTTCAATCACAATGGTAATTACCATCTTATTGAGATTTTCATCCTGATCGAAGATGATTTCTTTATTGACATCCAGGATTTTGGCATTGATAAAACCCTGATCGCCGTAATACCGTTCAATAGTCTTTAAATCCTCCTGCAGCATTGTCTCTACAAACAACCCCTTGCTGAAAAGAGATTGTGCCTTGGTTTTCATCAGGTTCTGCAGAGTACTATCAGAAACATGTTTATCATTACCCACAAAACGGATATCACTTATTTTGGTTTGATTTCCTTCTACAATGTTAAAAACAACTGTAGCCTGGTTTGATTTTTCATCAACGGTGTAGTCGCCAGTCGCCTGAGCTTCAATAAAACCCTTTTCAAGATAAAGATCGATTATAGCCTTTTCATCAATTCTTAAGGATCCCGGATTTAGCAGGTCGCCTGATTTAATAAGCACGGCATCTGACAGGTCGCCCCGTCTCACCTTGTTATTACCGCTGAACAAAACCTCATTAACTATAGGTTTTTCCTGTACCTGAAAAACCAGTATAAGGCTTTCAGAAGCTGAATCACCGGGAAGAATCTTAGGAATAATTATGTCAAAATAATCCAAAGCGTACAATTTACTTTGAATATCCCAGGAAAGAGTGTCGGTATACTTCTGTCCCAGATAAGGCCTGATAAGGCCCAGTAATTCATTTTTTGATACCGAGGATAAACCTTCAAACCTGATATCTGCGATAGGTTTATCCAGATACCACTGATTATCCTGCTGATTGTTCTGAGAAAAAGCGGTTAAAGGGATGAGTAATGCCAGGAGCAGAACCACTGTAATTTGCCGCATTCAGGCTCCTTTTTTCAATTTTGGTGATTTCATATATTGTGTCTCAAAAAGAAAATTGCCATTTCAGTGAAATCTCATTTTCTGCAACAAAATTCTGATTTCTTGTTGGATCTGGAGAATACGACCATGCTACATTAAAAAAAGGTGTTTCCATTTCTAGACTCACAGACGTTTCGAATTCAAGGCCGCCGAAAACAGAACGCAGACGCTGCTTTTCAAAATAATTTGCTGAAACTGTACCGGAAATAAACAATGCATCTCCGATATATTTTCCTGCATACAAGCTGGTGTTATCCAAATACCTCCCCAGACCGGTAGATCGGGTACTATCGTTTGTCGATTCCCCCCGGGCCAGACCCTCCGCCAATGTGTTCTCGATTATATCCGTCCGGATAGTTACCATGTCAAGATTAAGTCCCTCCCTGAGGACATCCTCAAAGGGCTGTACAATACCCACCTGACCGAACATACCACCAGTTGCCAATAAAACAGTACTTGCCGCACCGGAATCTTTGGATTCTGAATAGGGCGCAACAGCCTGACCGAACAAGGCCATCACTTCAAGATCTGACCGGGATGGAATAGTTTCAATTCTGGGTGTAAAATCCGATTTCACCGGGGAATTGTATACCAGGGCCACAGAAACATCATCGCCGTTATCATCCCGAACTTTTGTTTCAGCTCTAATTGAAAGCATTGGATCGAAATTTCCCAGAGACTCATTGAAGATGATTGAACCTTCGGTTATTTGAAAATCACGGTCGAAATAATAAATATCTCCGGATTTTATTGGAAGCCGCCCGGTAATCGACATTGATTTGGGCCGGTTACTGTATTGCAAATTGATAACCCGGCCGCTTTCTGCTGTCGCTTTAACAATTTTAAATTGCTCATTCGGCAGGAAAAATGTGCAATTTTTCCCCGTTATGAAGTTAAAATCAAAATCGACACTGGCAGGATAAACACCCTCTCTTGCCTGACTGACAGGGATAATTGCCGATCCAAGGGAGGCTTTGAGATAAGGAAATGTTATATTACCAGTTAAAACAAAATATTTATCCCCTCCTGTCATTCTTACTTCTCCAGTAAAAACCCCATCGAGATTAACTCCCATCATAGGGTAATACACCGGCACACCAGGTCCTCTGACTGTACCTTTTCCTCCATAGGTCATATCAAATTCAACAAGTTTTAAACGGTCCAGAATAATATGTCCCCCGGCGTATACAATGCCGTCTCCAACCGGGATTTCCAAGGTATCTACATCTACCCGATGATCCTTAAAATGGATTTTTGTACTTGCCGGTTTAATATCGGCATAGGTATAGGGGGTATCAACCTGAAGTTTATCAGCAAGAACCTCACCGTTGATAAGCGGATTGCTCGTCGGTCCGTTTATGTCCAGATTTCCGGTAAAACGACCGGATTGAAATATAACGTGGTACTGAAGAAGAATGGGATCTCTGAACATGGCATAATTTATAAAGACCGGATCCAAACTGAATTCCGGGAATGATAAATCCATCTGACCATCTTTAACCACACCACCTCCCCGGGTGACAACAGGCATAGGATCCCCGGAAAGCATATTCAATTCGCCTGAGCCGAACTGATACTCTACGTCCAATATACTTTTATCCGGTGTCTGCATCCGGAAGTAATCATCATTTTTAAAAAATTGAAAAGTGAATGCAGGTAGATGCTCTTTTGAATCCCATAGTACCGCCCTTGTCGCCAACGTCCCTTTAAAACCTGTATGAGGTATTTCAAGAAGTTCAAACAGAGAAAAACTACGGTCATAATCCATGGCGAGAGAGAATCCTGAAGATACGGGAACCTGATTATATGTGGCATTCAATTCTGCAGTGGAACGTACAGTCCCATTACTTAAGTTGGCAAGAAACAAGCCTCTGCTCAAAGACATTCCTTCATATTGATAAAAAAGATCCTGCACTCTAACCCGTCCGTTCTCCATGGTAAGAGTTCCTCTGACCTCAAGTGGTTCACCATCAAGAAAGCCTTCAGTTGTATTGATATCAAGATTGATTAGCGGATCGTTCAGGGTCCCTGTCATACGCCCGATGGCCGTCAGGCTTCCTTTTAACCCTTCTTTTTTTAATCGCTCAAGGCGGGCGGAATTCATTTTTATCCCGATATCCCAAATCTTATCATCTTTAAAGAGGGCAATATCGTAGGCCTCTTCATTCTGAGATCCCAGGAAAAAACGGCCATTCATACTTTTACCGGCATTCGAGGATTCAAAATATGCATTTCCTGATAAATTTCCCAGATTATCAAGGATTTTAATGTCAGGAAGAATGATTGTTCCCGGATTCACCGTTCCATTAAAGCTGATTGTCAGCTCCGAATCATCTGGTTTTCCCGTTAATTTCAGATTTGTTTTATTGATATACAAATCCCAGTCATTTCTGGAAACACGCCCTCGGATGTCCATATCTGCCGTGATAAAACCATTTTTAAGAGGTATTGAAATATCGTTGCTGAGAACTTGCAGAGAGCGCCCGTTTACGGATCGGGAACCCAGATGTGCACTTAAGCCGAAATCACTATCAATCTGCAATTTACCGTCTGAAAACCAATGGGCGTTAAGCGGATACATCTCTTCATCAATAAGAATCCGAGCTTCGGCAATACCTCCATCCTCAGTGCTTTGGCCATAACCTCTGCCATCGACAATGTAGTCATTCCAGGACACTCTGAGACTGTCAACAGACAGATTACCCGGTGATGCACGGCCTTTAAAGGAGATATAGTTTTCCTGATTATCCTTGTCTCTCAGCTCGCCGTTATTAACCGATAAAACCCAGGTATTTTTATTGGCTTCAAAATACCCCTGCATATTTACAAAAGAATTTTTAATTACAGGTAATTTAACAGCTTTGTTTAAGCCTAATATTCTGACAATATATTCTGAATCAAACCCCTCTATACTGGCATATCCATGGAACACCGGAGACGCGCTGGTGTCAAATAATCCATCGATAGTAAGACGTCTTGCCGTCTCATCTCCCTCCATACCGGGGATAACAAGCAGGGAAAGAGCATAAATATCAGGTTCACGTATAATAAGGAATCGAAAATCTTCAAAATCCAAACCTGCAGCATCAAATAATACCGGTTCAGCGCTGATAGCGCCGTTGTTGGTTTTCAGGCTAAAAACAGCAGATATCGGATAGCCGAGAAGCCGATCCTCCAGGTTAAAAGCAATTCGGCCCTCTGGAGCCAGATTGCTGATTGAGAAAATTCCCTTATATGTAAAATCTCCCCAGCCGGAACTCAGCTTTATCATATCGATGTCAGCAGACTCTTCAGATCCTCTGAACTTCAATTCAGCAGCAGCATCCCATGGAAGCTTTCCTGCCTGCATAGAGAGATTGAGGTCTACATCGTAGTTCTTTGTTTGATGTGCTTTAGAAGATGAAAATTCAAAGGCCCCGTCGATAACTGATGAAAACCAGGGATCCCAGGATCCTACAGAAGCTCCCGGTACGGCAATTTCCCGCATGCTCAGTCCTACAGCCTCTCCATTGATACTCCACTCTTTGTCTGAGAATCTGAATGCAAGATCCAGAGGAACCGAATCATCAAGTCTCCTGGCGGTAAGTTCATTCCCCGAAAATGTAAAGTCTACGGCCATGGGCTGCAGAGTAACGATGTTGGATTCGGCCTTCAGCAGATCCAGTCTCCCGTTTGCCGTTGCTGTCGAGGGTGAATACCTACCCCGGGATGATAGAGAGGTTTCTATTCTACCAAATCTTTCCATTCCGCCGGAACTTGAAGCATAAAGGGTTCCCTGTAACGAATACCGTACCGTCCCTTTATCATCTTTCAATTGCAGAGAAATATCTTCAGCACTGATAATAGAGCTTTCGTTAAGATTTAAATTTACAGAGAAACCTGTGATATCAACAGATTTATCCACAAGAAGCGGCCAGGGATCGAAAGCAATCTTCCGGGACGTTGTATTATCATTCTCCACAGCGGAAGACAAACTCAAGTTCAAGTCACTCTCGTTTACGGCAATTCTTGAAATCAGCTTGATAGGGTCATCTTCCTGCCCTGTCAAACGACGCAGAGGGTTGTAAAAAACTCTGACTTTCTTTGCTGAGAAGTCACCTTCATCAAACTCCACTTTCAATCCTCTGACGGTAACGATAGAAAGTAATGCTGGCGATATACTGTCATATGAAATATCTATTCCCAGGGAATTTTCCAACTGGCCGATTAGACGGTTTTTAAGGATTTCAGCCCGTCTATCAGCGGCTTCTCTCAATGGAAATATAACAAGGTAGCCTAGAATCAGGCTTAATAGAAGTAACGAGGTTTGAAAAATCTGGATTCTGGAAAATCTGAGTTTCATTGATTTCCATCCTGAAATAAAAGGCGGAGGCTGCCTTCCTGTACTCCGTTTTCTTCAGGCCAGGGTTCCAACACCAATTGCAATGCAGCATTGTGTATTTTACGGTCTATACGTATATCCCCCGATCCCGGAGGTACCACTTCAGCACTGAGTACATCCCCCTGAGGGGAAACCATAATCAGTACAAGTATATCCTGCAGTTTTTCGGTTTCCTGCGGATAATCCTCCGGTTTGATAGCCGGTGCTGACAGGATACCCCGTTGTGAACCATTTTCCCATGCGAGAGACCAGGAATCGGAACTACTCTTTGAGGAGTTACTTAAATCGGGTAGAAGATCTTCAATACCTGCCAGAGGATCTACGGCTGCAAGTGATTGACTTCTGATTGAATCGTCAACACCGGGTAAAGGGATATTGGAATCGTTAAGATCCATCAAAGGAGCAGTATCCCGAATTTCTCTTTTAGAGGAAACTGATGGGAGGAATTTTTGAGAACTGAATAAAACAGCAGGTTCTGTTAATTGAGGGAGACTTGCTGTCTTTCGGATATTACGACTGCTTTCTGATGGGGAAGCAGCTTTTACCCCTGAAGAATAATCAGATCTCAAGCTTCGATTCCTGATTCTAATTGTAACAGTTTCAACATATCCGCTTTCTGCTTTGTCTGATAATGACCAGACTAATATTACACCCAGAATGAGAAGATGTATGGCTAAAGATAATAGAAAGGGTTTTGCCAATTTATTCCCCTGATCTTACAGTCTGCAGAGAAATTGATTCAATACCCGCCAGTCTTACCCGGTCCAGAGCGGCAACAGCTCTGCCGTAAGGAACATTCTCATCCCCACGTATAACAACCTCTGTATTACCTGAAGCGGAAGCTCTATCTCTGATAGATGCGGTAACAGTCTCCCAGCTCACCTCTTCACCGTCGATTGCAGTAGAACCATCAGAACGCAGTGTGAGGGTTATTCCCGATGCCTGTATATCTTCTGAGGTTTCAGATGCGGGCAGATCCACATCAAGATACTGCTCCTGCCTGAAACTGGTATTCAAGACAAAGAAAAGAGTGAGAAGAAAAATAATATCAATCAAGGGCGTAAGGAGTAAACCTCCACTACGCCGGCGATGTCTTCGATTCTCTCTTGCGGGCATACTGCACTCCGGATATGGACAGGCATTCATTTACAACTTCATTCATCTGCTCGGCATGCCTGTCAACAACAGCCTCAAAAAGATGATTGGCAAGCATTGCCGGGATGGCTACGGCCAGGCCGGCAGCAGTAGTAATCAGGGCCTGGGAAATACCTCCTGCCAGAATATAAGGATCGGAGTTCCCTGTTTCATTCATTCGGGAAAATGCTCTTATCATTCCGGAGACTGTTCCGAACAAGCCCATCAAGGTGGCTACATTACCAATACCGTTGAGAATAGGCAGATTCCGTTCCATTTTATCCAGCTGCCGATCCCTT
>Ga0209633_10005053_pt1 | contig 11681 bp, 11 predicted proteins | sample Cruoilmetagenom1_FD_187290 | JGI IMG/M metagenome (GOLD analysis project Ga0209633, IMG submission 187290) | Oil polluted marine microbial communities from Coal Oil Point, Santa Barbara, California, USA - Sample 1 (SPAdes) (version 2) | ecosystem: Environmental > Aquatic > Marine > Oil seeps ... | reverse complement strand
AGTTCAACATAACCGAACTTGAAACCTTGTCGCGCTACCTGACCGGTCTAAAACCCGGTGCAAAGTCGCGCATCATAAACGCGGTCGCCTTTAACCCGGTTCAATTTCGTAAAATATCATCGCCCGGAATTCGTGAAGCCATTCTTAGAAGCGAAGATCAACAGGCAGCCGTCAATATTATGTTGCGCACAGGTGGTATCGCATCTCTGCCTGCAATTCCCGATGATATAGAGCTTGCAATGAACGGTCGCATCGACCCGATGCTGATATGGGAAAAACACACATTGCCATTGATTATCATTGGATTTGTCGGATTTATATTCTTCGCCATTTTCTGGCGACTGATCTTTGGAAGACGTCCCAAGGTCATTATCAAACAGTCAGATTTAAAACAGGGGTAAGCCTGAGGCACACCAATGGTTCTTTATACATTCGACCGTCCATCGACCCGAAAAATCATCGAGGGAGAGCTGATAAGCGCCTGCGCTGTAACCGCGGCTAATATCATCAAGGATTTGCGTGAGCACATCACCAACACCTTTGGTGGCGAGATGAAGCAATATGAAGCGCTCATAGAACAAACCATGGACCGCGCCCTGGCCCGGCTCAATGAGAAGGCCCTTGAAAAAGGTTATGACGGCGCAATGGCCGTGCGCATCTCCCATCCCTCACTTGTTGAAGGCGGAGTTGAAGTTATTGTTTACGGCACCGGATTTAAATTTGCTGTGGATGACTGAGCCCCCCTCCTATCGGCACCCACCCCCGAATCGGATTAGTCTCACGTTTCAGATTTGATGAGGCGTGAAGATTAATTCCATGCCCTTTCAGATCAGATTAAGACAAACGACTAAATTTGACGGGAGGCCATGGGCCATGAGATTAAATTCACCTAGTCTGCTGGTATTTCTAATATCGGTTGTCCTTGCTGCTGCGGTTGTTGCAACACAGTATCTTGGCGCATCGATACCGTTTATCAGTCAGTATGCATTCAGCACATTGCTGGTTGCATACATGCTTCTGTTCCTCGGAAACCTTGTCCGCGGCATGTAGCATATGAATGCCAGGCATCTTCCTGATGCTGCCAAAAGGGTCATCAATGTGAATTGATGACCCTTTTTTTGTGGGCTCCCGGAGCTCGTCAGCTGAATTTCGAACCGATATCACTCCCGCCAGGCCGAACACCCTTGAGGTAGTATTCCACGGGTGGATCGGAGTGGCGGGAGTGGGTGGCTTAGCGCTGAGGCGCGGCAATTTTATAAAAGTCTGGGACACATAGTGTCCCAGAGCAGTGATCACGCCGGGCCGCTTTTCTCGTAAATATTGGCCGCCTCATCATCCATATGGAAATAGGGCTCGATGCTGATGGTCGAGTTTTTTCCGATATCATTGAAATGTTGATCAAGCCATTCCGCCGCACATGCCCGCCCCAGGTCGCGCAAATGGGTAAGGAACAACCATTCCGCATTGACCTTGCTTGATGGCGAAAGCACTTCAAGTCCCGTCCCGCCATCGATACGGTGCATATAAATTTCCCGAAACGGCTGACCTTTCAGATCGCCCCGTCTGAGGCATTTATTTACAAACTCCACCATGCGCAACTCCTTGAGGAGGGAGCCGTTAAAGGAAATTTCGTTGACCCGGTTCATGATCTCGCGCGCACTGGTCGGCGTACCGTTGCGTCTGACGGGATTTATTTGGACAAGCAGAACATCAGGCGAGCCGCATTCATCAATAAAGGGATGCAGCACCGGGTTTCCCATATAGCCACCATCCCAATAGGGCGTGTCATCAATTTCCACCGCCTGAAATATAAACGGCAAACAGGCAGATGCCATCACCGCGTCCGCCGTCACCTCTCGGCCTGAAAACACCCGCGCCCGACCGGTGTGAACATTGGTCGCGGAAATAAATATCTTTAAGGCGTCACATGCGTGCACACGGTCAAAATCGACCTGGGCTTCAAGCACTTTACGAAGAGGGTCAATATTGAGCGGATTTAGTTCATAAGGAGATGCCAACCGCGTGAGCAAGTCATAAAAGACAAATGCCGGATTGTGATCGAGGCTCCAATTATTGAAAATAACGTCAATCGCCGAGCGCTGAATGGGACTGCCCATTGCCTCTGTGCTGGTTGCGCGCCAGAATTTCTGGAGCCGCTCCCGCGCGTCATCACGGCCACCAGAGGCCAGCGCATCAGCCATAACAACTGCATTCATCGCCCCCGCACTCGTGCCCGAAATACCTTCAATATCAAGTCGCCCGTCTTCAAGAACTCTGTCAAGCACACCCCACGAAAACGCACCATGGGTGCCGCCCCCCTGAAGTGCCAGATTAATTGTCTTGCTTTGCGGTGCGCGGCCATTGCTTTTGCCGGTGCTTTTACGCGGTTTGGCAACCTTGCGTCCGGTTGACTTAACCGAAGAAGCTTTCGGCCCGGAAGCGGTGGATCGGCGCGCATTGCCGTTGAGCGTAGATTTTTTAACGTTGCTCATTGTGCGGTCCACCCACCATCCATCGAGAGATTGGTTCCAGTTATTTGGCTCGCACTCTCGGATGCGAGATACACCGCCGCATCCGCCACCTGCTCGACAGTTACAAATTCTTTCGTGGGCTGCGCCTCAAGTAAAACCTTTTTCTTGACGTCCGCCTTGCTCATGCGCCGCGCCTTTGCCGTATCCGCCACCTGGTTTTCGACCAGCGGCGTCCAGACATATCCCGGTGAGATACAGTTCACCGTAATGCCCGATTGAGCAACCTCCAGAGCGGCTGTTTTGGTGAGCCCCATCAATCCGTGTTTTGCCGTCACATATGCCGATTTAAAGGGCGAGGCGACAATCGAATGCGCCGAGGCGGTATTGATGATCCTCCCCCATTTGCGTTTCTTCATGCCCGGCAATGCAAGCCTGATGGTATGAAACGCTGCCGTCAGATTAAGCCCGATAATCATGTCCCACCGCTCGGGTGGAAAATCTTCAATCGGTGCCACAAACTGCATACCCGCATTATTGATCAATATGTCGATGGAGCCGAGTTTCTTCTCGGCCGTGGAGATCAGTTTGCTGATCTGTGCCGGTTTAAGAAGGTTGGCACCAGAAAAATGAACCTCACCCCCATGCCCCTTGATCTGGTCGATGGCGTCAGCATTGTCTTTCGCACTCCCCAGCCCATTCATCATCACATTGGCGCCAGAGCGCGCAAAAGCGTCCGCCATGCCGAGGCCAATGCCTGACGTTGACCCGGTTATCAGAACGTTTATCGGTGATGGCATGGAGGTGAGGTTCCTTGTCCGGACTAACTTATTGAATTTATTTTAATTCTAATCATATTGAGCTGCACCAATTGCGCAAGTCTCAGGCTGATCATTAACGTGAAACAATTGAATTATGGTTACGGGCTATTCATAAATCGGGCATTTACTAATCCGCGCACAGAATTTCCAAGATAAATGGCGTCCGCTTCCAGGAGGTGCCGGACTTCAATTATTGCCTCAATGGCCTCACCCCGTTCAATCAGATCTGCCCTGAGCGTCCCTGCCAGAAGCCCGGAAGAGAGGCGCGGCGTATATAGCCTGCCCTCTTTTTTGACAAATATATTGGTGATGCAACCTTCCGTCACATGGCCAAATTCATTGAGAAACACCGCCTCATCAAGCCCCGGATCTTTGCTGACCCGGGCAAACTCTTCATCAAACAACGTCCGGCGTGTGGTCTTATGATAGTAATACACATCCTCGCTGTTAACCAAATGGCTCGATAGGTCAAAGCGCATGACGAGATCAGGGTCCGGTCTGGCAATTGGCGTCGTGGTCACAAAAACCTCGCCGTCGCGGTCGAGCGTAAGGCGCACACGGATGTATCCAGCGTCAACCTTCTCAACGGCATCTTCAAGCGCCCCCAGAACCAGCTCTCTATCATACGGGTACCTGAAATAGGCGGCCGAATTTGCAAGCCGCTCCAGATGACGGTCCAACAAGGTAAATTCACTCTCGCCACCATCCGCGCCGTGCTCAAAAAGAAGAGTCTCAATTAGCTTGAACGGCTCATAGGGCTCGGAAATAAAGCGCATTTTAAGCAGGCATTCCTCATATTCATGATCAATCTCCGAATCTGCCACGAGCCCCGATCCAATGCCCAACGTGCCCCGACCATCAGGCATGATAACGGCCGTGCGAATAGCCACGTTAAAATGCATGTCACCTGAAGGTGTGACAGCACCAATGGACCCCGTATAGACACCCCTCGCGCCTGTCTCCAGCTCATTGATCAGTTCCATAGCGCGTATTTTGGGTGCTCCCGTAATCGAACCCGACGGAAATATCAGACGGACAACATCACCAAACGACAAGCCGTCTTCAAGCGTCGCATGAATGCCGGACGTCATCTGATGCAATGTTGGATGGGTCTCAATCGAATAGAGATCCTCAACTCGGACACTGCCGGGTTTCGATATCCGCGACATGTCATTGCGCATCAGGTCAACAATCATCAGATTCTCGGCCTGCGATTTTTCGTCATTCCGCAGCCATTTAATTATCTCACGGTCCCCAACAAGCATCGGCGCCCGCGGTGCCGTTCCCTTCATTGGTCGGGTCTCGATGCGTCCGTTCCGAACCGTCATGAAAAGCTCAGGTGAGGCCGACAAAAGGGAAAACTCCGGCGTTGAAATCAGCGCGCCATGGGAGACCTTTTGGCGTTTTCTAAGCTCAATATAAAGCGATATCGGATCGCCCTCACAGTGAAAATTAACCGGAAATGTCAGATTGAGCTGATAAATATCGCCAGCACTTATCATCTCCTGAACACGCTGGAACCGTTTCTTGTATTCAGTCCCGTTCATTCCAGGTGTAAACGCGCTCAAAGAATGTGCTGACCTCGATTGCTCATTGAGAAATTCAGCCGTCTCCGCTTCCCCAAGTCGGGTCATCTCGTCAAACACGCCAAACCACAAAAGCGGCATGTTCCGCACCCTTGGCACCAGGTCACAAAGACGCGGCTCAAGCGCAAGCCCGAGTTCATATGAAAGATAACCCGCTACATGCTGTCCATCGTCAAGCGCTCGATCAAGTTCCTCAAGCGCGCCCGCAACATCCGCCACCCGGTCAGCGCGAATGATATTTGACGGCGCTTGATAAAGCGTGTGGCAGGCCTTGTCAGTGAGGTTCATTTCTAAAAGGACAAATGTCATGCGCAGGGCTTGGCTCTAATTTACGAAGGGACAAAAAATGATAGGAAATGCCAGATGACGTATTCCGGGACGTCGCATTATGTGGTGGCGTTTACCGCGGCGGATATTTGCTCATAAGCCAATAGGAAAGTGTCAGGCTTACAAGTGCCATGAATATACCGGAAAAGACAACATCGCTTAGGTAGTGCCCGCCCTGCGTCATGCGCATGAGTCCCGCAAGAGATCCCATAGCGAGACCGCCATAAAGCCAGACATTCCGCCATCTGCCGCCCATTAGCGCCAGCCCGAAAAAGAGCGCATAAATCGACGCTGATTCACCCGATACAAATGAGCAGTTACGCTCGCATTGATCAGACGGAATGAGCGCTGGACTAAAGACCTTGCCCGCATTCATAACTTGGTGTGGACGCGCTCGCCCCCAATGATCCTTGAAGAGCGTATTGGCGACAAGCCCCGGACCAATAATCAGCGAAAGCACAAGGTAGAGCCATCGCCCGTGATGGAACCCAAGGATCGGGCGTTTTTGCACATATGAGAAAATGAGAGAGATCAGTGCAACACCCGCACCCAAAACGAAAATCGTCTTGAACCCGAGGCGCAACACCTGGCCAAAGCGATTTCCCTTAAGCAGAAAGCTGCCATCATCTCCAATAAAGAGCGCTGCCACCCATTGGTCAATCTCAGGCCAGCCAAGAAATATAATCGCCGAGCCAAGCCCCAAGACCAGCGTGCCGATCAACATTGGTCGCCGGAAGTCTCCTCGCCTCTCCTGATCACCTCTCGACATCGAATGAGGACCGGAACCCGCCATACTATTTCCCTTTAAATCCGGAAAGGCGGTAATAGGTGAAACGCCGCGCCCTTTTTGCACTCGCCGCAATATCCCGTGTCCCGATAAGCTCAACATTTGCAAATTTGCCCAGCACCTCTTGGGATACTTTTTTGTCCGATACGTAAAGTACCGGTTCTTTCACCAAAGCGTTAAATGGCCGCGTCATCTCATAATGATTATGAGGGTTGGGATTTGGTTTCCACATTTTCACAGGGGTTTTGAGGTCACGCAGATAATATATGAGCTCCGCCGCCACCACGCGCCGGTGCGCGAGCACGGCTCCATACCCACCACCTTTCAGTTTTTCCCGGACATCATCAGAAAATGCAGCCCAGCCAAGCGTCCGGTAATAAGGGTCGGCCTTGATCGGTAAATTGACTTTGGGCGCAAACACCGCCCCAAGACTGATCAAAACCATAAAGATGAGATGCAGCACTAACGATCCCTGAAAGAGCCTCCATGGGCCTTTTTGCACGAACACGGCGGTGACCAGGATCGTCGCTGCCGGATAAGCCGTCGCCGCCCAGTTGGCATGCGCCCGGGACAAAAACGCCTGGGTCATGATGACGAGAATTATGGGCACGGAAAACCACAACAGCATGCGGATTGGGCGATCTTTTTCACCCCTGATATGGCGCCATAAGATGACCAGAAGCGATCCAAACATTATCGGCCCAAACACGCCAAATTGCGCCCCAAAAAACTCCACCAGCTTTTGCGGATGAAACATAGACTGTCCCCAATTGGCGTTATCTGCCGTGTGCGATACCGTCGCCAATCCGTTATTGAGATTCCAGTGAATGTTGGGTAGCAGGATAAGAAACGCCAGACCAAATATGATAATCAGCGCTTTTGAGGCGAGAAGCCGCCATCCCATTTCGCGGTTTTCAAAAAGAAAATAAAGGCTCGCACATATGACAAAGAACACCATGGCATATTTGCTCATCAGCCCAAGCCCAAGTGCGGCCCCGATAATCCAGCCCGTCGGTATGATGATGCCGCGAAAGAGCCGCGTAAAACCATAAAGTGCAGCCGACCAGAACATCAATAGCGGCACGTCTGTTGATATCAGTGTCGATGAAAGTGAAACCGCCGGCAGCGTCGCATAGGCGACCGCAGACCAAAAACCAATCCGCGTGTCCCATTCATAAATCTCATTGGCCGCGAGATATATGAACATGGCTGTGATCGTATGCATAATCGGTGAGGCAAGCCGTATGATAAACGGGCTGTCAGAGCCAAAGACGCCTGTGAACGCGCCAATCGTCCAGCCAAGCACCGGTGGTTTCGAAAAATAACCAAAATCCGGCTCCTTCCCCCAAAGCCAATATTGCGCTTCATCAAAAAAAAGGTCGGTTTGATTGAAATAGAGCGCTATAATGCGAAAACTGAGTAAACCGGCCAATAAATAGGCCAGACTCCGCGAGTTGTATTCATATGGCCCATCTCCTGCCAGACTTCTCAAATAGGCCATATGTGAGCAATTCCTTGAACTTAACCGTGCGGTGCCCCAAAGTTATGGGCAATCTATTAATACCAATATCAGTCCATCTAATTACAGGCTTGTGGCCTGCGGCGAAAGACTGATAATCAGTTCTATCTGGGTATATTTGCAAACCGGCATATCTGCACTGCCATATCTGCATTCAAGGCCATTACTAAAACTGAAAGAACAAGATGAGCATCTCGGTCGTAATTCCAGCCCTGAATGAAGAGGGTAATATCGGACGTCTGGTCCGGGAAACCTTTCAGGTTGTCCCCCAGGATATGCTAACCGAGGTAATCGTTGTGGATGATGCCAGTGATGATGGCACCCATGATGAGGTAACGGCGCTGATAAGCGAATATCCCAAACTTCGCTATTTAAGGCACGGTACTCGCTCTGGCCAGAGCACGGCCCTGAGGTCAGGCATATTGGCCGCCCGCGCGCCCGTAATCGCCACCATGGACGGTGATGGACAAAATGACCCGACAGACATTCCGATCCTTTATGAACGCATTGGTCAGCCGGGCTCTGATGGTCCCGCACTCGTTGGTGGCATAAGGCAAAGACGCATTGCCACAGGTTCAAGGCGCTGGGCATCAACATTCGCCAACCGGCTTCGGGATTGGGTGTTGAACGATGACTGCCCCGACACTGGTTGCGGCATCAAACTTTATTGGCGTGATGCCTTTTTGCGCTTGCCGTTTTTCACTCATATGCACCGCTACATGCCCGCACTTTTTCTGACCTATGGTCACAAGGTCGCCTATTTGCCAGTCAATGATCGCGAGCGTCTTGAAGGGGCATCAAAATACACCAATTTCGGTCGCGCACTGGTCGGGATTTATGATTTGTTTGGCGTGACATGGTTGCGCAAACGCTCAATCATACCTGAAATCGTTGACGATCAGGGACTTGGCCGCAAGCTGGCCGAGATCACCGATTTAAATGAAATTCGCGAGATGACAAAAACCGGTTCCACTGATAAGGAATAACGCGCGATTGGCAATTGCTCGCGAAAAGAGACGGGCTTTAACTAAACTGCCACACTGAAGAGCAATATGTACATTACCTACAGGCGTTGAACGAACTTATGGATTTTTCAAAACTCGCCCTTTGGTGGGCGACCACATCAACCGAAGAATTAGTCTGGCTTGGCATTGGGTTTTCTGCCCAATTGATGTTTTCCATGCGTTTCATCATGCAATGGATCGCTTCCGAGAAGGCCCGTCGTTCTATTGTGCCCGAAGTCTTCTGGTATTTCTCATTTGTCGGTGGCTTCATGCTCTTTATCTATGCAGTGCACCGCATGGATCCTGTTTTTATGCTCGGTCAGGGCATGGGACTGATCATTTATTCGCGCAATATCTACTTCATCCGCACTCATAAGAAGCAGCATCCGGAACTATCCAGCGAAGAGAGCCCTCCCAAAGCCCCCGCTGAATAGCTGGGAGCAAAATCAGTCCGAGCGACTTGGCGGGTAATCTCGATAGGAGCAGCTAATTATCCAATTCACAACTAGTGGGGACGGATCCTAATAAAAATGAGATCATAAGAACATTTGCATACAATTGGAATCTCCTGTATAGAAATCCTCTTGGAAGCCATTGCTCAGATAATTACACTGAGACACAGGCTTCACTTTCATTTCTCCAGTCATTAATGTCGGAGTTCGCGGAATTTTCCGCAGCACGCTGATGATCGCTGTCTGAGAAATAAGCAAATTGGCGCGGGGTGGAGCAGCCCGGTAGCTCGTCAGGCTCATAACCTGAAGGTCGTAGGTTCAAATCCTACCCCCGCAACCAATTTTTTTAAATAAATTCAATGATTTATACTATTTTCATAAAACAGAAACTTAGGCACATTTTCACATAAGTGCGCTATAAGTGCAGGAAATGATGATAAGTGCAGAGTGGGGGAAGTGTGTGGCGCACGTTATGCACAAATTCAGATATTTCGATGGGTGGAGAAGTGCTCCGGACTTACTGGTAAGCAGCTATGTTCAGTCGCGATTATCTTCATTGAACGACGCACTTTAAGTAGCGCTTTGCAGAACAAAACGATAATTATTCTACTTTTAAGTTTATAATAGACGAGCGTGGGGATGACGTTAAAGGGGCCAAATAATCCAAAGCGTAAGCCACCCGCAAGTTATATACGGATATGGCTCGCCCGTTCAGGATGGACGTCGAGTTTCTTGGTAATGTGCAAACGGAAGTTTACAGCTGAGCCACTGGGCTACTTATTGGGGACTAATCACTAGGTTATAGGAATGTCACCAGGTTGAGAAACCGTCGCTATAGTCCTTTTCTTTGTGTCAATGAATACGGGTTTGGGACCGTCCAATAAAGCTATTATTGTGAGTAGTTCTGAGTTTGATGACATCGGTATTTCTGTAAATGTTTTTTTGCTATCGGGCTTCACCCACGCAGAACCTTTGTCTTTGGCTAGGTTCCATTCTATCCGATAATCAGCGATTAAAAATTTAGCCATTCCATTGTCTCCATATAACTAATTATAGCTTCTCATTGTATAATCTACTGACTCTCTTCTAATCTTCTCAAGGCAGCGTCAAGACGCTCTAATTCGACATCCTTTAGGGTCCGCTTGACGCTTTTTTTGGCTGCACGTTGACGCTGTGCTTTTGTTTTCTTAACTGCCTTTCCGTCATCTATGGTTGGCAATTTCAGAGCCACTGTAACTTCATGTAAATCAGTTCTAGCAGAAGCAAATGTTCCCGTAGCTTCTGTAACCCGCCACCTGTCAGAAACCGGATCAAGTTTTAAAGTGGGCTTTATGGATCCACTTAACTTTGTAGTAAAGGTAAGCTGTTCACTAAATTCCGACACGTCTTTTTTCTCGGGCTTTAACGTTCCATCGAGGGACAGGTTTATGAAAGTGAGCAATACCTCTTCCATGCCAATATTTCCAGCAATCGGATAGATTAAATTCTGTCGCTGAGAAGGAGTAGATGAACAATCAAGATCAAGCGCAGTAGCCTCAAGAGTTTCAACAATTTTAAATTTTCTAGTATTATCTCTGGTTTTCTTCTTACCTCCCGCCAAGGCAACTGCAACCGATCCATTTGTAAAAGGCATTGAAAGGGTCATTCCACCACTGTTATCGTTATCTTCTGTAATTTTAAATCTAAACGCGTATCCGATCACTGATTCTTGAAATCGCTCAATTCTCTTTTTTGCAAGTGGGTGAATTCGCCCCTTTAACCCTGCGGAAAGTTGCTCAGAGCCCGATTTTAACGCGCGCCCCAGCTGAGATGTTCTTACGTCATCGAACTCTATTAAATAGTCAACTAGAATACTATGTAATGCGCGTTGCGTCTCACATCGTATATGCTTGGTAATTTTTACTGTAGGGACTCTCGCATAATCTTTCGGAAGAGGGTGCAACGCGCATCCACCAAAATATACAGCTAAAAGTCCGGAAACAAGGAAATACAATATACGCATTACAGACACCCCCCAGTGAATTAAACGATAGTGTAAATCAAAACATTATTGTTGTTGGTGACCTATTTAACACAGTCAAAAAATTACACTGGTAGAAAACTTCAAATATTTGAGTGCGGCTATCCTGTATATATACTTTTCCAATGTTGCAGCTAAAATGGCCTATTACAAAGGGCGTTTACATTGGCCCGGAGTCTCCTATGTCAGATCGATCTCAATCGGTGAGGATGAGGGACATAGCAGAAAGTAAATCTAAAGACCCGGCTACCAAGGAGTAAGTTGTTATGGAGGTTGAGAACGCCTAAGCGAACTGTTGCCCGATAGCGACGATTGGGTGTAAGTGGATAATCGACCGCTAATAGCAGGGGACACAAAATTCTAACCATACGATCTCAACACTGAAAATAAGCACCTATGTTCAGCTATGTGAATCTAGGCAGATCACCCCGATTCGGGTAGAATCGTAATTGCCCAATGGGTTCGGATAGCATGCTGAACTTGGGGCATCCGGATGCTCCTTTTAACAAGGAGAGAACGGATGTCACATCCAAAGCAGCTAATCGACAAGAAGGCGCTGGTCAAATTGGTGCAGTATTCGGCCCAACACATCGCGCGTCTGGAGAAGGCAGGTCTATTCCCAAAGAGGATCAGGCTGGGCCAGAACCGGGTCGCGTGGTTACTGTCAGAGGTCGAGGCCTGGATCGACCAGAGAATT
>Ga0209633_10005052_pt1 | contig 11681 bp, 11 predicted proteins | sample Cruoilmetagenom1_FD_187290 | JGI IMG/M metagenome (GOLD analysis project Ga0209633, IMG submission 187290) | Oil polluted marine microbial communities from Coal Oil Point, Santa Barbara, California, USA - Sample 1 (SPAdes) (version 2) | ecosystem: Environmental > Aquatic > Marine > Oil seeps ... | reverse complement strand
CGAGCCACATTCTGGTCCAAATGCGCCCTTAAATTGGGTCGGTATGAGCGAGATAGAAGTGCCAGTGCATATGCTCAATGGCAAAGGTGAAGACATTCAAACTGTTGCTAGAGTGCAGGCTTATGTGAATTTAACCGATCCAAAGAGCAAAGGTATTCACATGTCACGCCTGTATTTGGCGGTCGATCAAATGTTGGGTGACCATGTATTAACACCGGGTTTGTTGCAAGATATTGTTGAATACTTTGTTGAATCGCATGAAGGTATTAGCGATAGCGCGTACTTAGAATGTCGTCTTGAGTTTTTTGAACGTCGCAATTCCTTGATCAGTAAAAATACCGGCTGGAAAGCGTATAAAGTACGCCCGATTACATCGCTTAAAAAAGGCGTATTAACCACAGAGTTGACGATTGAAGTGCCTTATTCTTCAACCTGTCCTTGTTCTGCGGCATTATCGCGCGATATTATCCAGCAAGGTTTTAAGGATAAATTTGGCGATTCTGGAAAAGTGGATTTAGATGATGTGCATGAATGGTTAGGCACTCCAGAAGGCATATCTGCAACGCCTCATAGCCAGCGAAGTGTTGCTCAGGTGCGTGTAAAACTATCTGATCAAGTTAAAGATTTGCCGATCTCAAAATTAATAGATCAAATAGAAACGGCGTTGCCAACACCTGTACAAGCGGCAGTTAAACGCGAAGATGAACAAGAATTTGCGCGTTTAAATGCGGCAAACCTAATGTTTTGTGAAGATGCCGCGCGTCGTGTTCAAGCCGAGCTTGATAAAGATAAAAACCTGACCGATTTCTGGATTCGCATTAATCATATGGAAAGTTTACACCCGCATGATGCCGTTGCGATTGTGGTGAAAGGTGTTGAAAATGGTTATCGTGATGACCCACGTGAGTTTCCCCATTAAAGAACATCTGATTAAGTAAATTTAAGCGTACTGAATATATTTTTAGTACACTATTTTTTAATACTATACTTAGACCATGAAACTACTTAAAAATATTTTTGTTGGTATTGTTCTACTTCTGATTGTTTTAGTTCTTGTTAGTTTTTTGCTTCCACAAAAACAACATGTTGAACGAAGCATCGAAATTTCAGCATCCGCTGAAAAAATATACCCTCATCTTGCTGATCCAAAATTGTTTGGTGAATGGTCACCTTGGTCAAAAATTGATCCAGACATGAAGGTTCAATATACAGGATTAGCCTCAGGCAAAGGCGCAGGGATGAAGTGGCAAAGCGAAGACCCGAATGTAGGTATTGGAAGCTGGGAAATCACCGATGCGGTAGAGAATAAATCACTGAATGTAGCGATGGATTTTGGTGATCAAGGAACAGCCACTTCATTTTTCCGATTGTTACCCAGTGGCGCTAATACTCAAGTTACCTGGGGTTTTGATACCGATGCAGGTAACAATCCTATGATGCGCTGGTTTGGTTTACTCATGGATAAAATGGTGGGTTCGGAATACGCTAAAGGTTTAGAAACATTAAAAAAGAAGTTAGAAAAATAAATATTATTATTTCGTTTCTACAATAATAAGCGAATGTTCTGAAATGCTCGCTAACCGAAAATCATGATTATAACTAAGCGCTGTGAATTCAGCATCAAAACCCAGTGAAATCAACGCATAAGAAATACACGAGAATTTATAGAGATAAATTACAAATTACTTTCTAAAAAAATTGCTTATATTTTTTCTGAATGAATGATGTTCTCCTTCTTTGCTGGGTTCAATTAAGTCAATGTATAATGCAGTATTATGAAAAGCAAAAACAATTTCTTGTGGGATTTTTAAGTTTTCTGAAATTTCACTCAAACTACTAGGATGTTTGCGAAGATAATCTGTTATTTTGTTTACATGCTGAAACGATCTTACTTTATTAGAATTAATCATACTTTTTAATGAGAATTTAGTGTTTAGGTCAATATCTTGTGTGCCATTTTCACTTGCTACGATTAAACTTGTTGTCCAAATAAATGATTCAATAGAATGACCATTATCTGGATTATTTCTCCTCATTAATCGATGTTGTTTTATTTCATTATATTCTAATTCAATAATTGTAATTTTATCTTCAGGACTAGGGGTACTACATTTTTCTGCAAACTTTTTGCTAGAAAGCGAAAGAGGGCAGTAAATTGTGTTTAAAGGGCTATCAATATAAAAGTTAGTACCATTAAATGTTAAATGTATAAGTGTAAATGCGGTTTCCTCTTTTTTTAAGGCATTTAATAAAACCGAAAGAAAATAAACATCGTTAATTTGGGGGGAAGCTTCTTTAATTATATCCGTTGTTGGCTCATCTAAATTAATTTCATCTTGCTTTTTTATGTTGTTTGCAGGTAATGAAGAACGAGGCTTTTTGATTACCTTTGGCTGACTTTTTTTAGTGTTTTCTTCCTCTACTCCTGCTTTTATTTTTGGTTTTTTGGGCTCTTCCTTTTTCTTTATTATTGTTTTTTCTACTTTTGGTTGTTCGCATTTTTCCTTTTGTAGTTTCTCGTTTTCAATAATCTCCATAGCAAGGTTGTCCATTTCTTGCTCAAGACTTGTGTCTTTAGGTTGGTCTTGTACAGTTTTTTCTTTGTGAAGATGTTTGGCTACCAGTTTATCTTTCTTTCTTTTTTCTTGCTCCAACAATTGCTGTATTTTTTCTTTTTCGATTCTTTCTTCTTCAAGTTTTTCTTGCGCAAGACGTTCGGTTTCAAGCCTTTCTCGTTTGATCTGTTCATTTTGACGTTGTTTAGCTTCTAGTTTTTTGTTTTCACGTCTTTCTTTTTCTAATAAATGTTGAAGTTGTTCTTTTTCAATTCTTATTTTTCCGAGATATTCCGCTTCACGATTAGCTTTTTCAAGTCGCTCTTGTTCAAGGCGTGCAGCTTCACGTTTTTCTTTATCTAATTGTTCTTGTTCAAGGCGTTCTGCTTCGAGTTTAACTTTTTTAGCCAGTTGCTCTTTTTCAAGACGCTCTGCTTCCAATTTTTCTTTCGCTAGTCGTTCTTGTTCGAGACGCTCTGCTTCCAGTTTAGCTTTAGCCAGCTGCTCTTGTTTAAGACGCTCTGCTTCCAGTTTTTCTTTCGCTAGTCGCTCTTGTTCGAGACGCTCCGCTTCCAATTTTTCTTTGGTTAGTCGTTCTTGTTCGAGACGCTTTGCTTCCAGTTTGGCTTTAGCGATTCGTTCTTTTTCAAGACGCTCCGCTTCACGTTTTTCTTTCGCTAGTCGCTCTTGCTCAAGGTGCTCTGCTTCCAGTTTTTCTTTCGCTAGTCGTTCTTGCTCAAAACGCTCTGCTTCCAGTTTTTCTTTCGCTAGTCGTTCTTGCTCAAGACGCTCTGCTTCCAGTTTTTCATTCGCTAGTCGTTCTTGTTCAAGACGTTCTGCCTCAAGCTTTTCTTTCGCTAGTCGTTCTAGTTCGAGACGCTCCGCTTCCAGTTTTTCTTTCGCTAGTCGCTCTTGCTCAAGGCGCTCTGCTTCCAGTTTTTCTTTCGCTAGTCGTTCTTTTTCAAGGCGCTCCGCTTCCAGTTTTTCTTTCGCGAGCCGTTTTTGCTCAAGACGCTCCGCTTCACGTTTTTCTTTAGCCAATCGTTCTTGTTCGAGACGCTCTGCTTCCAGTTTGGCTTTAGCGATTCGTTTTTGCTCTAGACGCTCTGCCTTAAGCTTCTCTTTTGCTAATCGCTTTTGCTCAAGCCGTTCCGCTTCTCGCTTTTCTTTCGCTAATTGCTCTTTTTCAAGACGCTCCGCTTCCAATTTTTCTTTAGCGATTCGTTCTTGTTCGAGACGTTTTGCTTCCAGTTTGGCTTTAGCGATTCGTTTTTGTTCAAGACGTTCTGCCTCAAGCTTTTCTTTTGCTAGTCGTTCTTTTTCAAGCCGTTCTGCTTCCAGCTTAGCTTTGGCCCGTCGCTCTTTTTCAAGACGTTTCGCTTCCAGTTTAGCTTTAGCCAGTCGCTCTTTTTCAAGACGTTCTGCTTTAAGCTTTTCTTTAGCGAGCCGCTCTTTTTCGAGATGCTCTGCTTCCAGTTTTTCTTTCGCCAATCGCTCTTGTTCAAGGCGTTCAGTTTCAAGTTTTTCTTTTTCTAATCGCTCTTCTTCTAGTCTTTCTTCTAATGTTTTTTCATCACCAAATCCTTCTTCTTCAATTTTATTTGATGACGTAAATGATGATTTTAGTCTTGAAAAGATAGATTTCTTTTCGAGACTTTCGATTTTTAATGCGGGGTTTACAGGAGGAAATGAAGTACTGGATGATTTATTGACGGGTGGTGAACTCGTTTTAGTCTGACTTACTTGCTTAGATGAATCTAGTTTTTCTGTCTGTTTTTCTTTTAGTTGAGTTTCTTTTTCTTCATTTTCTGTAATGATTGATGAGAGTAAATCATCGAGGTAATCATCTGAGGTTATATCAGATTCTGTTTTGTTAGGTAAATCTTCGAAAGACAAAGTTTCACTGTTCATATCAGATGTATGACTGTCAGTTTTCTTTAATGAATGTCTATCTAGACCAACGTTATTTGAAGACATTTTCTGTCTTATGCCCTGAGTTTATTATTATTTATTTGGGATTTCTTAAGATGCTAATTATAAACAATATAAAGAATAAAAACACTGAAAGAACGACGAGCTGTATCTTGAATCAAGAGAATATATTTTAATAATATACCTCAATCTGATTCATCACTACTTGTTCCTACGCCCTTAGGGGTATTGTGATAGGGAGATTATGTTAGCCGTTATAAAACAATCACCTTATGTCTTTTCTGATGTTGATGCACCCTTAAAATCGGATAAGAACTTTGTCAGTAATATTTTTAAGAACGAATATGATATTTATGACTATATTGCTGAGAAATTAAAAAAGATGAAGATGTTTTATCGGCAAGAATACGCTATCCGAATTTGGTTGGTTATTAGCTTATAGTAAGAAGCCTTGTTAGAATAGCGACCAGTTAATTATCATGGTCAAAAACTTATTATGTCTCAAGGTAAAGAAATAAAATTTTATGATTTAAGAGAGCCAGAAGTGATTGCTCAAGAGTGGTTAGATGCTTCTGCACTTACGGCGACGAATAAACAATTCGATGAACATTTTAATCTCATATCTAAAAAGGTTCGAGTAACGGGAGTCCCCGGTTATGAAAGTATTAGTTATGACGATTGGGCGAGACAATCGGAACAAGAATTTAAAGATAATGTACTTAAAAGTGTTTCGTATTCTGGTTTGTTAATGAGCGCACATAACGAAAAACAAATCATGTTTAAAACACTGGAATCTATTTTTGCAAATGATGGTTCAGATAGAAGCCATGGTGTCGAAATATTATTAGAAAAAGAAGAAGATGGTGTGTGGAGAGTGATTCAAGAAAGAGTGATGACACATGATGAAACAAGCCATCACGGGTTAATATAAGAGTTTAATATGACTGATAATAAAAAGTTTGACCCAAATAATCCCTGCCTGTTTTGCTACCCCAAGCCAGAAGAAATTATGGCAGAAACAGAGTATGCGTTGTTGATTGTGGACTCTTTTCCGGTAAGTCCGGGACATTGTTTGGTTGTTCCACGTCGTCATATCGAAACCTATTTCGATTGTACCGAGGAGGAAAATCGTGAATTTCATTACTTGATTCTTCAAGCTAAAAAACAGATGGATAAGCTACATTCACCCGATGGTTATAATATTGGCTGTAATAACGGGCTTATGGCAGGGCAGAGTGTCTTTCATCTACATATCCATATTATTCCACGCTACAAAGGTGATGTTGAAAACCCTAAAGGTGGTGTGCGTTGGGTTATCCCTAGAAACTCACAATATCAGCATTCTAAGTAATTGGTGAAATACAAATATCAGGAATATATGAGGGAGTTACTGCCCCGCTATCAAGCGATCCATAGAGCGATAAGAAACTGCTTCACTCAGATGAACTGTCTGTATCTGTTCACTACCAGCTAAGTCAGCAATGGTACGGCTTACTTTTATAATACGATGATAAGCACGCGCCGAAAGCTTAAACTTTTCCATCACTTGAGCGAGTAATTCTTCGTCTGCTTTGCTTAGTTTGCAGTATTGTTCTATTTCCTTATTACTTAGGAAACGATTCGATTTTTGTTGTCGATGCAACTGTCTGTCTCTAGCCGCAATAACTCTTGTACGCACGGTTTCACTACTTTCCCCTGTAGCAGGTTTTTGTAGATCATTACGCGATAAACTAGGAACTTCGATTTGTAAGTCGATTCTATCTAAAAACGGCGCAGATAATTTTGATCGGTAACGACGTTGTTGTTCTAGCGAGCAAGTACAATTGCTTTTGAAATCACAGGCAAGTCCTTGTGGACAAGGGTTCATTGCCGCGATTAGTTGAAATTTAGCGGGGTAAGATGCTTGTCGTGCTGCACGTGATATGGTTATGTTGCCTGTTTCTAACGGCTCTCTTAATACATCTAATACTTTTCGGTCAAATTCGGTGAGTTCGTCTAGGAATAAAATTCCGTTGTGCGCTAATGAAATTTCACCCGGTCTCACTTTTGAACCACCGCCAACTAATGCTACACCAGATGATGTGTGATGGGGTTCTCTATAAGGTCTTAGCCCCCAATGTGATGCATCAAAGCCTTGATCGCTAATGGATGCGATAGTTGCAGATTCGAGCGCTTCTTCATCTGTCATGGGCGGCAAAATAGTTGGTAATCGACTTGCCAACATTGTTTTTCCTGTTCCGGGAGGCCCGATCATTAATAAATTATGATTTCCTGCTGCAGCTACTTCTATGGCTCGTTTCGCCTGGAATTGACCTTTTACATCAGATAGGTCAACGTCATAGTTTTTTTGTAGTGTTGTCAATCTTGAATGATGGCTGAGTAGAGTTTCTGTCTCGGTTAAATGTGCGGTAATTTGTGATAAATGATGAGCAGAAAAAACAGTTAGTTCTTTGATTAATTTCGCTTCATCGGCATTATCCTTACTTAAAAATAATGCACGACCAGCTTTATATGCAGCAACAGCAGTAGGTAGAACACCTTTAACGGGACGAATTTTGCCACTTAAAGAAAGCTCACCAATAAATTCATAATCAGCCAGTGAATGTTCTGGAATTTGCCCTGAGGCAGCTAAAATACCCAGAGCAATAGGTAGATCAAAGCGTCCGCCATCTTTAGGAATATCAGCGGGAGCAAGATTCACTGTAATACGTTTAGCAGGAAATTCAAAACCAGAATTGATAATTGCGGCTCGCACGCGGTCTTTACTTTCTCTTACCGCCATTTCGGGTAAGCCAACAATAGAAAATCCTGGTAAACCGTTGCCTAAATGCACTTCTACTAATACTTGGGGTGCATCAATACCATCATTAGTACGGCTATGGATAAGGGCTAAATTCATTTAGTTTATTTTTGTTATTATTTTTAATAATCATTGTAGCAGAATAGATAATTGTTCATATAGTAGTCAGATAAGAGGTGCTACAATCAGTACCATAATGGGAAAAAGGCATTCAAACAGTTTATGGAACTAGCACTCACCATAGCGGCAGTCATTGGAGTTTTGTTATTTGTTATCGCTTATCTACGATTTGTGGTTTCGGGTTTCAAGCATCATCCAGTGACGGGTATTATTGCCCTGTTTCCTGTGATTAATGTATTGGTAGTACCTTCTCTTTGGTATAAAAATGGACGCTTTTTAATCTTAGGTTTTGTTGGATTACTTTTAGCGGTAGGTGCATGGATGATAGGCGCTGAAAAAGGTATTCATAAATATACAAATGTGTTGTTGGGAAAAGACCAACAAACCATTGTTAGTACACAAGCGGTAAACACACAGGAAATAAGTACTAAGACGAGTGCTTTAGCTATTCCCAAGTCAAAGCTAAATTCAAAACCGATTGCACAAGTTGCAACGAATACCCCTCCTGCATCACCTACTAATAAATCTACGTCATTTTCATCCAGCCCAATGAGTGCACCGACTCGAATACTTGATGAAAGCAATCTACAGGAGTTACCCAGTAAAGCACTTTATAGAATGGCGTTTGATACGATTTCAATAAACGAAATTGTTAGTTTAAATGGACGAATTGTGAAAGTGCTAGATAAAAATTTAACATCCTTTGAAGGTCGAATTGCGAGTGTTTCTCCGTCTTCCGTTAGTTTGAAATTAACAGGAAATTTGACAGATGTAGAGATTCCTATCAGCAACATTAAAAAGCTGAGTTTAATGGTTAAAAAGCCACTTTAATTGAATTTTAATTATGAATTGTTATGTTTACCGCAGTAATGTAAAAAAAGGTTTGTACCTTTATTTATTAGAGAAAGATGACTTTTCCAAAGTACCTGATTCTCTGTTGGATTTACTTGGTGAAACAACTTTTTCGTTTGAGTTTGATTTAGCTCATGATCGAAAATTAGTACGAGCAGAAGCACAGGAAGTGATTCGTAATATGACTGAAAATGGTTATTTTTTACAAATGCCACCTGCCAATAATGAGCTACTTGGACAAAAGGCTAACTAGAATATTCTTTAGTTATTAGTATGCTGGTCTTTTTCTACCTAAATAAAACCCAAACAGCAAAATCACGCTAACTAAACTGACCACGAGCCAGTTTCCCCAGCGTACATAAGGTGTTGCGCCACTAAACAATTGTACTTTATGGGAAATCGCAGCAGTTGAATAAATAGGTGCTGTCGCAACTAGTTTGCCTTTTTCATCTATGATGCCAGAAGGGCCTGTGTTGGTTGAGCGAATCATATAGCGCCCCGTTTCTATGGAGCGCATACGCGCAATTTGCATGTGTTGATAAGGCTCTAGCGAGCCAGTAAACCAACCATCGTTGGTAACATTTATCAACAGTTTTGCTTCGGGTAATGATTCGATGATTTCTTCACCAAAAACATCTTCATAACAAACGGTCATTTGTGCTAAATAGTTTTCAGATTCATTTTTTCCTGAAACCAACAATGTATCCTTATCTTTGCCCGATGCCACATTATCATAAGGGAGTTGTATCCATTCATCTAACCAACGTAGATAGTTAAGCAAGGGAATATACTCACCAAAAGGTACTAAATGTTGTTTTGAATAAACCTCACGATTACTTGCGGTGATTGATAAAATACTGTTTTCATAACCGCCTTTTTCATTTTCATAGAAGCCACCCAGCATGATTGTTAACTGCTGCTTTTTTGCAAGCTCTTGTAACGGAAATATCAAATCATCCATATGAAAACGAAAGTTAGTCGGTAACGCTGTTTCTGGCCAAACAATCAGATCACTTTCTTTATTATTGTGAGTCATATCCGTATATAACTTTAAAGTCGGCTCTAATTGTTCGGGCTTAAATTTATCATCTTGATAGATATTGCCTTGTAAGACGCTCGCCGTAATTGGCTTACCGCTTGTTTGAGTCCAATTAATGCCTTGCAAGCTATAAGCTGAAACCGCTAAAAGAACAATTAGCAAAGCAGAAAAAATTCTGTTCTTGGTACCAAATTGTTCCTCTACTTCTGCATGATGAGATCGAATATTTCCGCTCTGCCCTACATGAACCGTTCGAGTAATGGAATTACCAAGAATAAAGCTAACTATTGCGCCTGCAATTAAGGCACTGGTCCAACTTACGCCTAATACGCCAGTGATCGGCGCATAGCCTGCAAACACGGTATCAATCTGGCTGTGCCCTAGATACAACCAAGGAAAGCCGGTTAAAAACCAACCACGAAACCATTCAAAAAATACCCAACTTGCAGGGTAAAACAATAACAAACGTGTAATCAAAGGCGTGTTTCGAAAAGCAGACGCTAACAAAGCAAATAACCCTGTTGAAAATAGCGCAACAATCACCACAAAAAAGGTTGCTCCTGCCACAGCCATAATCAATGGGGAATGCGCAAAATAGTACATGCTATGGAAGAACCAAGAAGCCCCAGCACCATACAAACCAATACCGTATAACCAGCCTAGATAAAAATGTTGTTTGCGCGTTGTTGCTCGGCTTAATGCAAAAAATAAAACGGCGGGTGTAATCCAAGCCAAAGGAAATAGAGTAAAGGGAGAAAAAGCAAAAACAGTGGCTGCTCCTGCTAATAAAACGAGTAGATAGTATCCCTTATTAAAATTTGAATGCGGGCTAAACGCAGGGTGAGAGTTTGGGTGAGAATTAAACATAAATAATAAGAGATGCCTAACAGGCTAAGACAGTTTATGCACTTCTAATAATTGAACCCGACGCGCATCAGATCGCAACACTTTAAATTGAAAAGGAGACAAAATGACTTCTTCTCCCTGTTGCGGAATTTTCCCTGATTGTTGGGTGACTAAGCCACCCACGGTATCAAATTTATCGACGATTAAATTAGAGGAAAAATATTCGTTAAATTCTTCTATTTCAGTACTTGCTTGTACAATAAAGCGCCCTTCTTTTTGTGCGCGAATATTGAGTTTATCGTCAACGTGGTCATGCTCATCATCTATCTCGCCAACAATTTGTTCTAATACATCTTCAATTGTAATCACGCCAGAAGTGCCCGCATATTCATCCACAACGATTGCCATATGATTACGGCTATTGCGAAAACTACTCAATAAAATATCCAATTGTTGGCTTTCAGGAACAACGATAGGGTGACGTAAAATATCATCAATATCAAAGGCATCTTCATTGCCGACATATTTCAATAAATCTTTTGCTAATAAAATACCTTCTACATCGTCGCGATCTTCATCAAACACGGGATAACGTGAATGTCCGGCTTTCATAACAACTTTTAAAATATCGTGAAAACTATCATCGTGTTGTAAAAACTGAATATTGGAACGCGGGATCATCACATCGCGCACCTGCAAATTATCAACTTGCATGACGCCTTCGATCATACCCAGTGCCTCAACACCCAAAATATTATTCTTTTGCGCTTGATGAAGCTCGTTGAGTAATTCTTGATGATTTAACACACTGGTATCCATCGTTTTTCGTAACCAACGCTGCCACCACGGTCGTGTATTGGCTTTTTTATTTTTTTTATTCATTTGGCATTATGTGTTGGGGGAGTTGTCGTGTTGTCGTTAGGGTTATAAGGGTTAGCAAAACCCAAGTGCTGTAATAGCTTAATTTCTAATGATTCCATTCTCTTCGCATCATCATCGTTGATATGATCATATCCCTGTAGATGTAACATGCCATGAATCACTAAATGCGCCCAATGTTGTTGAAGCGTTTTATTTTGCTGTTTCGCCTCGTTTGTTATCACTGGCTCACAAAAAATCAAATCGCCTAGATGAAACGCTAAATGATCTGATTCTGATTGATCAGGTAAGTCTGGCATCTCAAACGGAAATGATAGCACATTCGTTGTTGAGTTTTTTTGACGATAATCAAAATTCAACTGCTGGCTTTCGGCTTCGTTTGTTATTCGAATCACTACGCTATTCGTTTGATTATGCTTTGAGTTACGTTGCAAACCGATATTAGCCCATTGCTGAAACTCCACTACAGTGGGTATGTTGGTGTATTCAAATGGGTTTTGAAAGTCTAACTCAAGCGTCATGCTCATCATAAGCTTCCACTATTTTTTGTACTAGCGAATGCCTCACTACATCATTTGATTGGAAGAAACTGAAACGAATATCTTTAACACCTTGCAAAATACTAATGACATGCTTTAAACCCGAATCTTGATGTTTG
>Ga0209633_10005050_pt1 | contig 11683 bp, 7 predicted proteins | sample Cruoilmetagenom1_FD_187290 | JGI IMG/M metagenome (GOLD analysis project Ga0209633, IMG submission 187290) | Oil polluted marine microbial communities from Coal Oil Point, Santa Barbara, California, USA - Sample 1 (SPAdes) (version 2) | ecosystem: Environmental > Aquatic > Marine > Oil seeps ... | reverse complement strand
TTTCGTCTTCAATCGTTTCAGCTTTATTTACTATTGGTGTAATAACAAATTCTTCTGGCGCAATTGTAACTTGTGGTTTAGCATCTATAACTTCGTCATAAACCACATTCATATTTTTTAAAAAATCTGTAGTTGCAATTAATTCCATTCCGTTATTTTCTTCTACTATAGCTTCAATTTTAGTCTCTCCTACCTCTTCTTCAACTAACGTATGACGAACAATTGGTGCTTCTTTTTCAGCTTCCAAAACGATATCTGGTGTAATAATAGCTGGCTCTTTTTCTTGAGTGCCTGTTTCACTTGTTTCTCCTAAAGCATGAACTACCTTTTTTGTTTCTGTATTAGAAATTTCATTCTGCTGATCAATATCAAATCCTGTAGCAATAATAGTTACAGAAATAGATTCTTGTAACTCCTCATCTTCACCAACACCCATAATTATATTGGCTCCAAAACCTGCTTCGGTTTGAATGTGATCATTAATTTCTCCAATTTCGTCAATAGTAATTTCTTGAGAACCAGAAACGATTAGCAACAATACGTTTTTAGCTCCTGTGATTTTATTATCGTTAAGTAATGGTGAATCTAGTGCGCTCATAATCGCTTCTTTCGCTCTAGTTTGACCAGAAGATGTAGCAGATCCCATAATCGCTGTTCCGCTATTACTTAACACGGTTTTAGCATCACGTAAATCAATATTTTGAGTATAGTGATGTGTAATTACTTCTGCAATTCCGCGAGATGCTGTTGATAAAACTTCATCTGCTTTAGAGAAACCTGCCTTAAAGCCTAGGTTTCCATAAACTTCGCGAAGTTTATTGTTGTTAATTACAACTAACGAATCTACATGCTGACGTAATTTTTCTATTCCACGTTGTGCTTGTTCATTACGCATTTTGCCTTCAAACTGAAACGGCATCGTTACAATACCAACTGTTAGAATATCTAATTCTTTAGACATTTTAGCAATAACAGGTGCTGCACCAGTACCTGTACCTCCACCCATTCCGGCTGTGATAAATATCATTTTTGTGTTAGTGTCCAACATTCTGCGAATGTCTTCTAAACTTTCTATTGCAGCTTCTTCTCCAACATCTGGATTGGCTCCTGCACCTAATCCTTCAGTTAAATTAACACCTAATTGTATTTTGTTTGGAACACCACTGCTCTGAAGTGCCTGTGAATCTGTATTACAGATTACAAAATCTACTCCTTTGATGCCTTGCTGAAACATATGATTAATGGCGTTGCTACCACCTCCACCAACACCAATTACTTTTATGACATTTGATTGGTGCTTTGGCAAATCAAATGAAATGTTTCCAAATTCGTTGCTATTACTCATTATATTATGATTATGGGTTTTCTATTTATTTTATGCTGTGTGCAAAATTTGCATTTTTAGATAATTCCGGTTTAGGGACACAAGTCGCGACTTTTCCCTACCGATTATTCTGCATTATCCAAAAAATCCTTCACACGCTCTGTTAACTTATCTAAAAACGAACGACGCTCTTTTATAGGCTCTTGAACAACTGTTTCCATTTCTGGTTCTGACATGTGTTCCGCTTCATTCTCTATTATCATTTCCTCTTCAAAAAGCTCTGCTTTTTTACGCTCTTGGCGTTTTAAACCATCCATTACTAAACCAACTGCTGTTGCATATAATGGACTTGCAATATCTTCATCACTATCGCCTGCTAAATGCTCGTTTGGATACCCTATTCTGGTATCCATTCCTGTTATATATTCGACCAATTGTTTTAAATGCTTTAATTGGCTTCCTCCACCAGTTAAAACAATACCACCAATTAATTTTTTCTTTTGCTCTTCGTGACCGTAATTTTTTATTTCTACATATACTTGTTCTATAATTTCCACAACTCTTGCATGAATAATTTTAGACAAGTTCTTCAACGTAATTTCTTTTGGTTCTCTTCCTCTTAACCCAGGAATAGAAACAATTTCATTATCCTTATTTTCTCCTGGCCATGCAGATCCAAACTTCACTTTTAAAAGTTCTGCTTGTTTTTCTATAATTGAACAACCTTCTTTTATGTCTTCAGTAATTACATTTCCACCAAAAGGTATTACAGCTGTATGACGAATAATTCCATCTTTAAAAACCGCTAGATCTGTTGTTCCACCACCTATATCAATCAAAGCAACACCAGCTTCTTTCTCTTCTCTGCTTAACACTGCATTTGCAGAAGCTAAAGGCTCTAAGGTTATGCCTTCTAAAGTTAAACCAGCACTTTTTATACAACGACCAACATTTCTAATTGATGAAACCTGACCAACAACAACATGAAAATTAGCTTCAAGTCGTCCTCCATACATACCAATTGGCTCTGTGATTTCGGCCTGACCATCAATCTTAAATTCTTGTGGTAATACATGAATAATTTCTTCTCCAGGAAGCATTACTAATTTATGCACTTGATTAATTAAGCGATCTATATCGTCTTCATCAATTACCATATCAGAATTTGCTCTGGTGATATAATCGCTATGTTGTAAACTACGTATATGCTGACCAGCAATACCTACTGTAACATCTTCAATTTTCTCAGATGCAGCAGCTTCTGCTTCTTGCACAGCTTGCTGAATAGATTGAATCGTTTGTGTAATATTATTTACCACACCACGATGCACACCCATACTTTTGGCTTTCCCTAAACCTAAAATCTCAACTTTATCATATTCGTTTTTGCGACCAATCATGGCCACAATCTTTGTGGTTCCTATATCTAGACCTACTGAAATACTTTGTTTGTCCATAGTTTACTTTTTGGTGCAAATAACTTGTTTATCAAATTTTAGATTCACTAAGGCGTAGTTATCTAAAACTTGGTCTTTTAAAGCCTTTTGATAAAATGCTTTAAAATTATTTATCTTTTTTTCTAGGTTTTTTAAAGTTCCTAAATGAACTGTAAAATCACTTTTTCTAATTTTAAAATCAATGGTTTTATCGTCGTTTTGACGAATTTCAATGACATATTTCTTTAAGAAATCATCTTCATCTACAGCTTTTGCAAATTTAAAAACTGTTTTAAGCTTATTTTTCTCAATATTTCCAGTAACGAGTGGCACTCTTGCCGCATAATTATAGGACAAAGGCATAAATAAACCTTCATCATCAATATAATATGATGCATTAGTGTTGACTCTTGCAATAGGTCGTTTTTGTTCAACTTTAGCTGAAAGCGCACCATTTACTGACATAAACACTTGTGCTTCCTTTATCATTGGATTAGATTTCAGGGCAGATTCTAATTCGTTCAAATCTATAATTTCTTTGGGTTGATTTGAAACCTGTTCCTGATTTACTATTAACAATTTACTAACATTCGCTTCTGTAATGAACAATTTGTTTTCCCCAGAGAATTTTATGTTAGGTTCGCTGACGTTTCGAGTTTTGTTTCTTTCATTAGAAAACGCAAATAAAAAGCCCACCAAAACAATTAACCAAATGATTTTTATGTAGTTATAATTAATTCTGAACATAGAACGCTTCTTTTATATGTTTTACTTCTTCTCCAATATCTCCCGCTCCAATTGTCAATACGATTTGAGCATCAGATTTTTCTATTTCATTAATTACATCTGATTTTTGAATTAATTTTTTATTTGAATTTTGAATTTTACCTAAAAGCCATTTTGAAGTCACACCTTCTATTGGTAATTCTCTTGCTGGATAAATATCTAAGAGTAATAATTCATCGAATAGTGAAAGACTTTCAGCAAAACCATTTACAAAATCTTGTGTTCTGCTAAACAGATGTGGTTGAAAAATAGCGAGCACTTTTTTGTTAGGATACATTTCTCTCACAGCTTGATGTACTGCTTTAATTTCCTCAGGATGATGCGCATAATCATCTATAAAAACAAAATCATCTGTTTTAATTTGATAAGTAAATCTGCGTTTCACACCTTTATAGCTTCCTAAAGCTTTAGCTAAATCATTAAAAGAACAACCATATTCTACAGCCATTGCTATAGCGATAATCGCGTTAGACAGATTATGCCTTCCTGGTAAACTGAATTTGAAGCCTCTGTGTAATCCGCTAGGTGTTTTTACATCGAACACATAACTCCCGCTTTCTATTATAATATTTTGCGCGCTATAATCTGAATTATCTTCAATTCCGTAAGTAATACCTTTTAACGGCAATCCATTTTTAACAAACAATTTTCCATTTGGCTTTATGCATTCCGAAAAATCCTTGAAGGTTTTTACCAATTCGTCAGCATTACCATAAATATCTAAATGATCTGCATCCATTGAGGTGATGCAAGCTAAATCTGGCGATAAGGTTAGAAATGAACGGTCAAACTCATCAGCTTCTACAACCGTAACTTCTGTTCCGTTAATAATTAAATTTGAATTATAATTTTCACTAATTCCTCCTAAAAACGCTGTCACAGGAACATTACATTCATTTAATAAATGTCCTAAAATACTGGTAGTCGTTGTTTTTCCATGTGTACCAGCAACGGCTAAACAAACGGTTTGCCGAGTGATTTCGCCTAACACCTCAGAGCGTTTTAAAATTTTGAAATTGTTATCCTTGAAATAGTTTAATTCTGAATGACTTGAAGGAATAGCTGGTGTGTAAACCACTAAAGTTGATTTTGAATCTAAATACTTGTTACCAATCTCCAAAATACTATCATTAAAATGAATCTCAACACTTAACTCTTGAAGTGACTTTGTTATTTCTGTTGAAGTCTTATCATAACCAGCAACATGTTTTCCATTAGCTACAAAATAACGCGCAAGTGCACTCATTCCGATGCCTCCGATGCCTATGAAATAAACGTTATTTAAATTCTCAAAATTCATTTAATCTTTTAATAACTTTTCAACTTCGTTAACTATATCATTAGTCGCATTTACCAATGCTAAACCTTCTATATTTTTGCTTAATTCTTTTTGTTTCTCTTCATTTGAAATCAATTCCGAAAACTCACTTTGAAAATCAGAATCCAAATCCTTTTCCTTTATTAAAATCGCAGCATTTTTATCTGCAACCGATTTTGCGTTTTTTGTTTGATGATCTTCTGCCACGTTTGGTGATGGAATAAATATTACCGGCTTACCAACAATGCATAATTCTGAAACCGAAATTGCTCCTGCTCTAGAAATTATAACATTTGCTGCTGCATAAGCCAAATCCATTTGATTTAAAAACGCGTGGACTTGTACATTTTCCAATTCATCATATTGCTTGTATTGGCTGTAATACAACTTTCCGCATTGCCAAATGACTTGAATGTCTTGGGCTTCAAAAAACTCAATATTTGCTTCTATTAATTGATTTATTCGTCTTGCACCTAAACTTCCACCTAAAACTAAAAGCGTTTGTTTATTCTGCTTCAAATTAAAAGCATCTTTACCTTCAATTTGTTTATTTTTTACTTCTAATAAATCTTTACGGATTGGGTTTCCTGTTAATTTAATTTTATCCTTAGGAAAAAATTTCTCCAACCCTTCATAAGCCACACAAATGGTGTTCACTTTTTTGCCAAGCAACTTATTAGTGATTCCTGGATATGAATTTTGCTCTTGTATTAAACTCGGAATTTTCTTAGAAGTGGCAATTTGTAATAATGGACCACTTGCAAAACCACCTGTACCAATTACTGCATCTGGCTTAAAGTTTCTTACTATTTTTCTTGAGCGCAATAAGCTACTAATTAACTTAAACGGAAATGCTAAATTCTTCAAGGTTAACTTTCGTTGAATCCCAGAAATCCATAAACCTTCAATTTTGTAACCAGCTTGCGGCACTTTTTCCATCTCCATGCGATCTGAAGCTCCAACAAATAGGAATTCGGCATTAGGATAGCGTGACTTTAATTCGTCTGCAATCGCAACCGCAGGATAAATGTGTCCTCCTGTGCCTCCTCCTGATAATATGAATTTGTACTGCTTCAATTTCTTTATAATCATTATTAAAAAACACCCCTAAAGTCCCCTCAAGGAGACAATTTTTACAATTAAACTTTCATTTACAATTTAACTTTAAGTACTTAAAACTTTAGACACTTAAACTCAAATAGCTTCACTTAAAATACTTAATGGGTTATCCTCAGCATCTTCTTGTTCTTTTAACTCTTCTCGTTTTGCGCTTACGCTCAATATAATTCCTATTGCTAAACAGGTCATCCAAATGGATGTTCCACCACTACTAATTAATGGTAATGTTTGACCTGTAACAGGAAACAACTCTACAGCAACTGCCATATTTATTAATGCCTGAAATACTATTGGCAAACCAACACCTAAGACTAATAATTTCCCGAATATGGTATCTGATTTCTGACTTACTATTACAATTCTAAATAATAACCACGAGTATAAAACCAATAAAAACACACCACCATATAAGCCATATTCCTCAATAATGATGGCGAAAATAAAATCGGATGATGATTGTGGTAAAAAATTCTTTTGCACACTTTTACCAGGGCCTAAAGGCGTAATTCCTGTGGCAATGGCAATTTTTGCTTTCTCAATTTGATAATCGGCTTCAGTATCTTCATTATTTGAGTAATTCAAAATTCTATTTTCCCATGTAGTTACTTTAACGTTTAATGGACCTGTTGTCGCTTTTGCTATTAACACAAAGAATGCTAAAGCAATTATTCCAGATACAACTATTATTCCTAGATACTTAATAGGATAACCACCTATAAATGTAAGCATCATAATCATTGTGAAAACAATTGCCGTAGTTGAAAAATTTGCTGGTAGAATCAACATTAAAATCAAAAATACTGGTGCCCAAAGTGGCAAAATGGTTTCTTTAAAACTTACCTCTTTGTCACTTATTTTTGAAAGATAACGTGCAACATAAACCATTAAAACTACTGCTGCCAAAGTTGATGTTTGAAAAGAAACTCCAACAACAGGAATTTGTATCCAACGACTAGCATTAGCTCCTTGAATAGTAGTTCCCTGCAACATAGTAATTACTAAAAGCACAAACACAATAGGAATCATAACCATGGATAAACCACGGAAATACTTATAAGGAACTTTGTGAACACCATACATTATAGCAAAGCCCAAAAACAAGTGCATAAAGTGTTTTATAAAAAAAGAAAATGTATTAGTGTTGCCACTATTAGCCAAATTACTTGCAGCACTATATACAGGCAAAAAGGAAAATATAGCCAATAGTGTGACTATAGCCCAAATGGCTTTATCTCCTTTTATTTGTTTGAATATATTCATGCTTAACCTTTTATAGATGAGTCCCTAATTCATCTTAACTATCCCTTATAAATTCCGAACTGCATTTTTAAATTGGCGACCTCTATCTTCATAATTTTCAAACAAATCGAAACTAGCGCAAGCAGGTGATAACAATACATTGTCTCCAGCATCTGCAACCTTGTAGGCTATCTTAACAGCTTCGCTCATATATTGTGTTTCTATAATTACATCAACCATATTGCCAAAAGACTCCATAAGTTTAGCGTTGTCAACACCTAAACAGATTATTGCTTTTACTTTTTCGTTTACAAACGGAAACAATTCTTTATAATCATTGCCTTTATCAACACCTCCAACTATCCAAACCGTTGGTGCATCCATGCTTTCTAATGCAAAATAAGTTGCATTCACATTAGTTGCTTTTGAGTCGTTAATATATTGCACTTTATTAATTTTTAAAAAGTGCTCCAAACGATGCTCAACACCTTGAAAATTCTCTAAACTCTCACGTATAGTTTGCTTTCTAATTTTAAGCAAATGCGCCACAGCAGAGGCTGCCATCGCATTCTTAATGTTGTGCTTACCTTCTAATGCTAAATTTTCTGTTGGCATAATTATTTGAGTGTTATTTATTGTTATTATTATCTTATTATTGTCTAAGTATGCGCCTTCTTTAATAACTTTTGTTAATGAAAAAGGTAATTTTTTTGATTGAATTTGATGCGACTTCATGTACTCTAAAATAACTTCATCATCTGCATCATATATAAAATAATCTTCTTCCGTTTGATTCTCAATGACTCTAAATTTTGAAGCGATATAGTTTTCAAACTTATAATCATAGCGATCTAAATGATCTGGTGAAATATTAGTTAAAATCGCAATCTTAGGTTTAAAATCTATGATATCATCTAACTGAAAACTACTAATCTCCAAGACATAATTATCATGGTTCTTCTCTAAAATATGCTTCGCGAAACTATCTCCAATATTTCCTGCTAAGCCTACATCTAATTCTTGTTTTAATAAATGATGTGTTAGCGTTGCAGTTGTAGTTTTACCATTACTACCAGTTATAGCAACCAATGTTGCATCCGTAAAACCCGATGCAAATTCAATTTCTGAAACCACTTTGATTCCTGTTTCTCGAATTTGTTTTACCAAAGCCACTTTGTCTGGAATACCAGGACTTTTCATGATGATGTTTGCATTTAGAATTTTTGATTCTGTGTGCTGTTCATCTTCAAATTCAATCTCATTATTTAAAAGAACATCTTTATACTTTTGCTTAATCTTTTGGTTGTCTGATACAAAAACGTTGTATCCTTTTGCTTTTCCTAAAAGCGCAGTTCCTACTCCACTTTCGCCACCACCAAGAATTACAAGTCTTCCTTTTTTCATTTTTATTCTAAATACCTACAAGGTTTTAACTTCGACTTCGCTCAGCCACCATAAAGCTTTGCAGGATATTTTCAATTAATCAATCGTTTTTTCGTTTTTCTTCTTCATTCTAGCTTCTACATTTTCGAGTCAGAGATTCCTGCCTTCGCAGGAATTTGTTATCTAATTTTCAACGTTACAATGGTTATGATGGCCAATAAAATACCAACAATCCAAAAACGTGTTACAATTTTACTTTCGTGGTATCCTGATTTTTGATAATGATGATGTAAAGGCGACATTTTGAAAATGCGCTTCCCTTCTCCATATTTTTTTCTTGTGTATTTGAAATAACTTACTTGTATTACCACGGACAAATTCTCTGCTAAGAAAATGCCACACAATACTGGAATCAGCCATTCTTTTCTAACTGCAATGGCGATTACAGCAATAATTCCGCCAATAGTCAAACTTCCCGTGTCTCCCATAAAAACTTGAGCTGGATACGTATTATACCACAAGAAACCAATTAATGCTCCTACAAAAGCTGCGATGTAAATGGTAATTTCCTCAACCCTTGGGATATACATAATATCTAAGTATTCTGAGAAAATGATATTACCAGAAACCCAAGCAAAAATCCCTAAGGTCAATACTATTATAGCTGAAGTTCCTGCCGCTAATCCATCAATTCCATCAGTAAGATTTGCACCATTTGATACTGCTGTGATAATGAAAATACTCACTAGAATAAAAACGATCCATGCATATTTTTCTAAGTCTGGACTGATCCACGTAATTAAATCTGAATAATCAAACTCATTATCTTTTACAAATGGGATCGTTGTTTTAGTTGACTTTTCTTCAGCTTTAAATAATTTTGTGGCTTGTATATCTGGGTTTTCAGCACGTAATTCAATTTGTTGTTGAATTGGTAATTTTTCTTTTATAGTAACATCATTATGAAAAAATAAGGTTGCACCAACAATGATTCCTAAACCAACTTGGCCAAGCACTTTAAATTTCCCTTTTAAACCATCTTTATCATTTTTGAATTTCTTGATGTAATCGTCAATAAAACCAATTGTTCCCATCCAAAGGGTGGTCACAATAAGTAAGATGATATAAATATTCTCAAGCTTAGCTAATAATAATACAGGAATAAGTGTTGCTAGAATAATAATAATTCCGCCCATTGTTGGTGTTCCCGCTTTTTCCACCTGCCCTTCTAATCCTAAATCTCTAATGGTTTCGCCAACTTGTTGTTTTTGCAAGAATCTAATAATCCGCTTACCAAAAATGGTAGAAATCAACAATGACAATATAATCGCCATAGCAGCTCTAAAGGTTAAGAACCCAAAAAGTGACGCTCCAGGCAATTGGAATTGTTGTTCTAGATATTCGAATAGGTAATACAGCATTCTTGGTTATTATTTATTCTGTTTTTATTAAACCTTTATTTCTCAAGTCCTTAGTCTGCAGACTCAGGATAACACTTGTTTTATTTTCCTTTAATACCTACAAGGTTTTTGAAACCTTGCAGGAAGGACTGGCTTTTGTTTTTCAATTCAAACCTATCAGGTTTGCAAAACCTTACAGGTTAGGTCACTTCTTTCTTCCAGCTTCGTGCTTCCAACTTCATACTTTTCACTTTGTACTTTACACTACTTCTGTAATTGTTTTAAATACTCTTGAACGATTTTATAATCATCAAAATCAAAGCGTTCGCCTTTAATTTCTTGGTAATTCTCGTGGCCTTTACCAGCAATGAGAATTATATCTTTTGCTCCAGCCATTTGACAAGCTGTTTTAATGGCTTGTTTTCTATCTGTTATAGACACTGTTTTTTTGAAATTTTGAGGTTCAACACCTTTTTCCATGTCTTCAATAATGGTTTCAGGCACTTCACTACGTGGATTATCACTTGTAAAAATCACTTTAGTACTTAAAGCTGAAGCGATATGCGCCATTTTTGGTCGCTTCGTTTTATCTCTATCTCCTCCACAACCCACAACCGTAATTAGTTCTTCATTTTTAGTTCTAATACTATTGATAGTTTCGAGTACATTTTTCAAAGCATCTGGTGTGTGTGCATAATCTACAATGGCTGTAATTTTGTCTTCTGAAATAAAGTATTGAAAGCGTCCAGATACATTTTCAAGCTCACTAATCAATCTTAAAATTTCAACTTTATCTAAACCTAATAACTCAGCTGTTCCGTAGATGGCTAGAATATTGTAGGCGTTAAAATTTCCAATTAAGCGTGTCCATAATTCACTTTCATTCACTTTTAATAACAAACCACTGAATTCGTTTTCTAAGATCTGTGCTCTGTAATCAGCATAGTTTTTTAAAGCGTAGGTATATTTTTTGGCTTCTGTATTTTGAAACATTACCAAGCCATTTTTATCATCTATATTAGAAAGTGCAAAAGCGTCTTTTGGTAACTGATCGAAAAAAACTTTCTTAACATCTCTGTATTCTGTGAAAGTTTCGTGATAATCTAAATGATCGTGAGAAAGGTTAGTGAAAATTCCACCTGTAAATTTTAAACCTTCAGTTCTACTTTGATGAATACCATGTGAACTCACCTCCATAAAGCAAAATTCTACACCTTCGTTATTCATCATTTGTAAATACTTATTGATAGTTAATGAATCTGGCGTGGTATGTGTTGCATTATAGGTTGCATTATCTACCATAATTTTCACAGTAGATAATAAGCCAACTTTATAACCTGCTTTTTTAAATAGTTGATATAATAAACTTGTTACTGTTGTTTTTCCGTTGGTTCCTGTAACACCAATTAGCTTCAAGTTTTCAGAAGGCTGACCATAAAAATTATTTGCCATATAAGCCATTGCCTGATTAGAATTAGCAACTTCAATATATGTGATGCCATCTTCAAGAATTTCAGGAAGCATTTCGCAAACTATTGCTGTTGCTCCACCCTTAATCGCTTTCTCTATATAATTATGACCATCTGTAATTGTTCCTGAAATAGCCACAAAAACATCATTATCTTTTATTTGACGTGAATCAAATTCAATTTTACTTACAGTAATACTAGTGCTGCCA
>Ga0209633_10005049_pt1 | contig 11687 bp, 10 predicted proteins | sample Cruoilmetagenom1_FD_187290 | JGI IMG/M metagenome (GOLD analysis project Ga0209633, IMG submission 187290) | Oil polluted marine microbial communities from Coal Oil Point, Santa Barbara, California, USA - Sample 1 (SPAdes) (version 2) | ecosystem: Environmental > Aquatic > Marine > Oil seeps ... | reverse complement strand
CCAAATTACCATATATTGTGCAGCGTTACAAGCTTCTAGCAATTACAATTTACAAACCTTTACTTTACCAACAGCCATCGTCGTTGGCACAGAAGCAACTGGATTAAGTGAAGAATGGTTACAAAACTCAACTCAAAATATTATCATCCCTATGCAAGGCCAAATAGATTCTTTAAATGTATCTGTTTCAGCAGCAATTCTTATTTTTGAAGCCAAAAGACAACGTAATTTTGAATAAAATGAACAGATTTAGTCTATTGATATTCGCTGTATTAATCCTTTTCTTAAGTAGTTGTGGCTCCTCTAAAAAAGCATCTGTTGCCAGAAATAATCAGGTCAAACTTGAAACTCAATATCAACAGTATAAAGGTATAGCCTACAAATACGGAGGCACAGATAAAAGAGGTTTTGACTGTTCAGGCTTTACACAGACTGTTTATAGCAATGCTTTTAATATACAATTACCAAGAACTACTGCAGAAATGGGTAAATTAGGTAGAAAAGTTTCTAAAAATAAATTAAAACCCGGTGATCTGGTATTTTTTAGACCTTCAAGAAGATATCGTCATGTTGGTATTTTTATAGGAAATAATACATTTATGCATAGTTCAACTTCAAAAGGTATCATTAAATCTAAATTAGATAATCCATATTGGAAAAAGAAATATAGATTTGCAAAACGAATTTTAAAAAATTAGGAATGACTCCTCAAGTTTTATTTTATATCATCATCGCAATCTTAACAATTAATTTTTTAGTTGATAAATGCTTAGACTATTTAAACTCAAAACATTTTGATGATGAAATTCCCGTGATTTTAGAAGATGTATATGAAGATCAAGAGTATTATAAATCACAAGATTATAAAAAAGAAAATTTTAAGTTCTCTAGCATTATTTCAATTTTTTCATTTCTCTTAACCATCGCATTTTTCTTTTTTAAAGGATTTGCTTATGTAGATGAATTTGCAAGAGGTTTAAGTGATAATCCTATTATTATTACATTGATCTTCTTTGGTGTTATCATGTTGGGTAGCGATATTTTAACTACACCACTCTCCTACTATAAAACTTTTGTTATTGAAGAAAAATATGGATTTAACAAATCGACCAAAGCATTATTTTTTATCGATAAAATAAAAGGATGGTTTTTAATGATCCTTCTTGGAGGAGGTATATTAGCACTTATTGTCTGGTTTTATCAACAAACCGGTAAGAATTTTTGGATATACACTTGGGGTTTTATGGCAGTTTTTTCTGTATTTATGATGCTATTTTACTCATCGCTTATTGTCCCTTTATTTAATAAACAAACTCCGCTGCAAGAAGGAGAGCTTAAAACCCAATTAGAAAATTTTGCTAAAAAAGTGGGCTTTAACCTTGATAAAGTTTTTGTCATTGATGGTTCTAAACGGTCAACAAAAGCAAATGCTTATTTTACCGGTTTTGGTAAAAAGAAAAGAATTGTTTTATATGATACCCTCATTAATGATCTTGAAACTGACGAAATAGTCTCGGTGCTTGCACATGAAGTTGGTCATTATAAAAAAAAGCATGTTATTTTTAATATGGTAGTGTCAATCTTATTAACGGGATTTACACTTTTTATTCTTTCTCTTTTTATAGATAGCCAATTATTATCTAATGCTTTATCAGTTTCAGAACCAAGTTTTCATATAGGTTTAATTGCTTTTGCAGTGTTATATACACCCATTTCAGAAATTACAGGATTGATAATGAATTATATCTCTAGAAAATTTGAATATCAGGCAGATAATTACGCCAAGACCCATTTTGGAGCTATTCCATTGATTGCATCTTTAAAAAAACTATCAAAAAATAGTTTGAGCAATTTGACTCCCCATAAGGCATACGTATTTATACATTATTCGCACCCTACTTTATTACAACGAATACAGAACTTGAATTCTTAATGAGAGCCTCAATTAAAGTGAAACCCTCTCTCTAAAAAAAGAAACATAAGGTTTGTTCAGTAAAAATCTTTATGGTATTTTTAATCTATGGCATATGTTGCAACTATAGAAGAAGAAAATAAAGAAATAGCGAAACGCTATAGAGCGATGCTACGTATTACTTATCAGACCTTATCAAAAAAGGATAAGCTACAAATACGTAAAGCATTTGAAACTGCTGTTGATGCCCATAAAGATCAACGAAGAAAATCTGGAGAACCCTATATCTTTCACCCTATTGCAGTTGCAAAAATTGTCGCCAATGAAATTGGATTGGGTGCTACCTCAATAATGTGTGCTTTATTGCATGATGTTGTAGAAGATTCTGACGACTACACCTTCGATGATATTGAAAGGCTTTTTGGCGAAACTGTTGCTAGAATTGTCAATGGTCTTACAAAAATTTCAAGATTAAAAAGCGATCAAAAAGTATCTATTCAGGCTGAAAATTTTAGAAAGATGCTCTTAACATTAAATGACGATGTACGAGTTATTTTAATAAAGATTGCAGACCGTTTGCACAATATGCAAACGATGGATGCTATGCCTCAACAAAAGCAAGTAAAAATTGCTTCTGAAACATTGTATATCTACGCCCCACTGGCACACAGATTAGGTCTTTACAACATTAAAAGTGAATTAGAAGATCTGGGATTAAAATATACTGAACCAGAAGTTTATAACGATATTCTAATTAAAATAAAAGAAAGCAAAGAAGATCAAAATAAATATATAAAAGAATTTGCCGACAGCATAAAAAACTCTTTAGATAAAGAAAGTTTCGGTTATGCAATTAAAGGAAGGCCCAAATCTATTTATTCCATAAGAAGGAAAATGCGAAATCAAAACGTCACTTTTGATGAGGTATATGATAAATTTGCTATTCGCATTGTTTACAGTTCAGAACTATCACAAGAAAAGTTTAATGCTTGGAAAATCTACTCTATTGTAACCGATAGCTTTAATCCGAATCCCAACCGATTAAGAGATTGGATCTCTCAGCCAAAATCTACCGGATATGAATCATTGCATATTACAGTAATGGGACCAAAAGGAAGGTGGATAGAAGTTCAGATTCGTTCAGAACGAATGGATGAAATTGCTGAAAAAGGATATGCAGCACACTTTAAATATAAACACAGTGGTGAAAATGAAAGTGGCTTAGAAAGTTGGCTAAATAAACTCAAAGAAACACTAGAAAATCCTGATGCAAATGCTGTTGACTTTGTTGAACAGTTTAAACTCAATCTATATGCTAAAGAAATTTATATTTTTACACCTAATGGTGACATAAAATCGCTTCCAAAAGGTGCAACACCTATAGATTTTGCATTTGCAATTCATACTGAAGTAGGTATGAAATGTAGAGGAGCCAGAGTTAATGGTAAATTAGTTCCGTTAGGTTATGAACTTAAAAGCGGTGACCAAGTCGAAATTATTACCTCAAATGCTCAAAAACCTAAATTAAGTTGGTTAGATATTGTAAAAACAGCTCGTGCTAAATCAAAAATTAAAACGATTCTTAAAGAAGAGCAAAAGCAAATAGCCAATGAAGGAAAAGAGGTACTTGAGCGTAAATTAAGGCATTTAAAAATAACACTTAATGAAAAATCAATTAATGAATTGGTTAGCTATTTTAAACTTAAAACGAGCCATGATCTGTTCTATAGATTTGGTAATGGATCTATCGATAATCAGCAACTCAAAAATTTTGTAAGTCAAAGAAGTAATGCTTTTTATAGTTTTTTTAGAAATAGAATTAAAAGAAATAAAAACGACGAACTTGCAACAAAAAATGATGAAGTAACCAATAAATATGATTTACTTGTTTTTGGCAAAGATGAAGAAAAACTAGATTATAAATTAGCGCAATGCTGTAGTCCTATTCCCGGAGATAAAGTATTTGGTTTTGTAACAGTTTCTGATGGAATTAAAATTCATAAACAAAATTGTCCGAATGCAATAAGTATGCAATCACAGTTTGCTTATAGAATTATGACTGCAAAATGGATAGATTCATCACAACAAGAATACAAAGTATTACTCAAACTTACAGGTATAGATAATGAAGGCTTGGTCAATAAAGTTACACAAATTATCTCTAACAATATGCATGTAAGTATTCATAGCCTCAATATTTCAAGTGAAGAAGGAGTTTTTGAAGGAAAGATAGTTGTTGGTATAAAAAATAATGATCAACTTAAAAAATTAATAGACCGACTCAAAAAAGTTGAAGGCATAGATAAGGTTTTAAGGTTAAATAAATAGTGTATCAAAAAGTTGTTTAAAAGTTGTTAATTGTTTTAGTAAACCTATATATGATACTTATATTTTAAATGTAAATTTGTCTAACAATTAGTTATTGATAAGGGGTATGGATAATTCTAAAAATCAGGAAATAGTAAAAAATGTTTTTACTAAATTTCTTGAAATCAACAGTCATAGAAAAACACCTGAACGATACGCTATTCTTCAAGAAATATATGATCATAATGATCATTTTGATATTGAGTCATTATATATTCTTATGAAGAATAAAAACTATCGTGTTAGCCGTGCAACGCTCTATAATACTATAGAATTATTATTAGAATGTGGTTTGGTAAGGCGTCACCAATTTGGTCAAAATCAAGCTCATTATGAAAAATCATATTTTGACAGACAACATGATCATATAATTTTAACCGATACGGGTGAAGTTATAGAATTTTGTGACCCTAGAATTCAACTTATTAAAAAAACAATTGAAGAAGTTTTTGATATTACCGTTCAAAAACATTCATTATACTTTTACGGGCAAAAAAATACAACTAAAGATTCATAAATAAATCTTTATCTGATAAAAACTAAATCTTAAAAATATTATTAATGGTTGATTTATTACTAGGCTTACAATGGGGAGATGAAGGTAAAGGAAAAATAGTAGATGTACTCACAAAAAATTATGACATTATAGCTCGTTTTCAGGGTGGTCCAAATGCGGGACATACATTGATTTTTGATGGAAATAAGCATGTTTTACATACGATTCCTTCAGGTATTTTTCATAAAACTGCGATTAATATTGTTGGTAATGGTGTGGTAATTGATCCTGTGATATTTGAAAAAGAGTTAGATAATTTATCAGAATATAATATTGATTTTAAATCAAAATTACTCATATCGCGTAAGGCACATTTAATTTTACCTACACACCGTCTCTTAGATGCCGCCTCAGAGATTTCAAAAGGAAAAGCTAAAATTGGCTCTACTTTAAAGGGAATAGGTCCAACTTATATGGATAAAACGGGTAGGAACGGAATGAGAATAGGCGACTTAGAACTCACTAACTGGAAAGAAAAATATCAGGCATTGACAAATAAACATCTGAAGATGTTGGCTTTTTTTGATGTTGATATTCAATATGATATCGCTGAATTGGAAGAAGAATTTTGTAAAGCTGTTGACAGACTTAAACAGTTATCTTTTATTGATAGTGAAGAGTATTTAAATCAAGCAATTAAAAATAATAAAACAATCTTGGCTGAAGGCGCACAAGGTTCTCTTTTAGATATTGATTTTGGTACCTATCCGTTTGTAACATCATCAAATACAACTGCTGCCGGAGCCTGTACAGGTTTAGGAGTTGCTCCGAACAAAATTGGTGAGGTATTCGGTATATTTAAAGCATATACAACTCGTGTTGGTTCTGGTCCCTTTCCTACTGAACTTTTTGATGAAGATGGTGCAACCATGGCAAAAGTGGGACATGAATTTGGTGCTACTACAGGAAGGCCTCGTCGTTGTGGATGGTTAGATCTAGTGGCATTAAAATATGCAGTTCAAGTAAATGGTGTTACTCAATTGAATATGATGAAAGGTGATGTACTATCAGGGTTTGATACTTTAGAAGTTTGTACCTCTTACATATATAAAGGTAACGAAATAAATCATTTACCATACAATATAGAGCCTGAAAACGTAAGCGTAAAATATACAGAATTTAAAGGTTGGGAAGCAGATCTAACACAAATGGAATCTGCTGAACAGCTTCCAGAAAATCTAATAACCTACATTGAATTTATTGAAAAAGAATTAGAAATTCCAATTAAGATCGTTTCCGTGGGTCCTGATAGAAAACAAACTATTTTTAGGTAAATAATAGGCGATAATGATATTAAATTGAGAATTGTTTTTCTTGACTAAATGTCATAATTAATTATCTTCATGTTATCCAGAGGTGCCGTAGAGAAACGAAAGATCTCTTAATTAATTTAAATTATTCCTCCATGCTTTCTTTAACATAAAATTTAAAAATTGCTAAACTCTTTTTGATTAGTTTTGTAGCCAAATTATAATGATGTCATCTAGATTTTTACTAATTATATTCTTAATCATTTCATTTGTTACCAACGCTCAACAAAAGCGTATCAATATTGTACATGCAGATAATTCTACTATTGATGAAGAAAAGTATCCAGGAGCAACCATCTTACTAGGGAATGTTTATATAGAACATGAAGGCATTTCTATGCGAAGTAAAAAAGCAATTCACTATAAGAAAAGTAATATTTTAAGAGCTTTTGGTGATGTAGTGTTAAATCAAGGTGATACTATAACGCAAACAAGTACCTATGTTCAGTATAACGGTAATACAAAAAAGGCACGTTCTTGGGGTAATGTTATCTTAAAAGATCAGTTGATGACACTTACTACTGATACTTTATATTTTGACAGATTAAAACAAATTTTATACTATCGAAGTGGAGCCATCATAAAAGATACCACAAATGTATTGGAAAGTAAGGAAGGAAATTACTATTTAGAAACAACGAAATTTCAAGCCTTATCAGATGTAGTGTTGACCAATCCTGATTATGTGTTAGAGTCTAATCATTTAGATTATTTTACTAATAACGGACAAGCATTCTTACATGGTCCATCTACAATTACTGGAAAAGATAATTTTATCTATACAGAAAAAGGGTTTTACGACACTAAGGCTAATATCTCTCATTTTACCAAGAATTCAAGAATTGAATATAAAGACAGAATTATAAAAGCTGATAGTTTATATTATGATCGTAATACAGAATTTGCATCTGCAACTAAGCATATTCAGATGAAAGATACAGTCAATAATTCTGTAATACGAGGAAATTACGGCGAGGTTTTTCAAAAATTAGATTCAGCTTTTGTAATAGGCAGAGCTGTTGCAATTACCGAAATTGATAAAGATTCAATGTATGTGCATGGAGATACGTTATTGGTAACGGGTAAGCCCGAAAAGAGAATTGTTAGAGCCTATCATCATGTTAAGTTTTTTAAAAGTGATCTAAGCGGTAAATGTGATTCTATTCATACAAATCAACAAACAGGATTAACACAATTATTTAAAGACCCTATACTATGGTCTGAAGACAGTCAGATTACAGGAGATACCATTCATTTAATATCGAACCCGAAAACTGAAAAATTAGATAGTTTAAAAGTTTTACGTAACTCTTTTATGGTTCAAAAAGATTCTACCGGTTATAATCAAATTAAAGGTAGAAATATTTTAGGAAAATTTATTGATAATGATCTACAAGATGTAAATGTAATTGGTAATGCCGAAAGTCTTTTCTATGTAAGAAATGATTCGGATAATAGTCTTATCGGAATAGATAAAACTACTTCAAGTTCTATCAATTTTAAATTTAAAGATAGTCAAATACAATCTTCAAGATCGGTTACGATGCCGGATGGTGGTACCTATCCCCTTTCAGAATTTCCAGAGAACATTCGAAAACTTAGAGGATTTATTTGGCGTGAAGATGAACGCCCTTTAACTAAAGATGATATTTTTACAATAGATGATATGCCGTTGCCAGAAAAAGTAAAAGAAAACCCTTCAACTGCTAACAAAAAAGTAATAGTAAAAAGTAATCGAAAAGATAGTAAAAAACGCCCTATAACCCCTAAAAAAGTTCAGAGTACAAACAATTCAAATATACCAAGCACTAAACCTAAAAAAACATTAAAATCAATAATTAATAACAAAGAAAAACCTATAAAGAAATATAATTAGGTTCTTTATGAAACGTCCATAACAAAATTAATTATTATGTATACTCAAGAAATATTTATTTTTGTTATAGTAAGTTCAATGTGACAATTAAAAGGTAATAAAATTAAGCACATGAAGTCACAATTCTTTAAATATCAAGCACAAACTTCTCCTCATCCTTTAGGGTTAGAAATTTCTCATGCAAATGGTAATTATATTTATGACATCGGTGGAAAAGAATATTTAGATTTTATAGCTGGTGTTTCTGCAAATAGCTTAGGTCACAATCACTCTAAAGTCAAAAAGGCAATTCTTGAACAAATCGAAAAGTATACACATGTCATGGTGTATGGAGAATTTGTACAAAAACCACAAGTTGACTTAAGTAAATTACTTTGTAAATTATTACCACCTCAGTTAGAATCAGTATATCTCACTAATTCTGGTACAGAAGCTACTGAAGGTGCCTTAAAATTGGCTAAACGAACTACCGGAAGGAGTGAAATTATAGCTGCTAAAAATGCTTATCATGGTAATAGCCAAGGCGCTATGAGTGTCTGCGGTAATGAACAACAAAATGCTGCTTTTAGACCTTTGATACCAGGAATTAAATTTATAAAGTTTAACAATGCAGATGAGCTTCAAAAAATCACTAAAGAAACAGCGGCAGTAATATTAGAAACTATTCAAGGTGGTGCCGGGTTCATTGTTCCTGAAGATGACTATTTATTAAAAGCAAAACAACGTTGTGAAGAAGTTGGTGCTTTATTGTTATTAGATGAAATTCAAACTGGTATAGGCAGAACCGGAAAATTATTTGGTTTTGAAAACTATAATGTTGTCCCTGATATTCTCATCATCGGTAAAGGATTGGGTGGAGGAATGCCAATTGGTGCTTTTATTGCATCTGTGAAAATGATGGCCTTACTGAAACAAAATCCGAAATTAGGTCACATTACTACTTTTGGAGGTCATCCTGTAATTGCTGCTGCCGCATTAGCAACTCTGCAAGAAATTACAAGTAATAATTTGATGACTGAAGTGTTGGAAAAAGAAAAATTGTTCAGAAAATTATTACAGCATAATGCTATAAAAGAAATTAGAGGTAAAGGGTTAATGCTGGCTATTATGGCTGAAAGTCAAGAAATTGCCTCTAAAATTATTTTGAAAGCTATAGAAAACGGATTGCTATTATTCTGGTTATTGTTTGAAGGAAAAGCTATAAGAATTACTCCTCCGCTTACTATTTCTAACAAAGAAATAAAAAAGGGCTGTAAAATTCTATTAGACATTATTGAAGAGGTATGTGTTTAATAAATAATATTTCTTTTTATATCTCAATATTTTATTCAAATAACTTAAAAAAGGAAAATCTTTTTTTTCTTTTTTTATCTTTATTAAGTTTAGCATCTATATGTGCCTTAATGGTTTTATAATCAGATTCCTCAATTTCTATATAATTTCTCCATTTATCTTTTTCTTTAAAAAATTCTTTTACACTTGTATACATACCAACTGTAAAATCAATATCCTCTGTTTTTAAAAGATGCTTAATAGAAACTCTATATATAGGTACAGCCTCATCTCCGAAAAGCACATAGGTTACATTATCTTCTATTTGATTACTCATGTTTAGCGATTTTTATATATAACAATTTAAAATAAAAAACTCCTAATATATTAGAAAACAAATATTAATACATTCAATTTATATTAAAACCATAAACAAAAGTTAATTAGAGTTAAAATATATTAAATAAAGGTTAAACCCAAATCTTTTATGTAACAAGTGTTACAGTTGTTTGTCTTAATAATAAATGTTTAATATATAAATTTACTTATTATGAAAAATTTAAAATTAATTACGTTAGCATTAGCAATCAGCATTTCTTCTATTTCTTTCGCTACACCAGAAAACAATGAAGATCCAAAAAGTGAACTTCGTGAACAAATAGTCAAAATCTTAGGGAAAACTGTAAAACAAATTGACCGAAATAAAATTGAAGCCGAAGTTGTTTTTACTATAAATAACAAAAAAGAGATTGTAATTATTTCTGTGAATTCAACAAATAAGGAAGTTCAATATTATGTAAAGGGCAAATTGAATTACAAAAAAGTAAATGTAAAAATTATAAACGAAGGCAAAATTTATCGTATGCCATTAACTATTGTAAATGAATAATAATAATAATACCTATTTAACCATAAAACAAGTCATATAAATTATTTCTTTTTCACTTATATTTTGTTAAAAGACAAAACTATAATAATAGTATACTTTATTTTTTTGCCTCATCTAAGCAAAAAATAATTTAATTTATTTATGACAAACTTTATAATTAAATTGGTATAAGAAATCACCCAATTAAAAAATCCATTAATTAAATTTTGATAATGGATTTTTTTATTGGATCAACAATTCATCTAACATTTCTCTTACTTTGTTGCTATTCCAATTTGCAGGGCCAAATTCTGACAACGCTATTTTTGTTTGCTTATCTAGAATAAAAGTTGCAGGAATACTTTGCGTACTAATTTCTTGAGAAGGGTTTGATAGCATATTATAGGTTGGAAACTCATAATTATAATTTGAATAGAATCTTTCAACTTTAGAGCTATTATCAGAAGTAATAAAAATAAATTCAATTTTATCTTTATAATCATCGTATAATGATTGAATAGAAGGCATTTCAGCTCTACATGGTGGACACCAAGTTGCCCAATAATTAATAAAAACTACTTTCCCTTTTAACTCATTTAAATTTACGTCAGTCGCATTTACTATTCCACTTAAAGAAAAATCTGTATTAATGTCCACTCTATTTTCAATAGTTTCAGCCTTTGGTGGTATAATCAGCGTTTTAATATAAGTAACTCCTTGAGTTAATTTTGCCCTTGTATTTAATCCATAAGGTGTGAAGATAAAAATTAAAAATCCGAAAAATAATATGTTTCCTAATACTTTTTTATTGAGCTTCATCTATTTTTTAATATTTTGCATTTAGTTGTATAATAAATGATAATCTTACAAAAATAGTCAAAAAAAAAGGTGCAGCATAGCCGCACCTTAACTGTCTCAATTACTAGTAATTATCTAGTAACTGTTCCAGTAGGGAAGGAAGTATCATCAAAAGTTAAATCATTCACTGCCGGAGCTATATCATTACCCGCTGTACCTTTTAAAGGTTTTAATAAAAACGGATTTGGCGAATTATCTGGTGAAGGTTCGATTGAAATTACAACCTCTTTGCCTCTAATATCTATTGGAAATGTAAACCCAGTTGGAGCATTAATTAATAAGTCTTCACCCGGTATCGGTGGTCCTGTATTTTCTGTTCCGCTAAAAGAATCGGCTGCACCTGCGTTATCATCTGCAACATCATATGCAGTAAATGTTCCTGTTGTCAATGGTCCTGCTGCATCAACTACCCAACCTTCATATTTCCAACCGCTTGGCAATGTTGGTAATATCAAACTAGCAGTAGGTGGCGCACCCGGCATACCAAACCAAATACCATTTTCATCATTATTATTATTGGTTCCTCCTGTTTCATCAGTGGGTGAACGTAAAAAGAATTTTCCTGATGGTGTTATTGTTGTAAAATCACCTATAGTCATTATAGAAACAGTAGCACTATTACCAGAAAAATCTCCTTTAAGTAGTTTTGTATCTGATGGTGTATCGGC
>Ga0209633_10005048_pt1 | contig 11687 bp, 11 predicted proteins | sample Cruoilmetagenom1_FD_187290 | JGI IMG/M metagenome (GOLD analysis project Ga0209633, IMG submission 187290) | Oil polluted marine microbial communities from Coal Oil Point, Santa Barbara, California, USA - Sample 1 (SPAdes) (version 2) | ecosystem: Environmental > Aquatic > Marine > Oil seeps ... | reverse complement strand
GCGGTCGTCGATGTCGGCCGCAAACTGGGCGCGCGTGTGATCGCCGCCGTGGGCGGGGCGGACAAAGCCGCCTTCGTCCGCGACTATGCCGCCGCGGAAACGATCGACTATGAGGCGGAGGATTTGCGCGACCGGGTCAAGGAGCTGACCGATGGGGCGGGGGTCGACGTCTGCTTTGAAAATCTCGGCGGCGCCACCTTCCAGACGATGGCGCGGCTGATGAACTGGGGCGGGCGGCTGATGCCGATCGGCTTTGCCAGCGGCACGATCCCGGACGTGCCGATGAACCTGCCGCTGTTGAAGAATTACTCGATCGTCGGCGTGTTCACCGGCGCCTGGACCGAACGTTTCCGCGACGACAGCCGGCGGGCCAACGAGACCATCATGGAATGGCTGCGGGCCGGCGAGATCCGGCCCTATATCGACCGCGAGCTGCCGTTGGAGGGCGCCGGCGAGGCGATGCAGGCCATCGCCGACCGCACGGTGCGCGGGCGCATCGTGCTGAAAGTGCGTTGAAAAATATGTGCTGAAAGTGCGTTGAAAAATACGTGCTGAAAGTGCGTTGAGAAGAATGCGCTGAAATTACGTTGAAAGCCGAGATCTGCCGTCCGGTTGGAAGTGTCAGCCGATGCTGATGCGGAAGACATAGGACGAGTCCGCGTCGCCCGCGGTCACTCGGTTCTCGCCGGGGTTCAGTTCCGCCACGTTGCCGGGGAATTTCCGGCCGATCGACACGCCGTTGACCGTCGTGCCGAGGGTGCTCCCAAGGTCGCGCAGATAGAACGCGCCGTCCTGGGCATAGACCAGGAAATGGCGCCGCGACAGGTGATGCGGCGGCGGCTCCTTCAAGGGCAGGTCGGGCTCGACGATCAAGTCCTGCTCGTGCTTGTCGGCCATGCGCCCGATCATGAAGGGAAGCCGCACAATGGGGATCGGGTCGGTGCCGATCAGGGCAATCAGGCTGTCGGTCGCCGCCGTGATCTCGATTTTCCGGGTTGCCGGTGCGGACCGCGTTGCAGGGCCCGCGGCGGCGTCGGATGCGGTGTCGGGGTGCGCTGTCGTTTGCGCCGGCGCGCTTGCTTGCGCGCTCAAGGCAATGCCGTCGAATTCGCGCCGCAGCAATTCGAGGAGCGGATCGTCGGCGCCGCGCAGGCGGGCGCTCGCGCGCATGATCAGTGCCTCGGCGGCAGCGGGATCGCGGCGGGCGTGATGCAGGAACTCCTCGCGCGAAAGTGCCTCGACCGTAACGGTCGACGTTGCCTGGGCCGTGGCGCCGCGCGGCTGGTCGAGGAGAAGGTCGAGCTCGCCGACGAAACCGCCCGGCGCCACCGTGTCGATCAGGACCTGGCTGCGACCGATCTTGCGGACGACCTCCACCGCACCCTCCACCACCCGGAGCGCCTCGGCGGCGTCATCGCCTTGTTCGAACAGAAATTGTTTGGCCTTGAATGTTTTCAGCATGGACGCGCGCGGTCATGGCAGTTGGAGCAAAGTATTCCACGAGCCGGTGCCCAGGGCCAGCGATGGACGAACCGTGCAAAGAGGTGATTGGTGCGTAGTCGCCAGGCAATGGTCCGATGCGAGGCTGCGCCCCATATAGCTTGTCAACACGATAACGATCGCGTCGCCGAATTCCAGTTTCGCGACGCGGTGCGGACAGGATGATGAGATGCAACAAACAATCGATATTCCAGCCCGTGCGCCGGAACGCGTGTCGCATGCCGGGTACCGGGTCGTCATCGAGCCCAGCGCGAACCGGATCCGGGCGGTATTCAATGGCGAGACGATTGCCGACAGCGACCGGGCGTTGGTCATGCGCGAGACCCGCCTGCCGTGGGTCTACTATTTTCCGCGCGCCGATGTCCGCACGGATCTGCTGACCCGCAAACCCCAGCGGACCCATTGCCCGTTCAAGGGCGATGCATCGTACTGGTCGCTCACGGTCGGCGATCGGGTCGCGGAGGACGCGGTCTGGAGCTATGAGGACCCGTTCGATGAAGCCATGAGCGTGCGCGACTATATCGCCTTCGACTGGAAGGTCGTCGACAGTTGGTACCAGGGCGAGAACCTAATCCCGAAGCAACCGGGCGACGCCGCAACAGCGAAGGCCAATCCCTACGTCAATTGGCTGGTCGAGGACGCCTGGAAGGCAACCTCGGCCGAGGACCTCGTCCAACGGTTCGCCGAGGCGCTGAGCGAGGCCGGGTTCCCATTGTTGCGCCTCCGGCTGCTGGTTCGCACGCTCAACCCGCTGCTCATGGGGCGCGGCTACAGCTGGATGCGCGGGGTCGACAAGGTCGAGGAGTTCGAATTGACTTACGAGGCGGTTCAAGGCGCGCAATTCCAGGACAGCCCGTTCGCGGCGATCCTCAAGGGCGAGGGCGGCATTCGGCGGCGACTGGAAGGGCCCAACCCGCTGCTCGATTATCCGGTCCTGGAAGACCTCGTGCAGGAGGGTGCGACCGATTACGTCGTGATGCCGCTGCGTTTTTCCGATGGGCAGGTCAACATCATAACGATGGTTTCCGACCGGCCGGGCGGGTTCTCGACCGACGAACTCGGCCCGCTCTACGAGATCCTGCCCAATCTGGCCCGACAGCTGGAAGCGCACGCCCAGCGCACCACCTCAATGACGCTGCTGCAGACCTATCTCGGCCGCAACGCCGGCTCGCGGGTCATGGATGGTTTGATCAAACGGGGCGACGGAGAGGATTTGCACGCGGTGGTCTGGTACTCCGACCTGCGCGGATCGACGGGCCTGGCCGAGTCGCTGTCACGCGAGGACTATCTCGACGGCCTCAACGAGTATTTCGACAGCGTCGCCGGCGCCGTGATCGAGCATGGCGGGGAAGTCCTCAAGTTCATCGGCGATGCGGTGCTGGCGATCTTCGCCATCGACGATCGCGAAAGCCGCAATCCGCAAGCCTGCGCGCAGGCGCTCGACGCGGTGCGGGACGCCGAGGCACGGATGGCGGCGGCCAATACAGAACGCGCGGCGCGCGGCCAGCCGGCCCTGCGGTTTGGAACCAGCCTCCACCGGGGCGATCTGACCTACGGGAATATCGGCACGATGAAGCGGCTGGATTTCACTGTGATCGGCCCGGCGGTGAACGAGGCCGCGCGCATCGAGGCGCTGTGCAAGACGCTCGACACCCCGGTCCTGATCTCCGAGGCCTTCGCCAAGAGCATCGACGGGCAGCTCGAACCGCTCGGTCTGCACAGCCTGCGCGGGGTGCGTGCCAAGCAGGCGATCTTCACATTGCCCCCCGCCGAGGTGGAGCTGGCCACCGTCTGAGCGCACACCGTGGCCGTGCCGTGATCACGCCAAAACCGTGCCGGCCAGGTCGCGGGTGATGCCGTGGCCGTGACGTACACACTTTGCGCTTGCTAATTTTCATATTTTGAATATATTGAAAATATGAAAATAGATACGGCCATAGAGGCGCTGGGCGCGTTGGCGCATGCGACCCGGCTCAAGGTCTTTCGCCTGCTGGTGCGGAAGGGCCCGCAAGGCCTGCCCGCCGGCGAGATTGCGAGCCGGCTGGACGTCCACGCGGCGACCATGTCGCATCATCTGGGGCTGCTGGAGCGAGCCGGTCTCTTGCGGTCCTGGCGGGTGTCGCGGCAGGTCTTCTACGCCGCCGACTTCCAGGGCATGCGCGGGCTGATCGCCTATCTGGCCGAGGATTGCTGCGCCGGATTGACCGAGATCGCGGTGGCCGCACCCACGAAAAATGATCTGACAGAGGAGATCGAGGCATGAAACGCCTGCACGTCCACATCCATGTGACGGACCTTGAGGAATCGATCGCGTTCTACGGCGCGCTGTTCGGCGAGGCGCCGACGGTGGAAAAGCCCGATTACGCCAAGTGGATGCTCGATGATCCGGCGGTCAATTTTGCGATCTCTGCCCGGGGCGGTGATGCCGGCATCAGCCATCTGGGCTTCCAGCTCGACGACGAGGCGGCACTCGGCGCGCTCACCGGGCGGCTGCGCGCCGCCGGCCGCGGCACGCTCGATCAGAACGACGCCAAATGCTGTTATGCCCGTTCCGACAAGGCCTGGGCCTCCGATCCGCAGGGCGTGGCCTGGGAAAACTTCGTCACCCACGGCGCTATCGAGACCTTCGGCGACGATTTGGAACCAAGCCAAGCGGGGGCGGAGGTCTCGGGCGAACGCTAGGCCAGGTTCTCACCCGCACTGAGCGCGTGGTGGGCGGCCAGTCATACGGGGGGCCGCCTGGCCTGGCCTGGCCTGGCTTCTCTGTTCAAGTCGCCGGCGGGCCAAAGTTAACCCTCAGTTAAGCTTGTCGTGGATTGTCGTGGCGCTTTTGCCGTACAATTGATCAAGTTGCCGAACAATCGGCGTGGCTGGGCTGCCGCAACTCCGGTGAACCAACCGGAAAGCTGTCAACTGCGGTGCCTTGGGTGGTCATGTTAATTCGGCCAAACGCGATGATGTGAGGCAGGGGTGGCGCAGCCAGAGCGCAAACACGCATTGCCGCAGGGCACAGTGCTTCGGGACAGCTATCGCGTCGAGAGCATCCTGGGGACGGGCGGCTTCGCGCTGACCTATCTGGGCAGCCATACCGGGCTCGACCAGAAGGTCGCGATCAAGGAATACATGCCCGACCAGTTCGCGGTGCGCGAAGCCGACCGCGCGACCGTGCGGCCCCGCGCCGATGCCGCCGACGACTACAAGCATGGCCTGCGGCGGTTCGCCGAAGAGGCCCGCACGCTGGCCAAGTTCAGGCATCCGGGCATCGTGCCGGTGACCGACATCTTCGAGGAGAACGGCACCGCCTACATGGTGATGGAATATGTCGAGGGCGAGAGCCTGCACCAGCATCTGTCGCGCGCCGGCACGCTGGACGAGCCGGGTTTCCGCGCCATCTTCGATCCGATCCTGGCGGCCCTGGCCGAGGTCCATGCCAACGGCATCCTGCATCGCGACATCAAGCCCGCGAATATCTATGTCCGCGCCGACGGCAGCCCGGTGCTGCTCGATTTCGGCAATTCGCGCGAAACGCTGGGCGGCAAGGCGAGGAGCCTGACCGTGGCGCTAACCCCCGGCTACGCGCCGTCCGAACAGTACTCGTCGCGCGGCAAGCAGGGACCCTGGACCGATATCTACTCGCTGGGCGCCACCATGTATGCCTCGATCACGGGCGAGGACCCGCCCGAGGCGCCGGACCGGGCGCTCGACGACGACTATGTGCCGGCGGGCGAGACGGACAAGCGGATAAAGAACGAGTATGCGGCGTCGCTGCTCGCGGCGATCGACCGGGCGCTCGCGGTGCGCCCCGGCGACCGGCCGCAGGACATTGCCGATTTTCGCCTGCTTATCGACGGACGGGCCGGCCTCGACGGCGACCAAATCGCGCCGCGGACGATTCTGCCGGGCGCCGACCTGGCGCGAAATGGCGCCGGCGCGATTGCCGTGCCGTCGAAGCGTCAAAGAACAGCCGCCCGCTCCGCGCCACGGTGGCGCCCGCTTGCGATCGCCGCCTCGGTGGTGATCATATTGCTGGGCGGCGGCGCCTTTGGCTGGATGAAATACCAGGAAGCCGAAGCCAACCGCCTGGCTGCCGCCGCGGAAAAGGCCCGGCTCGTGATCGAAAAGGCGCATGCCGAAGCGGCGCGCCGGCGAGAGGCCGCGCGTTTCGAGCGCGCGGCGGTCGAGGCCGAGGAACGGGCGGTTCTGGCGGCACGCCGCGCAGCCTGGATACGCCGGGTGCGTGAGCAGCGCCGCGCGGTCGAAGCGCGCCGGGCCCAACAGCAAGGGCAGATCAAGGATGGCCGGTCCGGCGAGGGCGGCCTGATCGGCGGCGTGAAGAGTTTCTTTGAACGGATCCTGCCGGGCGCCGGATCGAGATAGGCGGCGGGTCGGACCGGCCTGCGGCTGCACCAGAAATCCGCCGACAATTCGCGTTGCTGATCGCGCGCTGCCGATAGAACGCCGAGGGAGCCGCCCTCACGCCGCGGCGGCCGCGTCCCGCCGCCATTGATAGACCGCCGCCGGTTGCGTACGGCCTTTCAATTTCTGGGGCGCGAGCGCGACCCAGTGGCCATCGTCCGGCGTTTCGTGGGCGGCCTCGAGCAATGCTGCGGATACCACCAGGTCGCCGTCGACGCGGCGGGTGAGTTCCTCCAACCGCTCGGCCGTGTTCACGGTATCGCCGATCACCGTATATTCCAGCCGTTCCTCGTCGCCGATGACGCCCGCCAGCACTTCGCCGTGGTGCAGGCCGATCCCGATGCCCACTGCCGGCAAACCGGCCGCCGCGCGCTCCTCGTTCCAGGCATCGACCGCCTGGAGTATGGCGATGGCCGCGCGCAGCGCGTCGCGGGCGTCATCGGGTTCCGGGTCGGGCACGCCGAACACCGCCATTACCGCATCGCCGATGAACTTGTCGATAACCCCTCGATGCGCGGCGATTTCCTTCGACACCCGGCGGCGGAATTCAGCAAGGAACTTCGCCAGCTCCCCAGGATCGATCGCCTCGGAAAGGCTCGTGAACCCGCGGATATCGGCGAACAGCACCGCGGCCGATTGGCGACGGCTGTCGTGGATGCTGGCAGCGCCCTCGTGCGCAAGGTCATCGGCCAGCTGCCGCGGCAGGTAACGCGAGAGGTTGGCGGCGCGACGCTCGGCGATGATCGACGCCATGACGCGGCGCTTGGTTCGGGCGACGGTAATGGCCAGGATCAAGGCGGTCAGCAGGATCAACAGCACGCGGATCGATTCCCTGGAAAATGCCATCGCGCCGCCATTCGCGCCCATCATCATTCCGCGTCCGCGCATGCCGCCCGACTGCGCGGCCAGATCGGGCGCCGGCACGATTTGCGATCCGATCCAGAAAGCGACGGCCAGCGCCGCCGCATAGATCACCAGTGTCGGGCGATGCCGCATCGCCGCGTGCGCCAGGATCACGAAGATGAGGAAAGAGGTCGGCAGGCCCAGTACGCCGATCATCGGCATGCCCTGGCCCTGCCCGCTGTCGGTGAGGATGAGAAAGACAATTCCCATATCAAGCGTGACGAAGACCCAGGGCAGCCAGGGCCGAAAGACCCGATAGTGACCCAGCACGATCGCCACGAGGGCGGCGCCGGTGTAAGTGACCAGACCGATCAGGGAGGCGCGGTGGCTGTCAGGCCAATCCCAGGTAAAGAACAGCCCCGCGAGCGCGGCAACGACGACCAGCCTCAGATAGGCCGAGATACGCTCGTTTTCCCGTTCAAGCTCTCGAAAGATCCGCTCGACGTGCGACTTCATGTCGGCCAGCTTGGGTAGGGCAGCTTGTCAGCGTGCCGATGATCCAGACGATTTACGTCATGAAGCGACATGACATCGCCGAAGTCCCATATTGCGGCGACGAAGCCGGCAAGGTCAAAGCGCAAAGCATGACCGCATGGGCCGACCGCTGATGAACTGTTCGCCTGTGAATTTCTCGCCTGACCTGGGCGGCCGGTCGGTCGCGCGCCTTCACAACGCTTTTTCGTAGAACAGGCTGGTCGCGATCTGATTCGGTGTCATCGCGGCGTACTCGCCGAAGGCGCTGCACGGCTCAAACCCCTTGCGCTCGAAAAAGCCCAGCGCCTCGCGTTGATGGACGCCGGTTTCCAGGCGCAGCACCGGCATGCCGGCTTCGCGGGCTTCGGCTTCGATGCGGGCGAGCAGCGCCGCGGCGACGCCGTGGCCGCGCGCGGCCTCATCGGTATAAAGCCGTTTCACTTCAGCGAAACCATCCAGCAGCGCCACCCCGCAGCAGCCGACCGGCGCGCCATCGAGACGCGCCACGAAGAACCGCAGATGCGGTTGGAAGAACGCCTCGGGCCTGAGGCCGTGCTGCTGGTCGGCGGTGTACAATCCCCCGAGATAGCGGTCGAGCGCCTCGATCAGCGCCGCCAATTCCGGCGTCAGTGACGTTGCGGGCTCGATTGCGATCAACTGCCGCTGCTGCATTTCAGCCCGGTGATCCGGGCTCGGCCATCGCCTCCAGCCGCGCCGCAATGTTGACGCCGTCGCCCAGAATATCGTCGCCGTCGATCACGATGTCGCCCAGATTGATGCCGACGCGGTAGCGGATGCGCCGTTCCTCGGGCACATCGCATTCGCGTTCGGCCATCGCCTGCTGGACCTCGACCGCGCAGCGCACCGCGTCGACGACGGAGGCGAACTCCACCAGCATGCCGTCGCCCATGAGTTTGACGATGCGCCCATCATGCTCGGCGATCTTGGGGTCGATCAGCTCGCTGCGATGGGCCTTCTGGCGCGCGATCGTGCCTTTCTCGTCCGCCGACATGAGGCGCGAATAGCCCACCATGTCGGCGGCGAAAATCGCCGCAAGCCTGCGCGCAACCGCGTCTTGTGTCACCTGGTCTTCCCCCACGCCCCGTAACACTGGCGTATGATACCCCGTAAGCACAGCCAGGGCCAACCGCTCCGCCGGCAGTCGGCCGGCGCCGTCAAACTCAAAATTGAGCTAGACCAGCATCGCCCGCGCCGTTTGGAGCACCAAGTCCCAGGCGGCCTCGACATGGGCGCGCCGGGTCGCGGTCTGGCCGACCTGCCAGCGGATGACGTAGGCGCCGTCGACGCGGTTCTGGGTGAAATAGACGCGCCCCGTATCGTTGAGGGCCTCGAAGAGGCGTTCGTTGAGCGCGTCGAGTTCTGCGCCTTCCTCCATCTCGTCGGGGCGGTAGCGGAAGGAGAAGAGCGCCAGGCTGGCCGGCGTGACGAGCTCGAAGTCGGGCTCGGCCTCGATGCGCTCGGCCAGCTCCTGAGCGAGCGTAATATGCTCGCGGATCAGCGTGCGCAGGCCGTCGGCGCCATAGCTGCGCAGCACGAACCAGAGCTTCAGCGCCCGGAAGCGGCGGCCCAGCGGCACCCCCCAGTCGCGGTAATTGTTGACGCGCGCGCCCTCGCGGGTCTTCAGGAACTCGGGCAGGATCTCGAAGCTGCGGATCAGGTATTCGGGCTCGCGGATAAAGAAGACCGAGCAGTCGAAATTGGTGAAAAGCCATTTGTGCGGATTGAAGACGAAGGTGTCGGCAAGCTCGATGCCGTCGATCATGGCGCGGGTCTCGGGCAGGATCAGCGCGCTGCCGGCCCAGGCGGCGTCGACATGGAGCCAGAGCTTTTCGGCTTTGCAGATCTCGCCGATCTCGCGCAGAGGGTCCATGGCGCCGGTGCCGGTGCTGCCCAGCGTGGCGACGACGCAGAAGGGGCGCAAGCCCGCCTGCCGGTCGGCCCGGATCATCTGGGCGAGCAGCTCGGGGTTGATGCCGCGACCGGGCGCGAGCGGCACCTTGCGCACGTAGTCGCGGCCGACGCCGGCGATCTTGGCGCCCTTCTCGGTCGCCGAATGGGTCTCAGCCGAGCAGTAGAGCGTCATTGGGGCGCCGCCGCTGAGGCCCTTCTGGTTGGCCGCGAAGTCGGTGGCCCATTCGCGCGCGGTCACGATGGCGGCGAGGATGCCGGTCGACGCCGTGTCCTGGATGCAGCCGGTGAAGTCTGCCGGCAATCCCAAGAGATCGCGCAGCCATTCCATGACGCGGTCTTCGAGCTCGGTCGCCGCGGGCGAGGTCTGCCAGCTCATGCACTGGGCGCCGAGGCTGGCGGTCAGCATCTCCGCGAGGAGGGAAGGGGGGCTGCCATTGGCCGGGAAATAGGCGAAGAACGACGGGTGCTGCCAGTGCGTCATGCCCGGCAGGATGATGTCCTCGAAGTCCTTGAAGATCGTCTCGATGGGCTCGCTGGTTTCAGGGGCGGCGGCGGGAAGCTGTGCGGCAATGTCGCCCGGCTGGACTTGCGCGCGCACCGGCATGTCCTCGACGCGCTCATAGTAGTCGGCCATCCAGTCGACGAAGGCGTGGGCGTGGCGGCGGAATTCCTCGGGGCTTAGACCGGGAAGGGCTTCGGTGCCTTTCTCCTTTGCGGCGCGATCGTCCGGCACGTCCGAGCCCTCATTCCACTGTGATGACGAAGCGGTAGGGCGAGTCCGCGCCGCCGGCGACGACCTCGTTCTCGCCAGGCTCCAGCAGCGCCACGTCGAGCGGGAAATCGCGGCCGATACTGCGCCCATTGACCGCCGTGCCGAGCTTGCTGGAGAGGTCGCGCACGACGGGTCGTCCGTACTCCTCGATGAGGATGAAATGCGCGCGCGAAAGCCGCTGCGGTTCCGGGTCGTCGAGCGCCAGGTCGAGCGGCACGCCGGCGCCGCCCTCGCCCTGCGCCGGCCAGCGGCCGACGATGTAGGGCAGCTCCTCCACAGGTCTCGGGTCCTTGCCGATCTGGGCTTCGGTGGTGGCACTGCCGGCGGCGATCTCCATGCTGAGCGGCGCGGCCGCTTCCTCCTCGGCCTGCGGCTGGTCGAGCGCTGTCGCCGCGAGCTCGCGGTCGCCGCGCACCGCGCCGATCAGGCGGTCGGAGACATCGCGCAGCCGCGCGCTCATGCGCCGGATCAGCATGCCCGCGGTCTGCGGGTCGTTGCTGACCCGGTCGAAGAAGCTGTCGGCCGGCAGGACCTCGACCTGGATGTCGGTCGCGGCCCGCGCGCTGGCGCTGCGCGGCTGGCCCTCGATCACGCCCATCTCGCCCAGATATTCGCCGGCGTTCACCGTGCCGAGCACGATGGTCTCATCGCCTAGCGCGCGCACGATATCGACCGTACCGCTGACGACGCGCATCACGCTGCCGCTCGGATCGCCTTCGGCGAACAGGAGCTCGCCCGCCTTGTAGTCCTTCAGCATATCGCCCCCCGGTGAATGGCCGGTTTGGCCGACTATTCCACAGCGACCGAACGAAGGCCAGCGGGTGGCGGGGAACGGCGGCCCCGAATGCGATCAGGCCGGCTTCGTCTCGCTGAGGCCAAGTATCTCCGGGACGAAAAAGGCGATGAATGCCAGGATCGTCGCCAGCAGCCAGACCGTCTCGATGACGAGCCAGATCATGAGATTGCGGCGCCAGCGCGCCCAAATTTCAGCCATTACCACTTCGACTTGGTCGCCAGCCGAAATCCCTGAGACATCCAATTTGAGGAATCTCACGGCCGCCTGCGTGGCCGCTTCCCTATCATCGTCGCCGGCGTTCCTGAGCCGTCTTCCATGACCACCGAGGAACACGGCCTTTACGAGATAGGGGATCGACCAGAGGAACGTCACGACCGCGATGGCCGTCGCAAGCCATTTGACAATTTCCAGCACGCCGACCTCGGCGATAGTGTCCAGCCCGAGCGTCACGACACTTTCATAGCTTTGTGGCGAAGGCCAACCAAGAAAACGTGATCCAATGCGCCTCAGAGCCAGTCGCGCAGCATCGCCACCAGCGGCGCGTCGGCGGGGGGCATCGGATAGTCGGCAAGCGCCTCAGGCCGCACCCATTTTAGCGTCTGGCCCTCGAGCGCTTGCGGCATGCCCTCCCAAACGCGGCAGAGATAGAGCGGCATGAGGAGGTGGAAGTCTTCGTAGGCGTGGCTGGCGAAGGTGAAGGGGCCGAGGCAGCTTGCTGTCACGTCGATGCCGAGCTCTTCTTTCAGCTCACGAATCAGGCAGGCTTCGGGGATTTCGCCCGGATCGACCTTGCCGCCGGGAAACTCCCAGAGGCCCGCCATCGGCTTGCCTTCCGGACGCCGGGCGAGCAGCACCCGGCCGTCGGCGTCGATGAGGGCGACGGCGGCGACAAGC
>Ga0209633_10005047_pt1 | contig 11688 bp, 8 predicted proteins | sample Cruoilmetagenom1_FD_187290 | JGI IMG/M metagenome (GOLD analysis project Ga0209633, IMG submission 187290) | Oil polluted marine microbial communities from Coal Oil Point, Santa Barbara, California, USA - Sample 1 (SPAdes) (version 2) | ecosystem: Environmental > Aquatic > Marine > Oil seeps ... | reverse complement strand
TTAGTAATAATGAAAGTTCTTTATGTAGTTTTTTTCTCGCTCTAAATATTTTTACTTTTATATTGGTTTTAGTCAAATTCGTTATCTCTTTTATTTCTTCTAAAGTGTTTTCATTTAAATAAAACAGCGTTATTAAAAGAGCATCTGTTTCAGATAAATTGCCAATTGCATCTGCTACATATTTTTTTTGTTCACCGTTTTTAATCGCCTCTATTTGAGGAAAATCAAAATCAGTAGTATGATTATCTAAAACAAACGAATCAATTTCGGTAGTTGTTATTTTCTTTTTTCGAACCATTGAAATAGCATTTCTATACACAATAGTATATAACCATGTTGAAAATTTTGATTCTCCTTTAAAGGTATCCAACTTTTGAAAAGCTTTTAAAAAGCTATCTTGAGCAATTTCTTCGGCGTCTTCTGTGCTCTTAACAATTTTGATTGCTATGGTATACGCCATATTCTTATACTTATCAATAAGGTAAGAAAAGGCATTCGTATCACCTTGTAACACTTTATCTATATAGATTTGATCTGAAACTGTTTCCATTATTGCTATCAGACGCCTTTAATTTGAATCTGGTTACAATTTATAACAACATTTTTTATTTTTTTAATTTTTATAAAAAAAGTGTAACCACATTTGCTTGAGTCTCGTCATAATACCAAACAAATTAAATAACTTAAATTTATAATTATGGCAGAAGAAATTTTAATCCCACTAATAGTATTCTCATCAATTTTTGGAATATTTTATGTTTGGATAAGCACGAGAAACAAAGAACGAATGGCTTTAATTGAAAAAGGAGCCGATGCATCACTTTTTGCAACTAAAAAGAAAAATTTTACGAACATTACTTTAAAAATAGGTATGCTAGCCGTTGGTATAGGTACAGGTATTTTGGTAGGGTCATTGTTGTCTAATTACACAACTTTAGATGAAGAAGTAGCTTTCCCTTCTATGATATTTTTATTTGGAGGCTTATTTTTGGTAGCTAATGCTTTTATTGAAAAAAACAACAAAACTGAATAAGCCTAATTGAAATTAAAAACAAATCTTAAAAAGGTCGATTATCTAGATAATCGACCTTTTTATTCTACACTCCAATAATATGTAATTCTGTAAAATCTTTTGAAATAATAATGGTATTATCTCCATTTACTTTCACATCTTCAAAAGCAATCTCTTCATTGTCAATTTGAATTTTTGATACATTAAATGGCAAACCATGTAATTTCAATTTAAAAAATTTATAGGTTGTAATATATTTTCCCGATTTATGTTGCTGAATAATCAATTCGTCAGATTTTCCTACCAAAGTAAAATTACGCAAACTATATCTTCCTTTTTTATAATCGTAGCCATCGCTTGCATCCTCGTATAACTCGCTTTTTTCTTTCCCTTTTTTATAGTAAATATCTAAGGTTAATTCGTTTATTTGTTTTTCTCCAACATATTGCTGTATTGGATACTTAGGAACAATCGCCCCTTCTTTGATAAATATTGGCATGCTATCCATATCAGCATCTACCCATGTTTCTTTACCTCCAACAAAAATAGAATCATCCCAAAAACTAAACCATTTCCCTTTCGGGATGTACATTCTTCTTCCTTTTGCATTAGGTTCTATTATTGGGCATACTAGAATTTTTTCACCAAAAACAAACTCATCCGTTCTATTATGTGTTTGATTATCATCTTGATCAAATAAAACCAATGATTTTAACATTGGAATTCCTTCACTAATATACTTCCAAAAAGCGGTATATAAATAAGGAAGTAATTGATAACGAATTTCAATGAATTTTCTAACAATACTTAGCACCTCGTCATCAAAAGACCATGGTTCTTGATCGCCATGATCTCCCGAAGAATGCACTCTACAAAAAGGGTGAAAAACTCCTAACTGAATCCATCGGGTATATAATTCGCCCGTAGGTTGTTCTGCGAAACCACCAATATCAGACCCAGCAAAAGAGAATCCAGACAAGCTCATTCTTTGTGCTTGAATATTTGCGATCCACAAATGCTCCCAAGTTGCTATATTATCACCTGTCCAAGTAGATGTATATCTTTGCGTACCTGAATAGGCCGAGCGTGTAATTACAAAAGGTCTCTTTGGGTAAGCATACTTTTTTAAACCTTGATACGTCGCTTTAGCCATTTGCATTCCGTAAACATTATGTGCTTTTCTATGGCTACAAGGGTTCCCATCATAATCATGACGTACATCATTTGGAAATGTTTTGTTTGGAACCTCCATTACCGCAGGCTCATTCATATCATTCCAAACTCCTTTTACCCCAATTTCACTAATTAGTTCTTTAAACAGCCCTGACCACCATTTTCTAACTTCCGGATTTGTATAATCTGGAAAATAACATTCACCAGGCCAAACTTTTCCTTTCATATAAGGGCCATCAGCTCTTTTACAGAAATAATCATTTTTTATACCTTCTTGGTAAATACTATAATCTTCGTCAATTTTAATACCTGGATCAATTATCACTACAGTTTTAAAACCATCATCTGATAATTCTTTTACCATTTTTTTAGGCTCAGGAAAATATTCTTTATTCCAGGTAAAACACCTAAAACCCTCCATATAATCAATATCCAGATAAATAGCATCACAAGGGATTTTTAATTCTCTAAATTTATTAGCTACTTCTTTTACTTTTGCTTCAGGATAATAACTCCATTTACATTGGTGAAATCCTAAGGCCCATAGTGGAGGTAGTTCCGGTGTGCCTGTCAAATCAGAATAATTTGAAATTACATCGCCCATTTTTGGACCATAAATAAAATAATAATTCATTTCGCCACCTTGTGCCCAAAAACTAGTTACACGACGTTGTTCATGACAAAAATCAAAAAATGATCTAAATGTATTGTCAAAAAATACACCATAGGCTTTTTTGTGATGTAGGCCAATATAAAAAGGTATTGTTTTATAAATAGGATCTGTAGACCTACCAAAGGCATAAGAATCTGTTGCCCAGTTTTCAAACCTTTTACCTCTTAAGTTAGAGTGAACTGGTTTATCACCTAAACCATAATAACTTTCGCCTTCTTGAGCTACTTTACTCATTTTTACAATATCGCCTCCATACTCATAACTTTCTTCCCAATGAAAGCCAAATTCATCTTGTGATATTATAGTTTTATCAACAACATCATAAATTACAATACGCAAATCATTTTTTTGAATATTACATATTAATTTTGATGTAGTAATAATATAATTATTATCATCTTCTTTGGTACTTAAATGATTATACCCTCGACTTGCTCTTTCATCTATCGCATAAGAAAAGTCTTTATCAAAATTAATGTTTGTTGTATATCGAAAGCGTAGAATACTATCTCTTAAAACTGTTAATTGAAGAACTACCTTATTATCCGTTGCAAAATAAAAAGTATCTACTTCTTTTTTGCATGAAATTATTTTTGAAGGAAATAAATTTCCTTTCTTTTCTAATTCAGTATTCGTAATCATAAATAATCTTAATTTTCAAAAGTGTAAATGAAACGAAATTAAATAAGATGTAAAAGGATTGTTTATAAAATTTTAAAAGCGACTATGGACAGCGGAGGTAAAGTTATTTCAGCTGAAAATGGTTTGTTATCTCTAGGTGTTTTATCAATTTTGATTGCCTTAGAATTACTAATTCCACTACCAAAATACTTTTTGAAGTCGCTATTAATTATTTGTTTTAAGTCTCCTTTTCTTGGTACTCCAATTCTATATGTATTCCTAACCATGGAGGTGAAATTACAAACCACAATAATATCATTAATTTCATCATGTCCTTTACGGATAAAAGCAATTACAGAATTTTCACTATCACCATAATTAATCCATTCAAAACCCTCATCACTAAATGCCTTTTCGTATAACGATGGTGAATTTTTATATAAAATATTCAAATCTTTTACAAATGCCTGCATTCCTTTATGAGGCTTGTATTGTAATAAATGCCAATCTAAACTTTGAGCATAATTCCATTCTTCTGATTGTCCAAATTCACCGCCCATAAATAATAATTTTGTGCCTGGATGTGTAAACATAAAACCATATAACACTCTTAAATTTGCAAATTTTTGCCATTCATCTCCTGGCATTCTATTTAAAAGTGAATTTTTACCATATACTACTTCATCATGCGATAAAGGAAGTACAAAGTTTTCAGAAAATGCGTAGGCCAAACTAAAAGTTATTTCATTTTGATGATGTTTTCTATAAATAGGATCTTTTGAAAAATACTCTAGTGTGTCGTGCATCCATCCCATCATCCATTTCATTCCAAAACCTAAACCTCCTAAGGTTACTGGTTTTGTAACTCCAGGAAAAGCAGTTGATTCTTCGGCTATAGTTTGCACTCCCTCAAAATTAGAATATACGCCCTGATTTAAATCTTTTAAAAAATTTACAGCATCTAAATTCTCTCTACCTCCAAATTCATTTGGCTCCCATTCTCCATCATTTCTTGAATAATCTAAATAAACCATGGATGCTACTGCATCAACTCGCAAACCGTCAATATGATACTTGTCTAGCCAAAAAAACGCATTGCTAATTAAGAAAGATCTTACTTCATTACGACCATAATTAAATATCAAACTTTTCCAATCGGGGTGGTAACCTTTTCGTGGGTCAGGATGTTCGTACAAGTGACTTCCGTCAAAAAAGCCTAACCCATGATCATCGGATGGAAAATGTGATGGTACCCAATCTAAAATAACACCAATATCATTTTTATGCATCTGATCAACCAAGTGCATAAAATCTTGAGGATTTCCAAAACGAGAAGTTGGTGCAAAATATCCAATCAATTGATATCCCCAAGAGGGGTCAAAAGGGTATTCCATAATAGGCATGAACTCCACATGAGTGAAATTCATTTTTTTTACATAAGCAACAAGTTTTTTAGCTAAATCTTTATAGGTTAAAAAACTATTATCGCTTTCATTTCTCATCCAAGAACCCAAATGAACCTCATACACAGAATATGGTTTGTCTAAGCCATTTTTATCTTTTCTGTAAGCCATCCAATCTTTATCCTTCCACTTATACGTATCAATTTTATTAATTATAGAAGCAGTATTTGGTGGCTGCTCACTTGAAAACGCATAAGGATCGGCTTTTTCTGTTTCCACATGATGATGCGTTTTTATTTTAAATTTGTACCGCATACCAATACTTGCATTTGGTATAAAGCCTTCCCAAATTCCAGATTCATCCCATCGAACATTTAACTTATGTTGTTTATCGTTCCAAAAATTAAAATCTCCTATTACAGAAACCGATTTAGCCGATGGTGCCCATACAGAAAAATACACTCCATTTTCTCCATCTACATTTAATGGATGTGCTCCAAATTTTTCATACAATCGATAGTGTTTACCAGATTTGAATAAATCAATATCAAAATCGGTAAAAAGAGAATGCGGTCTAACTTTTGCCATATATTTTATTTATTAAAAAATTAAATCACAAATCCTTTAGGGATAATTGCGTTTTTTTTGATTACTACTATTCCATCTCTTACAACATATGTATCCGTTTCAATATCTTTTAAGCTTGGGCTTCCATTAATTCTAACATCATCTCCAATGCGACAATTTTTATCAATAATAGCATTTTTAATAAAACATCTTTCTCCAATTCCCATCAAAATTTTTATTTTACTTTGTTCTATTTCCTCAAGCGATTCATAATAGTCATTACCCATCATATATGTATTGATTACCGTTGATTCATTACCTATTCTAGATCTAATTCCAATAACGGAACGTTCAATCTTAGCAGCTTGAATAATACAACCTTCGGCTATGACCGTTTTATTTAACGTTGTGCCAGAAACCTTTGAAGTTGGTAACATTCTTGCTCTGGTATAAACTCTTTTGTCTTTGTCATAAAGATCAAAATTTGGAATGTCATCTGTAAGTCCAATATTCGCATCAAAAAATGAATCTATATTTCCAATATCCGTCCAATAATCTTCATAAGGATGGCTTAACACTTTAAAATCGTCTATAGATTGTGGGATAATTTCTTTTCCAAAATCAATGGTATTTGGATTTTCTAACAGATCGAACAACAATTTTCTATTAAAAATATAAATCCCCATAGAGGCTAGGTATTTTCTACCCTTTGCTTTCATATCTTTACTCACATTGGATGTCCATTCTGGCAAAAGATCTTTATTTGGTTTTTCAATAAAAGAATTAATAAAACCTTCTTTATTGGTTTTCAATATTCCAAAACCCGGAGCATCTTTATCATTAACCGGTAAAGTTGCAATCGTTATATCAGCCTTTTTGGCAATATGATCATTTAGCATTAAATTAAAGTCCATTTGATACAATTGATCTCCCGAAAGAATCAAAGCATATTCAAAATCGTGTCTTTTAAAATGATGTAAACTTTGTCTTACGGCATCTGCCGTACCTTGAAACCAACCTTCGTTATGCGGCGTTTGCTCTGCCGCTAAAACATCTACAAAGGCCTTGCTAAAAAAACTAAAATGATAGGTGTTTTTGATATGTCTATTTAAGGAAGCAGAATTAAATTGGGTCAAAACATACATTCGTTTTATTCCTGAATTGATACAATTTGAAATTGGAATATCTACCAATCTATACTTTCCTGCTATTGGCACTGCAGGTTTTGATCTACTTTCAGTTAATGGATAAAGTCTAGACCCCTGACCTCCTCCTAATATTATTGCTAATGCTTTATTGTCAAACATAATTAGTTGGTTAAAGATTTGTATAAAGATAAATATTCTTGCGCAGATTTATTCCACGAATTATCAATTTGCATACATTTTTTTCTAATCTTTTTAAAAGCTATCTGATTTTGATAAAAATCTACAGCTCTATCCACAGAATAAACAACATCATTTATCGATGATTGATCATGACAAATACCAAATCCACCATCACCAATATCAATAACCGTATCTTTTAAACCTCCTATTCTTCTTACTATTGGTATGGTTCCATATCGTAATGCATACATTTGATTTAGGCCACATGGTTCTACCCTTGATGGCATCAATAAAAAATCTGATCCTGCATAAATTTGATGTGCTAAAACCTCATCATAGCCAATAAAAGAATTGTAACTATTTTTAAATGGAATATTTAAAGATTTCAATTTAGCTTCTACCTCTTTGCTTCCGGAACCTAAAACTAAAATATTAATCTTATTTTTAAGTAGTGATTTGTAAAAGATATCAGGAAATAAATCTGCTCCTTTTTCATAAACCAGTCTACCAATAAAAGAAAATAAAGGTTTTGACTTGTCCAAATTAAATCGCTTACACAAATAGTTTTTATTGATTTTTTTACCAGACTGAACCGTTTTAACAGAATAGTTCTTTACCAATAATTTATCCTTTTCTGGATCCCAAACATTCGTATCAACTCCATTTAAAATACCTATTGATTTTTGATGTTCAGCTGCCAATAAATTTTCCAATCCATTTGCTTGTTGAGATAACTCCTCTAAATAACTCGGAGAAACTGTTGTGATTTTCCATGCACATTTAATTGATGCTGCTAAAGGATTTATCCTATCATCCCAATCTAAAAGTCCAATTTTAGACTTATCAAATGTTGGGATATAATCCAATTTATCAAAACCAAACTGACCTTGATATTGAGCATTATGAATGGTTAAAATTGTTGGAATGTTCTTTAATGATTCAAACTTTTTAGAATGAGACATCATAAACGGAATCAAACCCGTGTGATGATCGTGCACATGTATAATGTCAGGCTTCTTCTTTTGTTGTTTAACCCAATCTAAAACAGCTATTTGAAAGGCCAAAAAGCGTTCGGTGTCATTATCATACCCATAGACATTTTCTAAGTCTAATAATTTAGGAATTTTTACAAGAAATAAAGGAAATCCTAAATCCGCCTTCAATTTTAATATTTGAAATTTATAAACATCTTTGCCTAAATTCAATTTACTTTCATATTCAATTTCAAACTTTTTATTGGCAGTATATTTATTGGCGTAAAAAGGCATGATAACCTTAGCGGAAACTCCCATATCATTTTGATATTTTGGTAATGCTCCTACCACATCAGCTAAGCCACCAACTTTAGCTACGGGGAAACATTCGGCACTTATATTTAAAATATACATAAAATCCTATTTAAATAGATTATATTCTTTTATATCAAGCAATTAGAATTGATACAATATACATATCAATATATGAATATAAAAGTAAACTATAGAAAGTTAATGTAATTAAATTGTTACGTATTTTATAAAACAAGTGTGAATTCCTTCACTTCTCCCATTCATTCAAGCAAAGTAATTAGTATTTTGAGTTTTTCCAATACTGTGGTTTTGCATCTTCAGATTTCTGATTCCAGTAATCCTGATTAACAATATGTTCACCATCAATAGTTTTTAATCTTCGCTGAAACACATGAGTTGTTGGATTGAATGTCATATCCGTTACACCTATGGTATATAGTTGAGGGTCTTCCTCACTTTTTCTTTTTTCTTCCTGAATAACAACTTCGTAACCGTTGGCTTCCATCAGTTCCTTTAAAAATTTCATTCGATCCTCTTCAATCTTCTTTTCAAGAAAAGTTACTCTTTGATCTCCAATGCTACCAAATAAATGTTTCCCTCCTAATGTCATAAATTCTTAATTTAAAAAACTACTACTAATTGAAAAAATATAATTATACAGCGGACTATACACACCGGCAATTAATATACCCAACGCTGCTAAAGCCAAACCTAATTTCATATTTACAGAACTTTTAAAGAAAGGTATTGCATCGTCACTTTTTCTTAAAAATATTGCTCTAACAACTATTAAATAGTAATACAATGAAATGGTTGCATTAACTACTGCAATAAATACCAATACATAATATCCTTTACTGGCTGCTGCCGCATATAAAAAGAATTTACCAAAAAATCCAGCTAATGGAGGGATCCCTGCCAATGAAAACAAGGCAAGCATCATTAATAAACTCAATTTAGGATTTGTTCTGTATAACCCTTCGTAATCATCAATATTTTCCTTTCCAGTAGCACTGGATATTGCCTGAACAACTCCAAATGCGCCAAGATTTGAGAAAATATAAACTGCAACAAAATATACAATAGTTGTATAACCTAATTGATCATCAGATAAAAAACCTAGTAATATAAATCCTGCCTGAGCAACGGATGAAAATGCCAAAAACCTTTTCATATTTTGTTGTCTTAATGCAAATAAGTTACCGATAAACATGGTTGCTATAGCAACCATATATATAACTTTACCCCAAACTTCTATCAAAGGTCTCATTGCCGTAAATAAAATAATCATTAAGATCATTACAGCAGCACCTTTAGAAATTACAGATAAAAAGGATGCTACACTAATTGGTGCTCCTTCATAAACATCAGCTGTCCAGAAGTGAAATGGTGCCAAAGAAATTTTAAATGCCAATCCTGAAAAGAAAAATATAAAGCCTAACACAGATAAATTGGATACCGTCAACACTTCTGCCATAGCATCAAAATAAATGGTTCCGGTTGTTGCATATAAAAAGGACACTCCCAATAGAGCAGTACCAGACGCTAATGCAGAAGATAAAATAAATTTAACTCCGGCTTCAGCCGATATTCTTTTATATGTTTCATAGGCAACCAATGCAGTTACCGGCAATGTTGCTAATTCTAACCCGATATAGAACATCAAGAAATTACCTGAAGAGATCATAAAATACATTCCTATAAGGGATGAAAACAGTAGAATAAAAAATTCAGTTGCTTTATTTTGATCTACGATTTCCTTTTTTAACCAATCAGATGATTGTAATAATAAAATTAAAACCCCAACATTTAAAGTTCCTTTAAAGAAGTGTAAAAGAGGTTGTGTTCTAAACATATCTCCAAATATCTTACCTTCCGCTAAAGGGAGAAAACCTATAACAGTATGGATGGCAAAAAGTACAATTGCTACAGTAACTAAACTGCCTTTTTGTTTTTTATTTGAAAATATTTCAAAGATGATCAACAATAATATTACTGCCAATAATCCTAATTCGCTACGCATTAATAGTAAACTTTCCCAGTAGTTCATTTCTATCTAAGTTTTAAAGTAATCTTTCTAAAAAAGGTTGAATACTTTCTTTTAACATTTCACCTAAGCCAAAAGGCATTACTCCAATTATTACAACAGGAATCATCAAAAGGACCAAACCTGTTTTTTCATACCAAGTTGCTTTTGGTAAATCTTTATATTCTTCATTACTCAATGGTCCCATCATAATTTTACCAACCATTCTTAATATGTATACTGCTGTTACAACAATAGAAGAAACTGCCATGATCGTTAATATTCTGTGAAAAGTATCTTCATGCTGGAAAGCTCCAACAAAAATGTTCATCTCTGCAACAAATCCACTAAATCCGGGCAAACCTAAATAAGCCAAACCTGTTATCACATAAACAGCTCCTATAAAGGGTAATATCTTCATAATACCACCAAGTTTAGAGATATCACGTGTATGTGTTCTACCATACACCATACCTATCAAAGCAAAGAACATTGCTGTTAATAATCCGTGTGATAATGATTGAATAATTGCACCGTTCCAGGCTGTTTTATTAAACATCAGCAAAGCAAATAAAACCAAACCTAAATGACTCACAGATGCATAAGCATTGATATATTTTAAATCTTTTTGCATGATAGCACCCATTGCACCATAAACAACACCTATTGCTGCGAGAATCAAAAAGAAATCAGACCAAATAATTGCTCCTTCTGGTAACAAGTACATGGCAACTCTAAAAACGCCATATCCTCCTAATTTCATTAAAACACCTGCATGCAGCATAGAAACAGCTGTCGGCGCTGATGCATGACCGGAAGGTGACCAGGTATGAAATGGAAACAACGCTCCCAAAACAGCGAAACCTATAAATGTCAACGGATAAAATAATTTTTGAGCCGCTAAGGGAATATCTACTTGTGCTATATCAAGAATATTAAAAGTTAAGGGACCTCCTCCGGCATTAGAATTAAAATAAATTCCAAAAATACCAACAGAAAGAACTGCCGAAGCACCCATTAGCATCAAGGTTAGTTTCATGGCCGAAAATTCTCTTGGACCTGAACCCCATATACCAATAAGCAAATACATTGGTATCACTGCAATTTCATAAAACACGAACATGGTAAAAAGATCGATTGAAATAAAGAATCCAAATACCCCTGTTGACAATATGATCAAAGAGATGAAAAATTCTTTTGGTAGATCATCTACTGCCCATGAAATAAATACACCTGCTAAAACAATAACAGCCGTTAAAACGATCATGACAACAGATATTGCATCTACACCAATGGTGTAATGAATATTAAATGTTTCAAACCAAGTTAGGTCTTTAACAAAAACCATGATATCTGTATTAACTGATCTCTCTTTTAGATAAGCAAAGATCAAATTAATTGACATGGCAAATTGAACCAAACTACCAACCAAAGCGATAATTCTTGATTGTTTCAGGTCTTTTGCAAAACCTAAAACTATAACTGTTATAATAGGTACTACTACAAATAGTGATAAAATATCCATAATCTTAAATTAACGTATCCATATATAAAAAATGACAATAGCGATGACAACACCTCCACCTATAAATGACA
>Ga0209633_10005045_pt1 | contig 11688 bp, 7 predicted proteins | sample Cruoilmetagenom1_FD_187290 | JGI IMG/M metagenome (GOLD analysis project Ga0209633, IMG submission 187290) | Oil polluted marine microbial communities from Coal Oil Point, Santa Barbara, California, USA - Sample 1 (SPAdes) (version 2) | ecosystem: Environmental > Aquatic > Marine > Oil seeps ... | reverse complement strand
ACGCTAACAGCGGCGATCACCAAGTATTTTGGCGAGTTTCAGGACTATGACCAAATTGATGGCGCGCCTGAAGAAAAAGCGCGTGGTATCACGATCTCGACGGCTCACGTTGAGTATGAAACAGACAACCGTCACTACGCCCACGTGGACTGCCCAGGTCACGCCGATTATGTGAAAAACATGATCACTGGCGCGGCGCAAATGGACGGCGGCATTTTGGTTGTGAACGCAGCGGACGGCCCTATGCCGCAAACGCGCGAACATATCCTCTTGGCGCGTCAGGTTGGCGTTCCGGCTTTGGTTGTTTACATGAACAAAGTTGACCAAGTTGACGACGAAGAGCTTTTGGAATTGGTTGAAATGGAAATCCGTGAATTGCTTTCATCTTATGATTTCCCTGGCGACGATATTCCGATCATTGCCGGCTCTGCGCTTGCAGCGCTTGAAGGCCGCGACCCTGAAATCGGCGAAAATTCTATCCGTAAATTGATGGAAGCTGTCGACTCATATATTCCGCAGCCTGAGCGCGCGATTGATCAGCCTTTCTTGCTGCCGATTGAGGACGTGTTCTCAATTTCTGGCCGCGGCACTGTTGTGACCGGGCGTGTTGAGCGCGGCGCGATTAACGTTGGCGATAGCATTGAAATCGTTGGTATTAAAGAGACGCAAACAACCACATGTACAGGTGTTGAAATGTTCCGTAAACTGCTTGACCGCGGTGAAGCTGGTGACAATATTGGCGCGCTTATCCGCGGTATTGACCGTGAAAAAGTTGAGCGTGGACAGGTTCTTTGTAAGCCTGGCTCAGTGAACCCGCACAAAAAATTCGTTGGCGAAGCTTATATCTTGACCAAAGAAGAAGGCGGTCGTCATACGCCGTTCTTTACCAATTATCGTCCGCAGTTCTACTTCCGTACAACCGATGTGACGGGCGTTGTGACTTTGGACAGCGGCACAGAAATGGTGATGCCGGGTGATAATGTGAACATCAATGTTGAGCTTATCGTGCCCATCGCCATGGAAGAGAAACTACGTTTCGCCATCCGCGAAGGCGGCCGCACAGTCGGCGCTGGCGTTGTTGGTAAAATTATTGAGTAATGGTCACGAGGCGTGAAGTGAACGCTGTGAACGACTGGGAAGTATAAAGACTATAGAGGTGTAGCTCAGCTGGTAGAGCGTCGGTCTCCAAAACCGATTGTCGGGAGTTCGAGTCTCTCCACCTCTGCCATTTATAAGACTAAGAAAACGCGGGAGACTTTAGCGAGTCTTTCCGCGTTTTGAAGTATCAAATAGGTAGTAATTATAATGTCCTTGATTAAGGGCAATATCGAGAAAGATGGATATGGCTGAAAAGGCAAAAAATATCGGACCGGTAAAGTATCTCGAACAGGTACGTCAAGAGGGCCGCAAAGTTGTCTGGCCGTCATGGCGTGAGACTGTTATCACTACGATTTTGGTTGTGGTTTTGATGCTTATTTTGGGCGTTTTTTTCTTTTTTGTGGATTCTATTTTTTCTACAATTGTCGACTATTTTATCAATATTGGTAATGTAAAGACACCAACTGCCGGAACGGGAGGCTGATTGTGGCTGCTAAGTGGTATATTGTTCAGGCGCATTCAAATTTCGAAAAGCGCGTCAAGGAAAGCCTCGAAACCGAATCAGCTCGCAAGGGTCTGGATCATTTGTTCGAGGAAATTCTTGTGCCAACTGAGCAGGTTGTAGAAGTTCGCCGTGGCCGCAAGGTTGAGAGCGAGCGCAAATATTTTCCTGGCTATGTGCTGGTGAAAATGGATTTGACAGACGAAGCTTATCATTTGGTGAAAAACACGCCAAAGGTTAGCGGGTTTTTGGGCACGGCCACAAAGCCAATCCCTGTGTCCGAGGCGGAGGTTCAGCGCATTGTTGGCCAGATCGCCGAAGCAGAAGACGCGCCGCGTTCAACGATTGTGTTTGAAATTGGCGAGACAGTTAAAGTTGTCGACGGTCACTTCCAGTCCTTTGAAGGCAGCGTGGAAGACGTTGATGAAGAAAATGAGCGCCTTAAGGTGCTGATTAACATTTTTGGCCGGGGTACCCCGGTCGAGCTAGGATATACGCAGGTCGAAAAACTGACTTAGGCGTATGTAAATAGTTTGTGGGAGGCGTGTGCTAAGTCCAGCGCCCGCCCGACCACGAACACACTAAGCGTTGCCGCATGGTGCAGTAACGTAAAATTGGAGTGAAGACATGGCAAAGAAGATTGAGGGATACATCAAATTGATGGTTCCGGCGGGTGCAGCCAACCCGTCACCACCGCTTGGGCCGGCCCTTGGCCAGCGCGGCGTTAATATTATGGAGTTTACCAAAGCATTTAACTCTAAAACTGGCGAAATGGAAAAGAACATGCCTATCCCAACCGTAATCACGGTGTTTGCGGATAAGTCATTTACCTTTGAAGTTAAAACCCCGCCTGCCTCTTATTATCTTAAGAAGGCTGCGAATTTGAAATCAGGCTCAACAGAGCCGGGCCGCATTGTGGCTGCAACAGTGACTATGGCCCAGTGCCGCGAAATCGCTGAACTTAAATTCGTTGATTTGACCGCTAATGATCTTGATCAAGCGCAAAAAATCATCGCTGGGTCTGCCCGTTCTATGGGCTTTGAGGTCACGGAGTAGATCATGGCTAAACTAGGAAAAAGAATGGCAGCAGCCAAAGCAGCTGTTGATCGCGATGCGCTTTACACTGTTAAAGACGCTGTGGGCCTCATTAAAAAAGGCGCGACGGCAAAATTTGATGAAACTATCGAAGTTGCCGTTAATTTGGGTGTTGACCCACGTCACGCTGACCAAATGGTGCGCGGTGTGTGTGATCTGCCAAATGGCACGGGCCGTACTGTGCGCGTTGCTGTTTTTGCTAAAGACGCGAAAGCGGAAGAAGCGAAAAAAGCAGGCGCTGATATTGTCGGCGCTGAAGACCTGATGAAAGATATTCAAGATGGCAAGATGGACTTTGATAAAGTCATCGCTACGCCAGACATGATGCCGCTTGTTGGCCGGCTTGGTACGATTTTGGGGCCAAAAGGCATGATGCCTAACCCTAAGGTTGGCACCGTGACTATGGATGTTGCGAAAGCGATTTCTGCCTCTAAAGGCGGCGCTGTTGAGTTTCGCGCTGAAAAAGCGGGCATTGTTCACGTAGGTGTTGGCAAGGCGAGCTTCTCTGAAGATGCTTTGGCTGAAAATGTCTCAATGTTTTTGAAAACAATCATGAAAGCCAAGCCGACAGGCGCAAAAGGGACTTTCATTAAACGCGTATCGATCAGCTCAACTATGGGCCCGGGCGTGAAAATAGACCCGTCAGAAGCGACGGCGTAAAAAAGAATTTAGCGGGGTTTCCCCGCTAATGCGCAGGCGCTCATCATGTGGTGAGCGTTTGTAAATGTCCGAGATCACTGGTGCGAAATACTTCGCTTAATATCCCGTGTGAGACAGAGCAGAAATCAGATTTGCCGCAAGGCCATTTTGGTTCGAGCCCTGGGACAAAAACCGCATTTATATATGCCTTTGGGCAAATATAAATGCACTTTGTAAGATGGCCTAATGGTGGGCTGTCATAACAGGGAGACCGCAATGGATCGCAAACAAAAAGAGGAACATGTCAAAATGCTTGAAGGCATTTTTGATAATTCCGGATCCGTGGTTATGGCTGAATACTCAGGCATGACTGTTGCGGAACTGACTGATCTGCGTGCTGCTTTGAGAGAAGATGGCGCAACGATCAAAGTTGTTAAAAACCGTCTCGCTAAAATCGCGCTAAAAGGTAGACCCGGGGAAGGCGTGGCAGATCTGTTTAAAGGTCCTGTCGCCATCGCTTACGCCGAGGATATGATTAGCGCGCCGAAAGTGGCCGTAAAATTTGCCAAGGATAGTGATTTTTTCAATATCTTGGGCGGCTTTATGGGAGAAGAGACCTTCGACGTTAGTGGTGTTGTGGCATTGTCCAAACTACCATCACGCGAAGAGCTAATTGGCATGGTGGCGTCTCGTCTCCTTGGTCAAGCTTCTGAGATCGGCAGCCGTCTTAACGCACCAGGGGCCGCACTTGCGGGCGCTGTCGGCGTTATTGGCGAGCAAGCAGCAGCCTAGTCAGGCCCGCATACTCGAACTGAAACTAACTAACTAAAGGAAACTAAAATGGCTGATGTAGCTAAACTTGCTAAAGAATTGATGGGTCTTACCATCCTCGAAGCAAAAGAACTAAATGATATTCTTGAAGAAAACGGCATCAAAGCCGCGGCTGCAGTTGCAGTTGCTGGCCCAGCTGCTGGCGGCGGCGAAGCTGCCGAAGAGAAAACTGAATTTGATGTTGTTATGACATCATTCGGCGAAAAGAAAATCAATGTGATTAAAGAAGTCCGTGGCATCACGGGTCTTGGCCTCAAAGAAGCTAAAGACCTTGTTGAAGCCGCGCCTAAGGCCGTCAAAGAAGGCGTGTCTAAGGACGAAGCTGAAGACATCAAAGCTAAGCTGGAAGCAGCTGGCGCGACTGTCGAAGTTAAATAAAACGATCTCTCGGCGCAGGTTTTCCTGCGCCGAGACCCAAGCTTGCATTAGCTGAAAAATGTGCTGTCGGGGGCAGGGTAAAACCTTCAAAAAATACTATAAAGGGCGGAAATTGGCTCCCCCTTCGTCGCAAAAAAGGTGTCTTTGATGTCGCTTACATTTACGAGCAAGAAACGAATTCGCAAAAGCTTTGGCCGCATCCCAGAAGTGGTGCGCATGCCTAACCTCATTGAGGTGCAAAAAAGTTCTTATAATAAATTCCTACAAATTGGCGTTCCCCACGAAGACCGTGGTGATGACGGACTTAATGGCGTATTTACGTCAGTTTTTCCTGTCCGAGATTTCTCCGACCGCGCGGTTTTGGAATATGTGTCCTTCGCTTTTGACAAGCCGAAGTTTGATGAAGAAGAATGTCAACAGCGTGACATTACATACGCTGCGCCTCTAAAGGTCAAAATGCGCCTTGTCGTATTTGACTTTGATGAAGATACGGGCGCGCGCTCTGTCAAAGATATTAAAGAGCAAGAAGTTTATATGGGCGACATGCCTTTGATGACCGAAAAAGGTACATTTATTATCAATGGTACCGAGCGCGTTATCGTGTCGCAAATGCACAGATCACCGGGCGTGTTTTTTGACCATGATAAAGGCAAAAAGCATTCATCTGGCAAGATTTTACACTCTGCGCGGATCATTCCGTATCGCGGCTCTTGGCTTGATTTTGAATTTGATGCCAAAGATATTTTGCATGCACGGATTGACCGTAAGCGCAAATTGCCAGCGACGACAATTCTATATGCTCTGGGCATGACTAGAGATGACATTCTGGCCGAGTATTATGAGAACATCACTTATACCCGTAACAAGTCTAAGGGTGGTTGGAACCTTCCGTTTAAAGCGGATAATTATCGCGGCTCTAAGCTTATCATGGATATGGTCGACGCAAAATCTGGTGAAGTTGTTGCTCCTGCAGGGCGTAAGCTTACCAAACGCGGCGCTAAAAAATTAGCTGATGATGGCTTGAAAAATATTCTTATTTCTGATGAAGAACTAGCGGAGCGTTATGCGGCTGAAGATATTGTCAATGTCAAAACAGGCGAAATTTACGCAGAGGCAGGTGACGAGCTCAATGTCGAAGCGATTGAAGAGATTAACGAAGCAGGCATTACGTCATTGTCCGTGCTAAATATTGATCATGTCAATGTAGGCCCGTTCATTCGCAACACACTTGCTGCTGATAAAAATGACAGCCGCGATGGTGCATTGGTAGATATTTACCGCGTTATGCGCCCTGGCGAGCCGCCGACACCTGAAACAGCTGAGGCATTGTTCCAAAGCCTGTTCTTTGAAAAAGACCGGTATGATCTGTCTACGGTTGGCCGCGTGAAAATGAACATCCGTATGAATATGGTATGCGATGACCAAATGCGTGTCCTGCGCAAAGAAGACATGGTTGCTGTCATCGATACGCTCGTGAAACTAAAAGACGGAATTGGCCAGACGGATGATATTGATAATCTTGGCAATCGCCGGGTTCGCTCTGTTGGTGAGCTGATGCAAAACCAATACCGCATTGGTCTTTTGCGCATGGAGCGCGCCATTAAAGAGCGTATGACATCTGTCGATATTGAAACAGTGATGCCGCATGATCTTATTAACGCTAAGCCAGCTGCTGCCGTTGTGCGTGAGTTCTTTGGTAGCTCGCAGCTGTCACAATTTATGGACCAAACCAATCCGCTCTCTGAAATTACGCACAAAAGACGTCTTTCTGCGCTTGGGCCAGGCGGCCTAACCCGCGAGCGCGCTGGTTTTGAAGTTCGCGATGTACATCCAACGCATTATGGACGTATGTGCCCGATTGAAACGCCAGAGGGGCCAAATATTGGCCTGATTAACTCGCTGGCCACACATGCACGTATTAACAAATACGGGTTTATCGAAAGCCCGTACCGTAAAATTGTCAAAGGTAAGGTCACGAATGATGTATCTTATCTGTCCGCTATGGAGGAGGCCCGCTATAAAGTTGCGCAGGCTAATGCCGAGGTTGATGACAAAAATATACTTGTTGACGAATTTGTCACCTGCCGGGTGATGGGTGATGTGACATTGATCCCGCGCGATGAAGTTGACTTCATTGACGTATCACCAAAGCAGCTTGTGTCTGTGGCGGCAGCGCTCATCCCGTTCCTAGAGAACGATGATGCGAACCGCGCGCTGATGGGCTCCAATATGATGCGCCAGGCTGTGCCACTGCTCAAAGCAGAAGCGCCGCTTGTGGGTACAGGTATGGAGTCTGTTGTGGCGCTCGATAGTGGCGCCAGTGTTGCGGCTCGCCGTGACGGCCTCGTCGAGCAAGTTGACGCGCGCCGTATTGTTGTACGCGCTAATAAAGAAACTGACCTGACGAAATCAGGCGTTGATATTTATAACTTGCTTAAATTCCAGCGCTCTAACCAGAGCACATGTATCAACCAAACACCGCTTGTTAAAGTGGGCGATGTGGTCAAAGCGGGCGATATTATTGCTGACGGCCCGTCGACTGACCTGGGCGAGTTGGCTCTTGGTAAAAACGTTCTTGTGGCCTTTATGCCATGGAACGGGTTTAACTACGAAGATAGTATCTTGATCTCTGAGCGTATTGTGCGTGACGATGTTTATACTTCGCTTCACCTTGAAGAGTTCTCCGTTATGGCCCGCGATACAAAGCTGGGCCCTGAAGAGATTACGCGCGACATTCCTAATGTTGGCGAAGAAGCTCTGCGTAATCTTGATGAAGCCGGGATTGTGGCTGTGGGCGCGGAAGTGCATGCAGGCGACATCTTGGTTGGTAAAGTAACGCCAAAAGGCGAAAGCCCGATGACGCCAGAGGAAAAACTTCTGCGCGCTATCTTTGGCGAGAAAGCTTCTGATGTTCGCGATACATCATTGAAAATGTCGCCTGGGTCATCTGGTACCGTTGTTGAAGTTCGTGTGTTTAACCGCCACGGCGTAGACAAAGACGAGCGCGCGCTGCAAATCGAGCGTGAAGAGATTGAAAGCCTTGGCAAAGACCGCGAAGATGAGCTGTCAATCCTAGAGCGTAATATCTATGCAAGCGTTGAAAAAACCTTGATGGGTAAAAAAGCTGTTTCTGGCCCGCGCGGTTTTAAGAAAGGCCCTGTTACTCAGGAAACGCTCGGCGATATTCCGCGCTCCGATTGGTGGCGTATTGGCGTTGATGACGAGAAAGCTATTGGCGAGCTAGAAGCGCTTCGTACTCAGTACGACACGTCTAAAGCTACCCTTGATGCACGTTTTGAAGACAAGGTTGATAAGCTGCAACGCGGCGACGAGCTTGCGCCAGGCGTCATGAAAATGGTTAAAGTTTTCGTGGCCGTTAAGCGTAAATTGCAGCCAGGCGATAAAATGGCCGGGCGTCATGGTAATAAAGGTGTGATCTCCAAGATCAATCCGATCGAAGACATGCCATATCTCTCAAACGGCCGCGCGGTTGATATTGTGCTTAATCCACTAGGCGTGCCTTCACGGATGAACGTTGGCCAGATTTTGGAAACGCATTTGGGCTGGGCCTGTTCAGGCATGGGCGAGATGATCAACCAAGCTTTGAAAACCTATAAACTTGATGGTGATATGGGGCCGCTTAAGGACCAATTACAAGATGCTTATGGCGTCGATATTGCCTTGCCACGTAAAAATGACGAGCTGATTGAGCTAGCCGGTAACTTGACCAGTGGTGTGCCGATTGCAACGCCTGTCTTTGATGGCGCGCATGAGCCTGACATTGTAACCATGCTTGAAAAAGCGGGCTTGACGTCCTCTGGGCAAGAATATCTGACGGATGGCCGTACGGGCGAGCAATTTACTCGCCCTGTAACTGTTGGCTTCAAGTATTTGCTGAAACTTCATCACTTGGTTGACGACAAAATCCATGCCCGTTCTATTGGGCCATACTCGCTCGTTACCCAGCAGCCACTTGGCGGTAAAGCACAGTTCGGTGGACAACGCTTTGGTGAGATGGAAGTGTGGGCGCTCGAAGCTTATGGCGCGGCGTACACTTTGCAAGAAATGCTCACGGTTAAATCTGATGACGTTGCGGGCCGTACGAAAGTTTACGAAAGTATTGTACGCGGCGACGACGCATTTGAAGCAGGTATTCCAGAAAGCTTTAACGTTCTTATCAAAGAAATCCGCTCTCTTGGTCTGAATATTGAGCTGACGAACGGTTAATAATTTTTGGCACTCTATCTGCCAGTAAAAAGGAGAACATCATGAACCAAGAGGTCATGAACATTTTCAATCCCGCCCAAGAAGGGCCAAGCTTTGACCGTATTCGGGTATCTTTGGCTAGTCCAGAGAAGATCCATTCCTGGTCATTTGGCGAAATTCGCAAGCCGGAAACCATAAATTACCGTACGTTCAAGCCCGAAAAAGACGGTCTGTTCTGCGCGCGTATCTTTGGCCCAACCAAAGACTATGAATGCCTATGCGGTAAATACAAACGCATGAAATATAAAGGCGTTGTGTGCGAAAAGTGCGGCGTTGAAGTTACTGTTACCCGCGTTCGCCGTGAACGTATGGGCCATATTGAACTGGCTGCGCCTGTTGCGCATATCTGGTTCTTGAAATCCCTACCATCACGCATCGCAACCATGCTTGATATTACGCTCAAAGAAGTTGAGCGGATTTTATATTTTGAAAGCTTTGTTGTCACAGAGCCTGGGCTCACGTCACTTAAAGAACGCCAGCTTCTGTCCGAAGAAGAGTTTTTAGACGCCCAAACCGAATTTGGCGAAGACAGCTTTACGGCCTCTATTGGCGCCGAAGCCGTACGCGAAATGCTCATCTCTCTTGACCTTGAAGCCGAAGTTGAGCGCGTGCGCTTTGACATGGGTGAAACGGGCTCAGTGCTAAAGTTGACTAAATACCAAAAACGTCTCAAGCTTCTCGAAGCCTTCATCACGTCAGGCAATCGTCCTGAATGGATGATTTTGACCGTTGTTCCTGTGATCCCGCCAGAGCTGCGCCCATTGGTGCCTTTGGATGGTGGCCGCTTTGCGACCTCTGATTTGAACGATTTATATCGCCGGGTTATCAACCGTAATAACCGTCTTAAGCGCCTAATAGAATTGCGCGCGCCAGACATTATTGTGCGTAATGAAAAACGTATGTTGCAAGAATCTGTCGACGCTCTATTTGACAATGGCCGCCGTGGCCGCGTGATTACCGGCGCTAATAAACGCCCACTGAAATCTATGTCAGATATGCTTAAAGGTAAGCAAGGCCGTTTCCGTCAAAACTTGCTCGGAAAACGCGTTGACTATTCTGGCCGTTCCGTGATCGTGACGGGCCCCGAGCTGATGCTTCATCAGTGTGGCCTGCCTAAGAAAATGGCGCTGGAACTGTTCAAGCCATTTATCTACGCGCGTCTTGACGCCAAAGGTCTATCTGGCACTGTGAAACAGTCCAAAAAGATCGTTGAAAAACAGCGCCCTGAAGTTTGGGATATTCTGGATGAAGTAATCCGCGAACATCCCGTGCTTTTGAACCGCGCGCCAACCCTTCATAGGCTTGGTATTCAAGCGTTTGAACCCGTGCTCACCGAAGGCAAAGCCATCCGCTTACACCCGCTAGTTTGTACCGCGTTTAACGCCGACTTTGATGGTGACCAAATGGCGGTTCACGTTCCGCTTTCTATCGAAGCGCAGCTTGAAGCCCGCGTGTTGATGATGTCGACTAATAACATATTGTCACCATCAAACGGCAAGCCCGTTATCGTGCCTTCACAGGATATCGTTTTGGGTCTGTATTACATGTCTCTTGCCGTCGACGGCGAGAAAGGCGAAGGCATGGCCTTTGCTGACATGGCAGAGCTTGAATATGCCCTCGACAACAAAATGGTGACAATGCACTCCAAGGTTAAAGGCCGTTTCAAAGTCATGGACGAAGATGGTAATGTCACTTATGAGGTTGCGGAAACAACGCCGGGACGTCTGAAAATTGCCGAATATCTACCTGTGCACAAAAACATCCCTTATGACATGGTCAACCAAGCGATTTCTAAGAAAGCCATTGGCGATTTAATCGACGTTGTCTATCGCCATGCGGGCCAAAAGGCCACGGTAATTTTCTGTGATAAAATCATGGGCCTTGGTTTCCGCGAAGCCTGTAACGCTGGTATCTCGTTTGGTAAAGATGATATGATTATCCCTGCCGAGAAGAAAATTCTAGTGGATGCAACCCAAGCAACGGTTTCAGATTTTGAACAGCAATACGCAGATGGTCTCATTACCAAAGGCGAGAAATACAACAAAGTTGTGGATGCATGGTCAAAGTGTACGGACAAAGTGGCGGACGCCATGATGGCCGAAACGGCGAAACCACGTAAGATTATCAATTCAGTCTTTATGATGGCCGATAGTGGTGCTCGTGGGTCTAAGAACCAAATGAAACAGCTCGCGGGTATGCGCGGATTGATGGCGAAACCGTCTGGCGAAATTATCGAAACACCGATTATTTCGAACTTTAAAGAAGGCCTGTCGGTTCTTGAATACTTTAACTCGACCCATGGTGCGCGTAAAGGTTTGGCTGATACGGCTTTGAAAACCGCTAACTCTGGCTATCTAACGCGCCGCCTTGTTGACGTTGCTCAGGACTGTATCGTGAATGAACAAGACTGCGGTACATCTGCAGGTATTAAGCTTGTTCCTGTTGTTGACGCGGGCTCTGTTGTTGTCTCGCTTGGCGAACGTATGCTTGGCCGCGTTTGCGCCGAAGATTTGCGCGACCCATCTACGGGCGACATCATGTTCCCCGCCAATACATATATTGACGAAGACATTGCAGCGGCTATTGACGCAAGCGGTCTTCAGGACGCACGTGTGCGCTCTGCGCTGACATGCGAAACCACAAACGGCATTTGCGCGACCTGTTATGGTCGTGACCTTGCGCGCGGGACTAAAGTTAATATGGGCGAAGCCGTTGGCGTTATCGCGGCGCAGTCTATTGGCGAGCCGGGTACGCAGCTTACCATGCGGACTTTCCATATTGGCGGTACGGCGTCTGTGTCTGATAAATCAGCCATCGAAAGTGCCAATGCGGGCACCGCCGTTTATGTAAACGGTAATGTGGTCAAAGATCGCCGCGGC
>Ga0209633_10005044_pt1 | contig 11690 bp, 13 predicted proteins | sample Cruoilmetagenom1_FD_187290 | JGI IMG/M metagenome (GOLD analysis project Ga0209633, IMG submission 187290) | Oil polluted marine microbial communities from Coal Oil Point, Santa Barbara, California, USA - Sample 1 (SPAdes) (version 2) | ecosystem: Environmental > Aquatic > Marine > Oil seeps ... | reverse complement strand
CTCGAATGGCAATGCTGAATAAACACCACAATTCCTGAATCTTCTCTTACTTTTGAAATCGTTTTATTTATAGCCTTTATGACTGCTGACTCTGTATAGGCTCCAGTCACTAACCCTATTTGAACATATTTATGTATACATAACGTCCACACAAACCGCGCGAACTTGCGAGTGTCGGGCGACCAAAGGGGCGAATTTAATGTGTTTGTTAAATGCATTTTTGTTTTAGAATTTAGATATGGAATGCTTGATAACGCCGTCGAGTTCTTCAAGTCCAGCCCCGTTTCTAGCCATAACGGCCAATCCAAACTGTAATGTCAAAAGATAGTTAGCCATCATTAGCGGTGAGCATTCACTACTTATATTGCCTTTAGCTTTTTCAGCATTGAAAAATTCTACCAAAGTAGATTTTGTTATATCGTTAATTTTGATGATGGCTTGATGGGCACTAGACGGAAGACAGGTACCGCCAACTTCGAATGTACTATTGCAAACGAAGCATCCACCCGGCAAGTTGGGATCGGTCACCATCTCCGCAATGGCCATTAAGTAACACTGTATTCTTTCACTTAAGCATTTATCAGCCGCAAAAAGATGCTTCACGTGGACTATTCCGTATTTATGAACATACATATCCAGTGTACTTTTAAACAGTTCTTCCTTATTACCAAATGCTGAATATAAACTTGGCTTATTGATCCCCATTGCATGGGTCAAATCTATCAGGGACGTTCCTGGGTAACCATTTGTCCAGAATACTTCCATCGCTTTACCAAGGGCAGTATCCTTATCAAAAATACGGTGACGGCCGGCTTTCATTATTTCTTCCCTTGACCAGGTTGAATATCGACTTGTGATTATGTACCGATGGGTATATATTGTCAAAACTGTACCGTATGGTACATAATTAATTCTGAATTTAATCAAGTAAAAGGGTATAAATATGAGTAACTTAACCGGTAAAATAGCGGTCATTACGGGTGGTAACAGTGGGCTGGGGTATGCGACGGCTAAAAAATTTAAGGCGAAGGGTGCCAAAGTAATAATAACGGGCAGGTCGGCAGAAAGGGTAAACATTGCTGCAAATGAGTTAGGTGTTAAAGGTATTATCGCGGATGTCATTGATTTGGCTGCGCTTGATAATCTAGTTGAGCAAGTAAAAGCTGAATTTGGACAAGTCGATGTATTATTTGTCAACGCAGGAATTTTTGCCCCTGCGGCCGTTGGACAGACTTCGGAAGAAATGTTTGATACTCAGATGGGTATTAACTTTAAAGGCGCCGTGTTCACGATTGAAAAATTTCTTCCTATCCTAAATGAAGGTGCTTCTATTATTAACCTTTCATCGGTCAACGCATATACCGGTATGTCTAATACTGCGATTTATGCCGCGTCTAAGGCCGCCTTGAACTCATACACTCGGACAGCTTCTACAGAGTTAGCGCCGAAAAAAATAAGAGTGAACTCTGTAAACCCTGGGCCTGTTTCCACCCCGCTTTTCGGTAAAACGGGAATGCAAGAAGAGCAGTTAAACGATTTTGCTGAAGCAATACAAAATAGAATTCCGCTTAAACGCTTTGGACAGCCTGAAGATATTGCAAATCTTGTTGCTTTCTTGGCATCTGATGATGCTTCATTCATAACTGGTAGTGAGTATAATATCGACGGTGGAATTAATGTGAATACGATTTTATAGTAAAAAATAGATACTTTACAAATGGTTGGTGATAATGATGGACATTATCCATTATCACCAATCCATTTATATAATCATTGAAAATTAATATTTGGGTGTGTAATTTATAGACATCCTTTCACTATTATGGGGGGCCATGAACAGGGAAATTCAACAGTGATTACAATGGGTGCGTCTCTATGAAGAGTCTGAAGATGCAGGTTTAGTTTGTCGGCGATGCGGTATTTCACGACCAACATTATGAAAATGGTGGCGACGTTATCAGAAACAAGGCATAGATGGCCTTACTAGCCAAAGTCGACGCCCTCACAACTCGCCAAATATCAAAGTAGGCAATAAGGAAGAACGGTTGATTCTAGACCTGCGCACTACTCGTAATTTGGGAGCAAGACGAATTCAGAGTGTGCCACATCGCCTTCATGCCATTTCACTTACCCTTGCAACGATCCATAAGATTCTCAAACGGCATCACGTTAAACCGATCAAAAAGTACCGGAAGAAAACTGACTATATTCACTATGAACGACCTATCCCTGGCGATCGAGTACAAATGGATACCTGCAAAATAGCTCCAGGACTTTACTAGTATACTTCTATCAATGATTGCACCCGTTTTATAAGGTATTGAGGCTTTATAGTCGTAGGACAGCTGCTAATATGCTGAATTTCCTCGACTGTGTTATTGATGAGATACCCTTTTCTATCCAGAGAATTCAAACTAACCGAGGGCGTGAATTCTTTACTTTTAAAGTTCAGGAAAAGTTAAAAAAATACGATATCAAATTTCGGTCCAACAAGCCTGGCTCACCACACCTGAATGGCAAGGTCGCCCCCCCTCAGAAAACGGGTAAGAGGAATTCTACTCGATCGTAGATCTTGGTCATAAAATAGATTTGGAGCTTCGGAGATTGAAACGATCTCAATGACTTATTATGTGTTTTTGACTTTCTCATCAACACCATCTCTATGAATTAGAATCATCGTGCCCAAGATTAGCAACAACCAGGGAATAGTGACCATTCCACAAAATATACTCCTGATAATGACAAATACAGGAGTTAGGAATCCATAAGCATATACTTTGGTAGCACCTATTCTAACAGCGCTAAAATTTATAACAAAAAAAGTGATAAGTGTTGAAAAAAGAGATAGATACAAAATTCCAAGGTATACATTATGTTCAATATTATTCCATTCGATATGTGTAATAACATTTAATTACACTACTAAAAACCGTGTACTTCCTGACAATAGAACCCAAAATGTTACGACTTCCATTGGTTTTCCTTGGTGAAATAGTTTGACTAGTGGATTGTATAAACCAACAATATTTATCCTTGGCTGATACGGGGACGGGGACCGTAGAGAGCCTGCGCCAAATGATGATAAAAGCCGGGATAAGTTATCTCGCCTATTGATTATTTGATGGCCAGCTATCCCGCATAATTGTGGAAAATGATTCCGAGGCTGTAGCGCTCCCCATCTGTAATCTTTCCAACGCCATGCCTGAACGTTGTACGATAGGTACCGCGCGCACCCTGGCAGGGGTGGTAATTCGAAGAAATAATCAGGCAATCACCTTTATTCGGCTTAATGATATGGGGGATCATTTGCCTGCGTGGACGTTGTTGAGTCAGGATAATTTCTCCGCCCTCAAAATCTTTTCTCTGCTGACTTAACACAAAAATAATTTGGTAGGGGAAATAGACTTCACCAGAAATATCCTGGTGTAGACAGTTATAATCACCCTTCGTATAACGCAGAATCAGCGGTGTGGATTTGGTCTGGTTCTCCCTACGCTGATACTCTTCAAATTCACTATGTGTTACGGGATAAATCATATTAATTTTAGCCCGCCTGGCCCAGTTATTCGCGGCTTTGGACAACAGCTCATAAAAGCTGAGACGCAGTTGCATAATTGCCTCTGGTAATGGTGCAGTAAAATATCTGTACTGGCCACTGCCAAAATTGTAGTGTTTCATCTCAATGGTTGAACGGTAGAGTTGTTCATTTTTATATTGCGCAATGAATTGCTGACAATCACTTTCATTCAATACTTTAGGAATCAGGCAAAAACCATCGGTGAGAAGCGTATTTTCATAAGATATAAAACTTGTGGCATCAGGCAGCTGCAATGGATCCCCCTTTTTGTTCAAGATCCAATAATTTAACTTTCACATCTTCTCCACCTGCATATTTTCCAGGATCACCTGATGCACGAATAACGCGGTGGCAAGGGATAATAATACAGATCGGATTTTGAGCATTGGCCGAACCGACTGCACGAGCAGCTTTAGGGTTACCCAGTTCATGGGCAAGTTCCTGGTAACTCCATTGGTCGCCATAAGGGATCGTTTGCAAAGTGTCCCAAACACTTCCCTGAAAAGGCGTGCCAGAGGGCAATATTGGCAGATCGAAGTCAGTACGCTGACCAGAAAAATATTCATCAAGCTGGTGTCGTGCAGTATTTAATAACGAGGATGCTTTGTCATAATGGGAAAGATCTTTTGTAAACTGGCATTGTATTATGAAGCCATCGCGCTCACTAAGTGATAACCGCCCAATGGGCGTTTTAATGGTGACTGAGGAGGTTGTCATTTTTTCTCTCCGTGTTTGTATAGGATTGTCGCCAAATAGCCTCTCCATGGGGACAGCTTCTCCATATTTTTCGTGTGAATAATTTTATCCAGATAAGCATCGCCTTCTGGAAATGCGTCAGTATCACCAATGGCACGCAGGGCAACATATTCAGCTGTCCATTGACCTATTCCTCGAATCTTCATCAATTTATTCTTGAATGCTTGTGGATCCTGGTAACTGGAAAAATGAATCTCGCCACTGACCACTTGCTGTGCCAGAGTGATGATGGCTATTTTTTTCGTGCACGGAATTTTTAACGCGGCCAGTGTTTCTTCTGCGAGTTGTTCCGGACCAGGGAAGAGCGTAACGCTGTCACCAGTAACGGGATTGATACGCCGTTCACCGTATAATTCAATCAATTCATGGGTAAGTTGTGTGGCGCGCTTGACCGAAATAAGTTGTCCTAAGATAGTACTGACTGCCAGCTCAAAGCGGTCCCAGCAACGTGCCAGTCGGACACCATGATGAGATTCGTAGAATGCCTTAAATACCGGTTCGATTTCAAAGCCGCTAGCGACATAGACGGGATCGAGAAAAAGGTCAAACATGGTTTTTACGCGACCAAGCACAAAACTGACCGCGCTTACATTATCAATTTGTAGCGCGATTTCCAGCCGGTGCTTTTGTTCATTATTGCGGACTGTGACCATACCAATTTCGTTTTCGAACTGGAATGTCCGTATATAACATCCATCTCCAAATTGCTCGAGATTGCCAATTTTGTGTTTCTCGTAATAATTGAGACAAGCTTGCCAATCAATGGGCGGACGATAGGCTGCGCTGAATTCAATAATATTGCTATCGTTCTGTGTGCTTTTTCGTTTACGCAATGCTGTCGGTGTTTTTGAAAAGCGTTGTCGAATAGCATCGTTAAACCGCCGAACAGAATCAAACCCTGTACTGAATGCGATATCGATAAAGGATAGATCGGTTTCAACAATCAATTTTCTTGCCAGGTTAAGTCTACTTTCTCGCATAATTTGCGCCGGAGTTTTGCCCAGCTCTTCATTAAACAAACGGCGTAAGTGCCTGGCGCTTGCGCCGAAACGTGCGGCGAACTCGTCCTCATTTAACGCAATGACGCTTTCGTCGCTGAGCAGAATCCGTACTGCCCGTTGGACAACAGACGATGTACCATGCCAGAGTGGTGAGTCAGGAGCACTTTCAGGGCGACAACGCAAACAGGGACGATATCCCGATTTTTCAGCAAGCAACGCCGACATAAAAAATTCCACGTTTTTCCGCTTTGGCTTGGCTGGACAGATCGGACGGCAATATACACCTGTCGTTTTAACACCAAAGAAAAACTTACCGTCAAATTTCGCATCACGCGTTAGCAGGGCATTGTAATAGGCATCTTGAGTTTTGCTCAACATGGATTGAATAATAGCAATAAATCAGTCTTGATATAGCTATTTTCGGACATGATCCTGAGTTGTGATTATCATCTGTGATGGTCAATATTTTACATGCCGACGGACAAAGGCGTAAATGATGGTAAAAGTAAAATGTGAAGCGACATAACTTTTACCGTTCAATTGATTGCAGCTATTATGTTTATTTTACCCAAAATCACACTAATACATTGTAAGGCTTTGACTTTAATGTCTGAAGGCAACATTTTTTAAATCGCCAATCTGAACTCCTGACTCAGTACCCATCAGGGTCTACGAAATAGAGCGATTCCCCTTCGCTTTTGTTAGTTTCCAGTGATAATATATCCCGACAAATGCATTACGATACGGCAGGTATCTGAGCTAGACAACTAACCGGGAGGGTAGCCAAGTGAAATTCAAGACACCAATTTCAATGATACCGCTGGCAGGCCTGTTATTTTTTTACATGGCTCAATCCGTCCAGGCAAACGAAAAATTCATTACCCGCCAGGCAGAAATAGAAAGCATTGATATCCTGATATTGGAATCCTTTCCAGTACAGGTACATGTCCGCATCACCGGCGCAGTAGGCGATAGTTGTACCATACTGGAACATATTTCTCCGCAACGGGAAGCCAGTACATTTGTCATCGAGGTCACGACAAAACGGCCCGTCAAAGGTATCTGCCCACAAATGCTGGCATTATTGGATGAGACGGTTCCGCTGGATGTGGCCGGTTTAAAGGCCGGAACCTACATGGTTGATGTCAATGGCATTAAGGATACATTTGTATTGTCTGCCGATAACCTACCGCCCCGAGTCACCCTAGAAATATTTACAACCTTTGTTATCCAATCTGAGCTTTCTTGCCACGATCCTGGATCGCATTAATAATGATTAGATTCTCCTCAACTACCGAAACGTTCGATAATGATGTTGGATTTTCTCCCAGCGATGTGCTCGGTGGGGTTCTCCCGTCATCGGTCAATTCCGAATTACCTGGCCGAATCAAGGTAGTTGTCGATGGTCAATCCGAAATATTGCGCTTCTATGGGTCAGATCAAGCTGGCTCAGAAACCACTCCTGTCATCTATCTTGCTGGCGATGTGGTCCAACATCGCTCAAGCAAGGTTAGTGTTCATCAGGAATATCACTCATCATCACCAGCAAGTCTTCAGGCAGAAGCAAATGAAATAGCGGTAAGGTATCAACGCACGTTCGTACATCTTGCACGGCCGGGAATCTATGGCTCATCCGGTAACCATATGCAGCGCCGAAGGGCTCGTGAGGTCGATGTGGTAAACCAAGCAATAACGCGGCTCACTCATGCATTTTCATGGCATAAGATCGACCTGGTTGGTCTATCAGGAGGCGGGCACCTTGTAGCCTGCCTGATGGCTTATCGTAGGGATATCAGACGGGCGGTCATCGCATCGGGCAACCTGGCGGTTCGTCAGCGACTTATGGCGCGAGGTTTGGTTGCTGATGTAACCGGGTACGACGATTTTGTTGATCCAATTGAAATGGTCGATCGAGTGGCTGCGAGTCCACCAAAGCGCGTTCTCCTGCTGACTGATCGAGCAGACTCCATCGTACCGGCTCGCTTTCAGAATGCCTATGCTGAGAAGTTGCGAATAGCAGGATGTCCAGTCAAACAGAGATATGTGGTGTCAAAAGAACAGACGCACCACATCCTGTATTGGGAAGCACTAGAGGCCATATTTACATAAAATCTGTTGTCGTCTGTCTGTGAAAATGCCAGCGATATTTATCAAACCAGATTATGCCTGATTCATAGTATTGTTAAATACCCAACTAACTCAAATATGGGTTAAGATTGCACGCTATATGATCGATACACAGCACTAATCAGCCTGGTCATCAGGCATAACAAGTGGATAAGATTGAATCAAAAATGCACCAACTGGAACAGATAATCGAAAAGGCCGATACCGCTATAAACCAGGAAGATTTCGATTCCTTGGTTGATATTTATGCTGATGATGCGATTCTTGTCATACAGCCCGGAATGAATGCCTCAGGAAAATCCGAGATCAAAAAGGCATTCGAAGCAATTGCTGTCTATTTCAATAACAGTCTGAACGTTCGGCAAGCGAGTATGAAAATATTGCAAACAGGCGACACTGCATTGGTTCTCGCGAAAACAATCGTTTCAGCATCTAATATGCCTGCAATGGAGAGAGATGCCTCCTATGTTTTCAAAAAAGATGAAAATGGGTATTGGTTGTGTGTCATTGATAACTCCTATGGGCATGAGCTGTTAGATGAAGATGCTTGAAAAACACATAATGCTCTCACCTTTTCCAGCTGGATGCGCCTTATGTGGCGACGGTTATGCGGCCGCTGGTATTCTGAATTAATCAGGTATTTCGACCGTTAACCTTACTGACTGGCCCAGAAAATTCGGTACGTATACTTTGAATAAATGAAAAAGAGGAAGAGGGATTCAAAAAATGTTCCGTGCGATAATACTTTTACTTGCTGTCGTTTTTTCCGCAAAATCCCTTGCTTATACGGCTGGGGTAATGGAGAAAGAGTATCAAGATGCCAATCGAACCAGAACACTTCAATTGTATATCTGGTATCCATCTGATTCCAACGCACCGCCCACGATATTGGGTGAGCGCCCCGTATTCGAGGGTTTTAAAGCTGTTAAGGATGCTCCGTTTGCCACAGGCAAGTTTCCACTAATTGTTCTTTCGCACGGAAGTGGAGGAAATAGGTCCAGTCTCTCCTGGCTTGCAACGCGGCTGGTGCAACAAGGCACGATTGTCATCGCTTTAAACCACCCGGGCAGCACTACTGGTAATTCCATACCATCTGAGAATATCAAGGCATGGGAAAGGCCACGGGATGTTACCTTTGTGATTGATAAAGTCCTTGCAACACCTGAGTTTGCCAGGATAATCGACGCCGGTCGGATTGCAGTCATCGGACATTCCCTTGGTGGTTATACTGCATTAGCAACTGTCGGTGCTTCACTAAAGCTGGATGCCTTTAAGCGATATTGTTCAGTGTTTCCTCTTCATGCAGATTGTGAATTCAATCGAATAGGCAAAGTTGGCCCTGAATCTGTGGACAGAAACATGTTTGAGGGAAATTATTTAGATAAGCGAGTAAGCGCAGCAGTCGCTATTACACCAGCCTATGCTCGCTCATTTGACGAACAACAACTGGAACAGATAAGCCGTTCGGTGTTAATTATTGGCGCAACTGCTGATCAAGAGATACCCAATGATTTACATGCTAAATACCTGGCTGCCCGCATCCATGGTAAAAAGGTTTTTACCGAAATCGAAGGTGCCGGACACTATGGTTTTCTTCCACTATGCAAGCCAAATGCACTTTCTATTCTAGAGGAAGAAGGCGAAATGAAAATTTGCCTGGATCCTGTAGATAAGAAAAGAAACAGGGTACACCAGGAAACAGCCCGTAAAGTCCAAGGATTCTTGAAACAGTTGGGATTCATTTCAGAAAACAAAAGGTAACCGTTCTCCAAATTCTGACACAGAAGGACTATCTGTACGTACCGTGCTTTATAACCGGGTTAAAATTTCCACCCCACCGAGACATTGGCAAACAATCCAAACTCATGGGCCTTATGGACATCGCCATTGCTAAACGTATATTGATCGTTATCAAGTGATGTATTAATGGTAGGCCAATATCGAATAGACGGGACTATGATCAAACTATAGTTACGAAGAGGTTCATAAAAGTAATAAGCGCCGATACCGAGATCCTGCGTCGTGTAGCTCATCCTTTCATTACTTGGGTGGGTAACCTCATATTTGTGTTGTTTGAATTCTACCCGGAGGTTGAATTCTTTCGTAAATCGATAACCGATACCCCCACCTGTTGAGTAGGGTAAATGTATCTTAAGCCCCTGACTTCTTTCCTCGCTGGTCATTGCAAGATCAGGACTTTCGTGTAGATCCAGATCGAATCCGTGTGAATACTCGAAGACCCAATTGTCGGTTAAATAATTGATCTCGATATTCCCTCCCCCCAGTAATAACGGTTGTGTGAGCCCAAAGATCAGATTTATCGATTGCGTATCGGCCTGAACAAAACCCGTATTCCAGAGACAAGCTGTTAATAGCATTAATTTTATCTTTTTCACAAAATTGCTCCGTTGTTGCTTCCACAGACTGTGATTACAAATAAGAGTCTATTTACCTCTTAATAATTGTACAATCCCTGTTTATATGAAATAATAGTTCAGTATTCCTGAACTATTAACCCGATTCACATGAATAACCTTAATCAGATGGCGGTTTTTGCCAAAGTCGTCGAAAGTAAAAGCTTTTCCAGGGCCGCCGAACAACTGGGTATCGGTAAATCGGCAGTCAGTATGCGTATTTCACAGTTGGAAAAGGAACTGGGGATTCGCCTGCTACATCGAACTACCCGACACCTGAGGTTGAGCGAGGCGGGACAGGCCTATTATCAGGGCTGCATTCGTGTTGTCGAAGAGGCACAACGAGCAAATGACCGCGCTAAAACTTATAAAAATGACGTAAGCGGTTTTTTGAAAATGACCTGTCCAGTTGGTTTTGGTAACAGAGTCTTGCTACCTGCGATGCAAACGTTCCTTGCTGAAAACCCAAACATTGAGATCGAGCTTGTACAGGAAGACAGGGATTTAAATCTTGTTACAGAGGGTATCGACTTGGCGATCCGGGTTGCGTCCCTGCCTGACTCCAGTATGATTGCCAAACCATTAGCTGCAACACGCGTTGTGGTTTGTGCGTCACCGGATTATTTTAAAAAGAACGGTATGCCAACCAGCATAACGGATATGGAAAACCATCCATGGATACTCTTCTCCCATGTTCCAGCAAGACTGAAGTACCAACATAATAATCAACAGTATGTGATTAATACCAGAGGGAAAGTTACTGTCAACAATGAACAGGCGCGGTTAACACTGGCGAAAGCGGGGTTTGGACTGGCATTTATGCCGATGTATGAAGCGTGGGAAGCCATTAATAATGGTCAACTCCAGGAAGTCACTGTAGAAACCCATGCACCGTTATTGCCAATTACCGCTCTTTACCATGATCGACAATACATATCTACAAAGATAAAGATATTTATAGATTTTTTACGTCTATATCTGAATAAGCAAGTATGGGCAATAACATAAACCAAAGGTTTAATGAACAATTGGTTTTCTGTCGGTTGATATTTTCCCTTGAAACTCAGGACATTCACCGTATTCCCCTTCGTATCACCGCAAGCAAAATGACGGGCGAAGAGTGAGCGACGTTTTTCTGTCCGGGGGATTCATAGGTGTTAGGTGTTTTCAGGTTTATTTACAGGTGGCCACTCTTCGTACTGAGGAACACCATCCGGAATGATTTCCCATGATGCTTTTGAGCTTGCAAAAATATGCATGCCCAATACTATTTCCGGATCGCCCTCTACACACCCTAAAGTGACGCCATGTATCTTGCCTTTATAAGTACCACAAAGTGTTGAACCACATATACTGCAGAACTGTAAACCTGCGCCATTATTTGATCCATAACTGCTTAGTAGATTTTCACCGGTCACCCATGAAAATTCATCTGGTTCTATCAACGCATATGCAGATGCTTGAGCGCCAAATGCCTTTCGACACATGGAACAATGGCATGAACGGGCATTCCGTAACTTCCCTTCTATTTTGTACGTGACGGCACCGCAAAAACATGAGCCATTTATTGTCATTGTTCGATTTCCTTTTTGTGTCTGCTAAAATGGGAGATGTTCACGGCTGGGCGAAGTGTATTGTTATATATTTTTGTATTTCATTAAGGGTTCAAGATTCCAAACTTGTGCTTCAGTAAAGAATCCACCCGCAGAGCGGGTGGTTTTGAGTTAACCCCTAAAAGGGGATTAAATTGCCTTGCCCCCAGAGGAGGCAAGGAATCAATGTTATCCCCTTGTTTCAATCAATACTCAAAACTAC
>Ga0209633_10005042_pt1 | contig 11692 bp, 11 predicted proteins | sample Cruoilmetagenom1_FD_187290 | JGI IMG/M metagenome (GOLD analysis project Ga0209633, IMG submission 187290) | Oil polluted marine microbial communities from Coal Oil Point, Santa Barbara, California, USA - Sample 1 (SPAdes) (version 2) | ecosystem: Environmental > Aquatic > Marine > Oil seeps ... | reverse complement strand
CAACATCTTCTTCAGCGAAGACGATATCGTAACCGATGGCTTTTATCTCATAGTAGTCAAACAGGACATCATTGATCTTTGCTATAACATTACGATTCCATGGCCATTGACCTATTTCACCGAGGCTTTTTTCATCGATGTCGACGATGACGACCTGCTTGTCGACATTCTCCGGCAGTGATATTTTCAGGCGGGCATCATAAGCCTGGTTTTCAAGGTTGCGCAGGATGGGGATGTTAATGATCTCACCCACGTGGAGCAGGAAAACCAGTGTAAGTATCAGACTTAATGCATAACGAATAATGCGTTGAATTTCCACGAAATATCCCTGATTTTTATTATTTTAGATTACATAGGAAAATAGCAAAAAATATGTGGTAAAGCTATGAATACGGCATATGTTGTTTATTTTCTGTAAAATGAATTATAAACCAATTACCTAAAATTTCATACTCTTGTCCCAGAATCATGTGTGTTTTAATCCACATTTTTAAAGTTTGGTCAATAATTAAAATAAGGATTATTATTAAAACTGATTTTGTTGTGATTGATTTCATTTTTCAAAATTTATAATAGGTGGTAAAACTATTAAAAAGAGTCGAATAATAAAAAATGATTGAACCAAAAAGGTTCAATCATTTCATAAAATATGTTAAAAAGATTTTTTAACGTTGATTTTGCTTCGCTTCGATACTTAAAGTAGCATGAGGAACAGCACGTAATCTTTCTTTAGAAATTAACTTGCCAGTTTCTCTACAAATACCATAGGTTTTGTTCTCGATACGAATAAGTGCCCCTTGCAAATGTTGAATAAACTTTTGCTGACGCTGAGCTAATCTTCCAGCTTCTTCTTTTGATAAAGTTGCCGCACCTTCTTCTAAAACTTTAAAAGTAGGAGATGTATCTTGTGTATCGTTACTTTCACTATGAGTAATGGTCTTTTTTAAAATTTCAAAGTCTTCTTTAGCTTTTTCAAGTTTTTGAATAATTAATTCCTTGAATTCAGCCAACTCTTCTTCTGAGTATCTAGTCTTTTCCACCATAATTCATCAATTTAATATTGTTCTAAAGGTAGCAAATTTTTTAAATAAAAAAAGTGATTGTTAACTTATCTTGTCTATTTTGATATTTGTTTTTATCTCTTCATCAATTTCTACGAAATGAACTGAGTTTTGTTCGAAATTATCAACCAAATCAATAGAATTAGCTAATGTTTGCGTGCTAATATAATTGCTAAATTTCTCAATTGCGGTGTTTATTAAATCATGTTTCTGAATCTTTATTTCGATCTTATCAGTAACATCAAAATTACTGTCTTTTCGTATATTTTGAATTCTGTTTATAAATTCACGAGCAATTCCTTCTTCACGAAGCTCATCGGTAATATTAATATCAAGAGCTACAGTTAATTTGCCATCGTTTGCTACTAACCAACCCGGAATATCTTCCGAACTTATTTCAACATCTTCAAGAACAAGACTGATCGTTTCTCTATCAACGTTTAATTCAAAGCTTTCATTGCGTTCGAACGAAACAATATCTTCTTGAGTTAATTTAGCAACTGCTTGCGATATTTGTTTCATTAACTTACCGTGCTTTGGCCCAAGTGTTTTAAAGTTAGGTTTAATTTTCTTAACCAAAACACCTGTTGTATCAGTAATGTATTCAATATCTTTCACGTTAACTTCGCCAAGAACTAAATTCCGAACAGCTTCAAATTTTCCTTGTAATGATTTATCCAAAATAGGAATCATTATTTTGCCTAATGGCTGTCGCACTTTAATACTTACTTTTCTACGCAATGCAAGAATCATAGATGAAACGCGTTGTGCAATATCCATTTGTTCTTCTAAGGACGAATCGATATAGCTTTCGTTGCATTTTGGGAAATCAGCAATGTGAACCGATTCTGTTTTGTCTATTCCTGTTATCTCATTTAAATCAACAAATAATTGATCGGCAAAGAAAGGAGCTATTGGAGCCATTAATCGAGCAATAGTCTCTAAACAAGTATAAAGTGTTTGGTAAGCAGCAATTTTATCTTTTGAATATTCGCCACCCCAATAACGCTTACGATTTAATCGAACATACCAGTTACTTAAGTTTTCGCTTACAAATTCCTGAATTGCACGACCTGCTCGTGTTGGTTCGTAATTTTCGTAATCGCTTTCAACTTCTTTTACAAGAGAGTTTAATAATGAAATTACCCAACGATCAATCTCTGGTCTTTCATTTACTAGGATTTCTTCTTCAGCAAATTTAAAACCATCAACGTTTGCATAAAGAGCAAAGAAAGAATAAGTGTTGTAAAGCGTTCCAAAGAATTTACGTTTTACTTCATCAACTCCGCCAAGATCAAATTTCAGGTTATCCCATGGTTGAGCGTTTGTAATCATGTACCAACGTAATGGATCGGAGCCATTTTTTTCGATAGTTTCAAATGGATCAACGGCATTTCCTAACCGCTTCGACATTTTAGCTCCAGCTTTATCTAAAACTAAACCATTTGAGATGATATTTTTAAATGCAACGGAATCGAATAACATAGTAGAAATAGCATGTAATGTAAAGAACCATCCACGTGTTTGATCAACACCTTCGGCAATAAAATCGGCAGGATAAACCTGATCAAATCCTTCTTTGTTTTCGAAAGGATAATGTAATTGTGCATACGGCATTGCTCCTGAATCGAACCAAACATCAATAAGATCTAATTCGCGAGTCAATTTTTGTCCACTATCAGAAATCAAATAAATTCCATCAACATAAGGACGGTGTAAATCTATTTTTTCATAGTTTTCTTTCGAGTTATCTCCTACTATAAATTTTGCATATGGATTTTCTGTCATAACTCCAGCTTTAACCGACTTATCGATTTCGTCAAATAATTCTTCAACAGAACCAATACATTTTATCTCTGTTCGATCTTCAGATACCCAAATTGGTAATGGAGTTCCCCAATAACGAGAACGAGATAAATTCCAATCTTGTAAGTTTTCTAACCATTTTCCAAAACGACCTGTTCCTGTCGATTCTGGTTTCCAGTTAATTGTTTTATTCAGTTCAATCATACGATCTTTGATTGCTGTAGTTTTAATAAACCACGAATCTAATGGATAGTATAAAACTGGTTTATCTGTTCTCCAGCAATGTGGATAGTTGTGAACATGTTTTTCGATTTTAAATGCTTTGTTTTCTTTTTTAAGCATAACAGAAATATCAACATCAAGACTTGCATCTTTTTCTGTTAAAGATTCGTCGTATTCGTTCTTAACATATCTGCTAGCAAATGGCTTATACGTTTCTTGATTTACATTTTTAGCAACAAATGCAGAATCTAAATCTTCAATAGGAAACAATCTACCGCGTTTATCAACCATTGGTTGCATCTTGTTTTCCTTATCGTATAAAACAAGCGGTGATATCTTGTTTTGTTTCGCAACTCGATCATCATCGGCACCAAAAGTTGGAGCTATATGAACGATTCCTGTTCCATCTTCTGTTGTAACAAAATCACCGGTAATAACTCTAAAAGCATCACCTTCTGGTTTAACCCAGTCGATTAATTGTTCGTAGTTTGTTCCTTCTAAATCCTTACCTGTGTATTCACCAATTACTTTATAAGGAACTTTTTTATCGCCTATTTTATAATCTTCAAGATTTAATTCTTCTGATTTTTTATCGAAATGGTTATTGAACAAATCTTTGGCTAAAATAACCGTAATCGGATCGCCAGTATATTGATTAAATGTTCTAACACGAACATAATTAATTTTTGATCCAACAGCAAGTGCTGTGTTCGATGGTAATGTCCATGGAGTAGTTGTCCATGCTATGAAATAAATATCTGTGTTTGTATTTTCGAATAAGAATTCAGATTTTTCTTCTTTGATTACTTTAAATTGAGCAACACAAGTTGTGTCTTTTACATCTTTATAACAACCAGGCTGGTTAAGTTCGTGTGTACTTAAACCAGTTCCGGCAGCAGGTGAATATGGCTGAATGGTATATCCTTTATAAAGCAAATCTTTTTCGAAAAGCTGTTTTAATAAATACCATAAAGTTTCAATATATCTGTTATCGTAAGTAATATACGGGTCGTCCATATTAACCCAATATCCCATTTTGTGTGTAAGATCTTCCCACACATCGGTATATTTCATTACTTCTTTACGACAAGTGTCGTTGTATTCGTCTACAGTAATCTTTTTTCCAATATCTTCTTTAGTAATGCCTAAAGCTTTTTCAACAGCAAGTTCAACAGGTAAACCATGTGTGTCCCAACCTGCTTTTCTTTTTACTAAATAACCTTGCATGGTTTTGTAGCGGCAAAAAATATCCTTAATAGCACGAGCCATAACATGGTGAATACCAGGCATTCCATTTGCCGATGGAGGTCCTTCGTAAAATACGAAAGTTGGTTTTCCTTCACGTGTTGTTATACTCTTATGAAATACGTCATTTACATCCCAGCGTGCTAGTATATCCTTGTTTACTTGTGATAAATCAAGTTGCGGATATGTTTTGAATTTTTTACTCATTGATATTCTTTATTTTAATGGACTACAATATTTTAAAGCCTACAAAGATAGGATTCTGTGAAATAAAATCCAATCAATATTTTATGGCATAATTATTTTTCTCCTTTTTTCAAAGTAAAGGCAAAGGAAGTGCCCTTGTTTATGGTGCTACGAACGTTTATTGTTTGATTGTGTGCTTCGATAATATGTTTCACAATTGACAATCCTAAACCTGTTCCACCAGAATCTCTCGATCGACTTTTATCAACTCTGTAAAATCGTTCGAAAATTCGCGGTACATCTTTTTCAGAAATACCTGAACCATTATCAGTGATTTCGATTAATATGTTTTCTCCCATTTCAAGAAAAGAAACTTCGGTGTTTCCATTATTTTCTTTTCCATAATTTATGGAGTTTACAATCAGATTAGTTAGCAAGTGATCAATTTGTTCTCTATCTGCATTTACCCACACAATTTTATCGTGAGCATTTTTAAGATTCAAACTTATATTGTGCTTTTTAGCTCTTAATTCTTGCGATTCAAAAACATCTTCTACCAGCTTAACTATATTAAATGTTGTTAAGTTTAGCTCAAGCACTCCAGATTCCAAACGAGTGATTTCCTCCAAATCTTTAATAATAGAAATCATACGATTAATACTTTTCTCTGTTTTCTCAAGATATTTATGATTGATGGTAGGATCATATAAACCACCATCTAAAAGTGTAAGAACATAACCTTGAATATTAAAAATTGGTGTCTTTAATTCGTGAGAAACATCGCCAAGGAATTCTTTTCGGTATTTTGCCATTTGTTTTAATTGGTCAATTTCTTTTGTTTTTTTGTTTGCCCAATTTTCAACTTCATCGTTTACTTCAGTAATGATATCTTTTTCTTCAATTTCCTTTTTTAATTCCTTATCAGGAATACTCAAATTATGTATTGTTTTATATATCGGATTAATTTTCTCAAAGATGAAACTGTTAAGTAGATAATAAACAATTATATAAATACTTATAAAAATCAGCATTAAAGAAAAGGCTAATTTAAATATGAAATTAGCATCTATAGGCCAGTTCAAAATTATCTGTGTTACTCCCGCAATTATTATTGTAATAAATGCAATAATAATTGCTAATTGCTTTGGCGATGAACTTTTCATAATGCTATTTCTTTATATGAAGAAAGCCCCATAATATATGAGGCTTTCCATTATATTATTTTGTGTTTTACTTAGCTAATTGCTGTCTCACTATTCGTGCAACGTATTTTCCAATAATATCGAACTCAATATTAACAACCGTTCCTGGCTTAAATGTGTGGAAGTTTGTTAAATCGTAAGTAAATGGAATAATCGCAACTTCGAAAGAATTGTCTTTAGAATTTACTACTGTTAAGCTAACACCATTAACTGATACTGAACCTTTTTCAACAGTAATATAATCTTCCAAGGAAGGATCATATTCAAAAGTATAATACCAGCTTCCGTCTGCTTCGCGAACATTTGAACAAGTAGCTGTTTGATCAACGTGACCTTGAACCATATGTCCGTCGAGCAAGCTATCAATTTTCATGCTACGCTCAAGATTTACTTTAGAGCCAATTTCTAACAAACCTAAATTTGATTTATCTAGAGTTTCTTGAATAGCAGTAACAGTAAACGTTTTATTTTCTTTGTTGATTTTAACAACTGTTAAACATACTCCGTTATGAGCAATACTTTGATCAATTTTTAATTCATCTGCAAAAGAGCAATGCATTGTTATATGTAAATTGCTTTTATCTTTTTCAAGTTTTACAACTTCAGCAGCTACTTCAACTATACCTGAAAACATAATTTTATTTTTAAGTGTTTAAATTTCTGCGAATTTATGAAGATTTACACTATTCAACAAGCGAATTTCCTATTATGAGAAAAAATTAGCCAATCTAAAATTAAAACGTTTTTAAAGTCTTAAAACTTTAGCATATTACTTTCATAGATTGCATCAAGAGTTTTGTTAATGAAATTGTAAGTTAGTTTTTTGACGATGTATTTTTAAGTGCTAAATATAATTAGCCGATTTTCAATTTTAAGATTTGTGAAATTTATATTTTCCGTAATCCATTTTAAAGTTTCTTTATGGTATATAAAAACATGGGTTATGTCGTTTTTATAATACCATTTTTTAAAATCAATTGATTCGTTGTAAATGTCTGTCATAATATAAATTTTACCACCTTGGTTTAATAGTTTTTTTAGTTTTATAAATTCATCGTAAGGCTTATAAAAATGTTCTACGACTTCACAACAAATAATAAAATCATATTTCTTACTTAATACTTTATAGTTTGGATAAAAAAAAGGATCGAATAATTCAATATTAAATCCTTTTTGTTGCAAGATATTTGAGATAACAGGTCCTGTTCCTGACCCGTAGTCAAGACCGGATTGTTGAGCTTTCTGATTATTAATTATCTCCTTTACAATTGGCTGAACAAAATTCTGGTATCCTTTATTTTCAATATCATTATTATGATCTTCGTATCTTGCTTTTTCTATCGATTTAGTTGGTTTTAAATCATGTCCAACATAAATGCCTAAACAATTATTACAAGCATAAAAGTGTTGTTTTTTATTTTTATAAAAAGTTATGCCCATATGTTGGCATAAAGGACATTGTTCGTTGTGGTCAGTTTCTTTTATGTTTGTCAAATGCTTGATTTTGTTAATCTGGTATCATTATTCTTAACGAGTATCTATTTTTATATTTTTAGCTAAGTTAATGAATTAAGCATTGGGAAGAATATTCCACTTCTTATTTCACTTTTCTTTTTTGAAATAATTTTTAGACCACTTTTATGGCTTTTAATAGTTTATAGAGAAACACTTAAGTCAATTCCCACAATATAATTAAGGAACGGTAACTTTGCTTATATGTCAAATCCTGTTTTTGTTTCGGATGAAATGGCAAATGAACTGTGAAATGTGTTTACATAATCTAATCCAGAAAGTTTCTCTTCTATAAAGATTTTAAATTCAGCCATGTCGTTTAGCATAATTTTAAGGTGTACATCGTATTCTCCTGTTACATTATGAAACTCAACAACTTCGGGAAAGGTTAGGACTGCTTTTCTAAAATTGTCAACAGCTTCTTTGGTGTGTTTTCGCAAGTTAACATCGATAAAAATTACCATGTTCCTGTTTAGTTTCTCAGGATTTAATTTCGCAACATATTTTTCAATAATTCCTGCTTTTTCAAGTTTTCGCACTCGTTCATAAACAGGAGTATTGGTTAGGTGCAATTTGCTTGCTAATTCCTTTGTAGTGATTCTTCCATCGTTCTGAAGAATGCGCAAAATTTTCCGATCTATGCTATCAAGTTTATTCATGGCAGAGAAAATATCTTTAAAATGATTTTATAACACTCTTTGTTAGATAATAAAACTTCATTAAACAAAAATGCCAGATAAATAATCCAAATATACAAAAAAAAGCAAACAGAAATAGGCTTGATTCGTATATTTGTAGAAAATATTAAATATTCTCATTATGAAAGAAATAAGATGGCATGGAAGAGGTGGTCAAGGTGGTTTTACTGCTTCAAGACTTTTAGGAATAGCTGCTGGAATGTTTCAAGATAAACATGCTTTAGCTTTTCCTTCTTTTGGACCAGAACGCCGTGGTGCACCTGTATTAGCTTTTACTAAGATTGATGATAAAAAAATTCATGATAGAAGCGAAGTTATTACTTGCGATTACGTAGTTGTGATGGATGAAACATTAATTAATCCTACTATGCTTAAGGGTATTAAGGATGAAACGGTTTTTATTATTAATAGCAAAAATCCTGATAGGTACGAAATTCTTAAAAATTATAAGGTAATATCTGTAGATGCAACCAAAATAGCATTGGATATTCTTGGAAGACCTATCACGAATACTGCTATGTACGGTGCTTTAGTGGCAGTTTCAGGATTAGTGAGTTTAGATGCTGCAAAAGAAAGTATACGACACGAAATGAAACCATCATTAATCGATAAGAACATTGATATTGTAAATCGTGCTTATGAAGAATGCAGTAAAGTTGAATCAACTGTAAAAAACAATTAGTTATGGATAGACCAGTTAAAAAGGATTTTAAACGTCCAACACATATAGATGATTATCCTGTAGGACCACAATATGAAGCAGGATTTCTTGCAGAAACAAATGCAGGATGGAGAACTTACAGACCCGTAGTTGACAACGAAAAATGTATTTACTGTTTGATTTGTTATATGGTTTGCCCCGATGGTACCATTATTAAAAACGATGGTAAGATAGATGTGGATTACGATTATTGTAAAGGATGTGGTGTTTGTGCTAACGAATGCCCAAAAGATGCAATTACAATGGTTAAAGAAGAGTTATAAACTCACAAAACAATTTAGAAATGAAAAAGAATAAAATATTTATATCAGGAGATGAAGCAGTAGCGCATGGTACTCGTTTATCGCGCCCACATGTTATTGCAGCTTATCCTATTACACCACAAACAATTACTGTTGAGCGTCTTTCAGAAATGGTTGAGAAAGGCGAAATGGATTGTGATTATATGCATGTTGAATCGGAGCATTCGGCACTTTCTGCAGCAATGGGAGCAAGTAGTGTTGGTGCAAGAACATTTACTGCTACATCATCGCAAGGATTACTTTATATGGCAGAAGCTATGCACTATGCAAGTGGTGGGCGTTATCCTATTGTAATGATGAATGCTAATCGCTCGGTAGCTTTACCGTGGAGTATTTATGGTGATCAGCGTGATTCACTTTCTTTACTTGATTCTGGTTGGATTCAAGTTTATGTTGAAGATGCACAAGAAGCTTTAGATATGATTATTCAGGCTTATAAAATTGCCGAAAATGCCAAGGTGCTAACTCCAATGATGGTTAACCTTGACGGATTTATCTTAACACATACCTACGAAATGGTTGAGATTCCTGAGCAGGAAATGGTAGATCAATTTTTGCCAAAATTTGAAACTCCCAATAAAATGAGTTTTGAGAATCCTAAAAACTTGGCTTTTAGCTCTCAACCCGATGATAATACCGAATTTAAATATCAGCAAAATAAAGCTATGTTTGATTCTATTGAAGTGATCGAAAAAACGGATCAGGAATTTGGTGATCAGTTTGGTAGGTATTACAATGGAATGGTCGAAGAAATAATGTGCGACGATGCCGATGCTGTTTTGGTTACGTTGGGAAGTATAACAGGAACCGTTCGAGTAGTTGCAGATCAGCTTAGAGCTAAAGGTTTAAAAGTTGGTATCTTGAAAATTCGCTACATGCGCCCTTTCCCTGAGAAGGAAATCATGGCATTAAGCAAAAAAATAAAAGCGATTGGTGTAATCGATAAAGATATCTCATTTGGATACGAAGGAACAATTTACACAAATGTAAATTCAGCTCTTTCGAAGGCAAATGCATCGGTATTTAAGAAAAACTTTATTGGTGGTTTAGGTGGTAGAGATATTACTAAAGCCGAAATTGAGAAAATGTATATGGATTTGTTAGAAGGAATAGATTCTAATAAAGAAGCAACAGTTGAGTTTTTTAATTTAAAAGTGGAAACAAATGACTAATCAAACAATAGATATACCAAGAGTTAATGCTAAAAACATAACCGAAAAGGAGTTTTTTTACGGGCATAAAGCATGTGCAGGTTGTGGCGGTAGTGTTGCAGTTCGTTTAGCTTTAAAAGTTTTAGGAGAAAGAACGTATTCTGCTTTACCGGCAGGATGTATGGCAGCTGTAGGATTTATTTTTCCGCAAATGGCTTTCGTGAATAATTCAATCATAACAACATTCCCTGGTGTTGCAAGTATGGCTTCGGGAATTGCTGCCGGAGCAAAAGCATTAGGACAAAAAGATTTTAAAACAGTTTGTTTTGCAGGCGATGGTGGTACTGCAGATATTGGTTTGCAAGCATTGTCGGGAATGATTGATCGTGATGATGATGTTCTTTACATATGTTATGATAATGAAGCTTATATGAATACTGGTATTCAGAAAAGTGGCTTAACTCCATACGGAACTCAAACAACAACAACGCCAGCAGGTAAAAACTTACCGGGAACAAAAACCAATAAGAAGAATTTATTTGAGATTATTGCTGCGCATGATATTAAATATGCTGCAACAGCAAGTATTGGTTATCCACAAGATTTTATCAATAAAGTAAATAAAGCAAAACATACCAAAGGCGCAACATTTATTCATGTATATGCATCGTGTCCTACAGGTTGGGGAACACCAACACACACATCAATTGAAATTGCAAAAGAAGCTGTTGATTGTGGATTGATATTTTTAGCTGAGTACGAAAATAGTGAGTTTAAACTAAATAAAAATCCTAAAGAGTTTAAATCGGTTAAAGAGTATTTAACAAAACAAGGTCGATTTAAACATATGACTGATGAAGATATTGATAAAGTAATTCAACACAGAGATATCAAGTGGGGTCGAATGAGAAAAAATTGGAACGCAAAATAAATAAAAACTAAATAATGGAAAACTTAAATAATTTATTTTCTGAAATGGTAAATCGTAGTAAGCGATCAGCCATACGTGAAATCTTAAAATTAACACAACAGCCAGATATCATTTCATTTGCAGGTGGATTGCCTGCACCGGAATCATTTCCAATAGAAGATATTAGAGTGATAACAGATGACGTATTAAAAAATGATGGAGCAGCAGCTTTACAATATGATGCTACAGAAGGATTAGTAGAGTTGCGTGAAACTTTGGTTAAAATGTATCAATCCGATGGTGTTGAATGTGGAATTGAAAACTTAATTGTTACAACCGCATCGCAACAAGGTCTTGATTTACTGGGTAAGGTATTTATCAATCCCGGCGACAAAGTTATTTGTGGCTTACCTTCTTATCTTGGTGGAATTAGTGCTTTTGTATCTTATGGTGCCGATTTGCACGGTGTGCCTTTAGATGAAAATGGAATGAGCGCCATTGAGCTTGAAAAAACATTGGAAGAAATGAAGCAGAATGGCGAAATGCCAAAATTCATTTATATAATTCCTGATTTTCAGAATCCAGCAGGTATTACTATGCCGGAATCGAGACGAATTGAGATTATAGAAATAGCAAAAGCTTACGATGTATTAATTGTTGAAGATTCCGGCATAGT
>Ga0209633_10005041_pt1 | contig 11693 bp, 8 predicted proteins | sample Cruoilmetagenom1_FD_187290 | JGI IMG/M metagenome (GOLD analysis project Ga0209633, IMG submission 187290) | Oil polluted marine microbial communities from Coal Oil Point, Santa Barbara, California, USA - Sample 1 (SPAdes) (version 2) | ecosystem: Environmental > Aquatic > Marine > Oil seeps ... | reverse complement strand
GAGTATGCTGTACCTGCAAGTTGACTGTGCCTGGTGCGTCGCTTCTCATGACAGGCAGTCCCCACACTTCTATGCCTTATGCGATGCACCATTTCAAGCCCCAGCCCATTGGTTGGGGCTTTTTTTATGTACAGGAAGTACGGTATGCCGCGGGCGCAGGGATGCGCAGGAGCGGCGTGTGTCAGGTTTGCACGGCATACCAAAGTGCGACGCGATTGTGTCAGGTTTGCACGGCATACCACGGCGCGTGTCAGTTTTGCACCGCCAAAAAGTACTTCACATAACCGTTATGCGATAGAATCCACTGTCTTAATCAGAACTAAGTTTCAAACCAGTTAAAAGGCCTATCCATTGAACAACGACCAAACCCCACCCGTAAGCAATTTCATACGCAACATAATCATCCGTGATCTGGAGACCGGAAAGCATGACAAAATTGTTACGCGTTTCCCACCAGAGCCCAATGGTCATCTACATATCGGTCATGCCAAGTCCATTTGCCTGAACTTTGGTATTGCAGCCGAGTTCGGCGGTACCACCAATTTGCGTTTCGATGATACCAATCCATTGAAGGAGAGCGAGGATTTCGCCCAGGCCATTATGAATGATGTCCGCTGGCTGGGTTTTGAATGGAATGAACTGCGCCACGCCTCCGACTATTTTCACCAGTTATATGACTATGCGGTCCACCTCATCCGCACTGGCAAAGCCTATGTGGATAGCCAGGATGCCGAGCAAATGCGTTCAAGCCGTGGAACTTTAAAAGATCCGGGCACCGACAGTCCTTTCCGGGACCGATCCGTGGAGGAGAACCTGGACTTGTTCGAACGCATGAAGAATGGTGATTTTGCAGACGGCGAGCACGTATTACGCGCCCGTATCGACATGGCTTCGGCCAATATGAACCTGCGTGATCCGGCAATCTACCGTATCCGTAAAGTGGCGCACCACCGCACCGGTGATGAATGGAATATTTACCCCATGTATGACTGGGCGCATGGTATTTCTGATGCCATTGAAGGTATTACCCATTCGTTGTGTACCCTGGAGTTTGAAGACCACCGGCCTTTGTATGACTGGTTCCTTGAAAACATTCCCACGACCTGTCACCCGCGACAAATAGAATTTGCACGCGGTAACCTGGATTTTACCGTTATGAGTAAACGCAAGCTCAGGGAACTGGTTGAGGAAGGGCATGTGTCTGGCTGGGATGATCCGCGTATGCCGACCATCGCCGGTCTGCGCCGTCGTGGATACACAGCACGGTCCATACGCACGTTTTGGAAAGAAGCCGGTGTATCCAAGTCCGAAAGTATTATTCCAATGGGTGTTCTGGAAAATGCCATCCGCAATGACATGAATGAAAATGCACCCCGCGTGATGGCGGTGCTGGATCCCATTAAAGTGGTTCTGACCAACTACCCGGAAGGCAAGAGCGAGTGGCTTGAAGCACCTTCTCATCCACAGAATCCGGAAATGGGCAGCCGTTCGGTGCCTTTAAGCCGGGAAATCTGGATAGAGCGTGGTGACTTCATGGAAGACCCACCAAGGAAGTTTTTCCGTTTGCGGCCGGATGGCGAGGTTCGTTTGCGTAATGCTTTTATTATCAAATGTACCGATATCATCAAGGATTCCGAGGGAAATGTTACGGAAATTCATTGTGAGTATGATCCGGATAGTCGCAGCGGCTTGCCGGGTGCCTCTCGCAAGGTCAAGGGAACCATTCACTGGGTTTCAGCTGAGCATGGTATCAATGCCGAAATTCGCCTCTATGACCGCCTGTTCAATGTGGCCAATCCCCTGGCTGACAAAGAAAAGGATTACCTTGAGTTTCTTAATCCCCATTCCCTGGACATTGTTTCCAACGCTATAGTTGAGCCGGCAGTCACACAGGGTGAACCTGGTGATTTCTTCCAGTTCGAGCGTGTAGGTTATTTCACGATAGATCAGGATAGCGAAAATTCAGAGCGGCCAATCCTGAACCGGACCGTTTCGTTGCGGGATTCCTGGGCGAAACTGAACAGGTGACCAGTGTGCTGCATTGTAATTAATGTGCCATTAATTACAATGCAGCACACTTTCGGCACACGCGTACGGAATATCATTTTGCTAGAATCTTTGTTCGTCAGGGCTGTATTCAAGGGAGTTTAAGATGAGTTGGATAGTACTTGCTTTAATTGTTGGCGCAATCTTTTTTGCGATTTCTATCTACAACCGCCTGGTTGCAGGCCGAAATCGTTTCAAGAACGCTTTTGCACAGATAGATGTGCAGCTAACACGTCGTCATGATCTGATACCCAACCTGGTTGAAACGGCCAAGGGTTATATGAAACATGAGCGTGAAACTCTCGAGGCGGTTATTACCGCACGTAATACTGCTGTTGCAGGTCTTAAAACCGCTGCAAAAGATCCCTCTGATCCCGCAGCCATGAAGCAACTGGCACAGGCGGAACAGGGTCTTTCGGGTGCACTTGGCAGGTTGTTTGCACTTTCTGAATCCTATCCGGATCTGAAAGCCAATCAGAACATGATGCAGCTTTCCGAGGAACTGACCACCACGGAAAACAAAGTCGCCTTCGCGCGTCAGGCCTATAACGATTCGGTTATGCAGTACAACACCTTGCGTGAGTCTTTCCCGAACAACTTTTTTGCCGGCTGGTTCAGTTTCCTGCAAGCGGAATTACTGGAAATCGAGGACGAGGCAAAACGCGAAACACCCCAGGTTTCGTTTTAAGTTGTTAGCGGATTTTATGGCTGCCCTGTTTGGGTGGCCATATTGTCTTACGGAAAATTTAGTGAGGCTCCCCAGGTGAATTTCTTTGAATACCAGGAACAGGCGCGGCGCCAGAGCCGTTGGCTGATCGTTCTGTTTATCCTGGCTGTCATTATTATTATCGTGGTAATTGACGCAGCTATTCTGTTGGCATTCGGTGTGATGAATTCCGAGGAGCAGCAGTTTGTGTTCAATATGCAAATGCTAAAAGCCAATCTGCCGACACTTTTGGGTGGTGCCGCGGTCACCGCGGCCGTTATTGCCGTTGCCAGCCTGTTCAAGACTGCTGCATTGCGCTCGGGCGGCGGTAAGGTTGCGCGCGATCTGGGCGGGGTCCTGGTCGAGGCGGATGCACGCGACCCGTTACGCAGGCGTTTGTACAACGTGGTTGAGGAAATTGCGCTGGCATCCGGAATTCCGGTACCGGAGATCTACGTTTTGGAGCAGGAGTCCGGTATCAACGCCTTTGCGGCAGGTTTTACACCTGCGGATGCAGCGGTTGCAGTGACCCGGGGTGCACTGGAGAAGCTCAGTCGCAGTGAGTTGCAGGGTGTTATCGCACATGAATTCAGTCATATTTTCAATGGTGATATGCGTCTTAATATCCGCCTGATGGGTGCGCTGTTCGGTATTCTGATGCTGTCATTAATTGGTCGTCGGGTGCTACATGGCTCCTATTACATGGGCCGCTCGAAAAACAGTAACGGTGGTGCCATCATGCTGGTTGCAATTGCGGTCATGCTGGTAGGTTACATCGGCCTGTTTTTTGGCCGCTGGATAAAGTCAGCGGTATCCCGTCAGCGCGAATACCTGGCCGATGCTTCGGCCGTGCAGTTCACAAGAGACCCGGACGGTATTGCCGGCGCGCTCAAAAAGATATCGGTTTACAGTGACGCCTCCTATTTAAACGTGGAGACTGAGGAAGTAAGCCACATGCTGTTTGGTAATGGTGAGAAAACCAGCATGTTCTCTACCCATCCACCCTTGAACGAGCGTATTCAACGCATTGATAAGTCTTTCAAACCCGAAGACCTTGTAACGCTGGCTAAAAACATTCAACGAAAGGGCCGGGTTGAGGCAGAACAGGCAGCCAAAGAGCAGGAGAACTCTAAAAAAGGTGGCGGTGGCATGTTCGATGCCGATAATTTGGTTGACCAGATTGGTAACCCTGATTTTTCAAGAATATTGATGGCAGCTGCGTTGGCGGCTTCCATCCCTGAAGAGATTAGCCAGGCAGCACATTCCAACCAGTGGGCAACAGAGGTGCTTTTTTATTGCCTGATGGATCGGGATGATGAGATTCGTGAGCGACAATTACTGGTTGTTGCACAGAACATGGGTGGTGATAGTGAGGCCCGCGTACGTGGTTTGATCAACGCCGCCTCCGAATTGGCCAGGGAGCAACGCCTGCCATTGCTGGAGATTGCAATTCCTGAACTCAAACGCAGGCCGCCTGACCATGTCAGCAAGGTACTGGCCACCGTACATGCGTTAAATGACGCTGATGGCCAAACTGATGTGTTTGAGTACCTGATAGCAAAGATTATTGAGCAACACTTGTGGGAATCCGCGAATCCGCAACGGGTCAGGCTTTCAGGCAAGAAATCATTGAAACAAGTAGTCGACAAGGCTCTTGACGTGATCGCGGTGTTGGCCATGCATGGCAACGAAAGTACCGCGGGTGCTGAAAGTGCGTACCAGGCTGGAAGTGAACTACTGGCCGGTGAAACAACAGCCCCAATGCAAGGGGTTAAAGACTGGAGCCAAACACTGGATAGCGCTTTACCAGTGCTTGATCAACTCAAACCTGCTGACAAGGAAAAACTGGTCAAGGCCCTGATCGCGACCGTGATGGCAGACAACAAGATTGCAGTTTCGGAATTGGAGTTGCTACGTGTGGTTTGCTCCGTGATTCACGTACCGTTGCCGATGATCACTGGTGGTGAAGTTTAGGATAAAAGTTACGTAACATAGATGTACATTGACAACTGAATCATACCCAAATGTGGTGTTTTCAGGCACCCGCTAATACTCGCTTGGTAGTAATTTACCCCTAATCTGGCTCTTGGTATCCCGCTCCCTTTTTGCCGTGCATGTAAATCAGGTATAGTTGCCTGAAAATGTACAAGAGACTTTGATTTGACCTTAACTCGAATATCTTTGGGGAACCCGGTGGCCGTGATTGTTGCCGGCATCCTGGTGGTGATTTTTGGTACCCTGAGCCTGATGCGTCTGCCCATCCAGATGACGCCGGAAATTGAGCGCCCGGAGATATCCATCTCGACGCCCTGGCGTGCGTCGGCACCCAATGAAGTCGAATCAGAAATCATTGAACCACAGGAGGACGTGCTGCGTAGTGTGCCCGGCTTGCTCAGGATGTCATCAACTGCGAGTTTTGGCAGCGGTTCCGTACAACTGGAGTTTGACATTGGAACCGATATGAACCGTGCCCTGATCGAGGTCATGAACCGGCTCAACCAGGTTCCGAGGTATCCGGTGGATGCGAACGAACCCGTGATCAGTGTTGGTGGCAGTGATATGAGCAAGGTCATTGCCTGGTTTGCAGTATCCCCAAAACCCGGTAATGAAACACCGATTGAAACCTACCAGGACTTTATAGAAGACACGGTCATAACCAGGATTGAAAGGGTTCCCGGGGTATCAAGAACCGGTGCTTTTGGCGGGCGCAGACACGAAGTAAGAATAACCTTTGACCCCTACAAAGCTGCGAATATTGGCCTGGATTTGACAGCAATTTCCGGTCAACTGGGTGCAAACGCTGATATTTCGGCTGGTAGCACCGAGGTTGGGCGGCGCCAGTACACCATTCGTTTCAGTGGCAAATATGAAGTTGAAGCCCTGGGTGACCTGGTGCTGCAGTGGCGCGAAGGCAAGCCCATTCGCCTCAAGGACGTTGCCCGTATTCATATGACCATGGTGGACCCGTCCACAATACTGCATATGAATGGTGGCCCGGGGATCGCCATCAATGTCACACCCGAGTCGGGTGTCAACATCCTGGAGGTCATGGATAACCTTAAAGCGACCATTGCCGATCTTGCAGCCAATGAACTTGATCGTGCCGGACTGACCATCACTCAAAGCTCCGATCAATCCTTGTATGTCAAAGCATCCATCAGGATGGTACGCAATAACCTGCTGATAGGTATGTCGCTTGCGATCGCAGTGTTGTGGTGGTTCCTGCGTAAATTCCGCGCAACACTGATCGTCGCGTTATCTATTCCCCTCTGCCTTTTTGCAGCGTTTATGGTGCTTAATATCGCGGGCCGTACGCTGAATATCATTTCCCTGGCTGGTCTGGCATTTGCTACGGGCATGGTGCTCGACGCGGCCATTGTCGTGCTGGAAAATATCTTCAGACAACGCGAGGCCGGACGTGACGGTGATGATGCCTCCGAACGCGGTACCCTGCAGGTTTGGGGTGCCCTGATCGCATCGACTACCACCACGGTTGCTATTTTCATGCCGGTGGTGTTCCTTCAGGATGAAGCAGGTCAGCTATTCAGCGACCTGGCAATCACGATTTCCGCCGCTGTTGTGGCATCTTTGGTTGTCGCGGTGACGGTGTTGCCGTCCGCTGCATCCAACTGGGTCAAGGGCAGCGCAATCGAGGATTTGCATCGTCACTGGTGGCGCTGGATAACCGACCACATCATGCGTTGGACAGATACACCGCGCCGGCGTCGATCATGGATAGCGATTTTGACAATCGTGCCGTTGATTCTGGTCCTCATACTCAAGCCTTCGGCTGATTATTTGCCGGAGGGCAAACGGAATTTCCTTTTTGGCGTTATGATTGCGCCGCCTGGCCTTGGAATTAGCACGGCCGAAAAGGAAGTGATGGACGTTTTGGATCAGCGTCTCGCACCCCACATCAACGGTGAAAATCGTTTGCAAATGGATAATTATTTTGTTGGCACATCGCGGGGTTTTGGTACATTCATCGGGGGTCGGGCAGTCGATCCGGCCGACGTTGATGAACTGGTCGGGGTATTTAATTCAGAAATTCTTGCTGGATTTCCGGATACGATTGCCTTTGTCAATCGTGCGGCGATATTCGGCGGCTCGAGAGGTGGCCGGCAAATCAATGTGGATTTACATGCAGAGTCTTTCGATTCGCTGATCAGTGCCGGCCAGGTTGGTTTTGGCGCAATCCTGCAGGCGCTGCCGGGGGCCAATGTGAGGCCAATCCCCGGTCTTGAACAAGCTGAACCCGAATTGAGGTTAATCCCTGATGACCGGCGAATCGCCGAGGTTGGATGGAACCGGTCCCGCATGGCAACTATTATCCGTGCGATGGGTGACGGTGCGTTTATGGGCGAGTATTTTGACGGCACCAGGCGTTATAACGTCATCATGCGTGCAGAGGAATGGTATACACCGGAAGAACTGGCTGCACTGCCGGTGGCAACTGCCAGTGGTGAAATCCAAACCATCGGGGAGTTGACCCAGGTTACCCGAACAGCCGGACCCTCTCAAATTCTCAGGGTTGACCGGAAGCGAACCCTGACCTTGCAGGTTACGCCGCCATCGGACATGCCGTTGGAAGATGCCATTGAGGCAATAGATGAGAAGGTTGTACCGGTGATGCTTGAACAGTTACCAAAAAATGCAACCATCCGGATGCGGGGCACCGCCGAGGCGCTGGATCAGGCCCTGACAAGTATGTCAGGCAGCTTTGCGCTGGCCATTGTTATTCTGTACCTGTTGATTTCCGCATTGTTCCGGTCCTTCAAGGATTCACTGCTCGTGATTTTGACCATTCCGATGGCCACGGTGGGCGGGATCATCGCCCTACGGCTGATGGATGTGGCATTATTCGCAAGCGGCGGCCAGAAAATGGACCTGTTGACGATGATTGGTTTCGTGATTTTGCTGGGACTGGTGGTAAATAATGCTATTTTGCTTGTTTACCGTGCGCGCGATGGTGAGCGTGAAGGCATGTCGCGACGCGACGCGGTGGAGAGTGCGGTCAGGTTGCGTCTAAGGCCTATCCTGATGAGTACGATGACCAGTGTTTTCGGTATGCTGCCGATGATGTTGATCCCGGGCGCAGGCACAGAACTTTATCGGGGTATGGCGACGGTTATTGTTGGCGGCATGCTGGCGAGTACGATTTTTACACTGATTTTGTTACCCAGCCTTCTGCGCGCCAAGGAAGCGGCATTCCCGGGAACGCAGGTCGCAGAGATATGAAGACTACGGATATATTGCAAATGAATAGGGGCAAAATGAAGAAATTGGTAACCTTGCTTGGCGTGTTCGCTGTGGCAACCGGGATCCAGGCAGTTGCAGTGGCGCAGCACAAGCCACCGCCTCCCAACGTGCGTGTTGCCCGGGCTTCGATACAATCACTGGCACCTTCGACGCTGGTACCCGGTACCGTTATCAGTCGTAATGATGCAAAGCTGGCCGCAGAAGTGACCGGTCAACTGCTCGAAGTTGCAGAAGTGGGTACAGTGGCGGCCAGGGGAGATGTGGTTGCAAAGATTGAAGACACGGTCATAAGGCTGAGAAAGGACGAGTTACAGGCCGAAGTCGAGCGCGCTATGGCTCGGTTAAAGTATCTTGAGAGTGAAGAACAGCGGTACGTAAAGCTGGCAGAGTCTAACCTGGCTGCGGCCACAAAACTTGAGGAAACCCTGTCAGACCGTGATGTTTCCCGCAGCGACCTACAGATCGCAAAGGTCCGCCTGGCACAGGTAGAAGACCAATTAGCCCGTACCAGCATTAAAGCGCCATTTGGCGGAATTGTCGTTGAGCGTTTGACGATGCCGGGTGAACGTGTCGACACCGGCAGGAACGTGGTACGCATGGTGGACCAGCAGCACCTGGAAGTGATTGCGAGAGCTCCACTGGAATATTATTCCTTTGTTCGTCCGGGCCAGCAACTCGAGGTGAGAACCGGAACGGTTCTCGCCAATGGTTTCGTAAGAACCGTCGTGGCCGTTGGTTCAGAGAATACACATCAGTTTGAACTCAGGCTCGACATTGAAAGCGACCGTTTTCCAGTCGGCCAGACTTTACGGGTTTCAATTCCAACATCAGATATACGTAAAGCACTTCTGGTACCGCGCGATGCGCTGGTGCTGAGGCCGGACGGAAGTTCAGTTTTTGTTGTGGATAAAGAAGGAAAGGCCAGGCAAGTCACGGTCGCGACCGGCATAGGGACCGGCCAACAGATTGAGGTCATTGGTGACCTGGGCGACGGTGACACGGTCATAATCCGGGGCAACGAACGGCTGCGGCCCGGTCAGGTCGTGTCGATCATGCAATGACTTCTCCTCGCTACCGCTTCTACTCCCGGATAGACTCCTAGGGTCGGTTTCTCTTGAACTTGATCAATATTCGCAAGGGTGAGTGGCCACGTTTTTTACTGGCTTTCAGCTACTTTTTCTTTCTACTAGCGGGTTATTTCATGCTGCGGCCAATCCGCGGCACCGTTTCGGCCAATCACGCTGAATCCCTGCATTGGCTGTATACGGCAACGTTTGTATCCATGTTGCTGATCGTTCCAGTGTTTGGCTGGCTGGTTTCAAAATTTCGGCGTGGCCGTTTTATTCCCGGCATTTACCTGTTTTTTATTTCGAACCTGATCTATTTTGCTTTAGCGTTCAAAGGTGATGCGACCGGTGACTGGGTCCAGTACAGTTTTTATGTTTGGTTGAGTGTTTTCAATCTGTTCGTGGTGTCGATATTCTGGAGCTTTATGGCCGATATTTTCTACCCGGGCCAGGCACAACGCCTGTTCGCCAGCATTATGGCCGGTGGCAGCCTCGGTGCGATTTGTGGACCCTTGCTGACGGCACAATGGGTTGGGGATATTGGTTCGGGCGGTGTCATAAGTCTGGCGGTCGTCTGTCTGTTGATGGCGACGGCTTTGGCAATCCTTCTTGGCCGTTTCGAACGTAACCGGAACCAGAATCAACCTGCACAAATCATCGGGGGCAGCATATGGGAAGGCGCAGTGCACGTCTTCAAGTCCAAATATCTTTTGCTGATCTGCCTGCTGATGCTGACTCACAACCTGACCTCGACTTTTCTGTATAACGGCCTCGCAGTACTCGTTGATCAAAACATCATGGGGTTTGCCGAACGCACCGAGTTTTTCAGCTATGTCGATCTGATCGTACAAATACTGGCATTCACGTTTCAGTTTTTGATTACCTCGCGACTGGTTATATACCTTGGCATGCCGCGTACCATAATTTTGCCACCCATCCTCCTGGCAGCGGGTTTCACATTGTTAGGCAGTTCGCTTGGCCTGGTTCTTTTTGCCGCTGTCCAAGTGGCACAGCGGGCTTTGAATTACGGTCTTCTGGGTCCGGTTAAGGAAATGCTGTTTACGGTTGTGGACCGTGAAACCAAGTACAAGAGCAAGAATTTCATCGACACAGTGGTCTATCGCGGCAGTGATGTTACCGCCAGTTGGATATTCAAGGGTTTGATGATGGCCGGCCTCTCCATTGGGCAGGTGGCCTGGGTTTATATACCGATATTAACCATATGGGGCATTGCTGCCTGGCACCTCGGCAAGGCGTATAATCGTTTGAAAGGCCAGCTGGATGCAACAACCAGTGAGGCTGAATGATTTGTAAGTCAATCAATCAAGCAAGAGGTAGTAATGAAGATTGCAGTAACAAGTCAGAACCGCAGGGTTATTACAGGCCATGCAGGCCGATGCCGGAAGTTTTGGGTATTCACTGTTGATAGCGACAAAGCTGTCGATAAGGAGCTTATTGAACTTCCTAAAGAGCAGTCATTTCATGAGGTTTCCCCGCATGAAGCTCATCCGCTGGATGACATCGATATATTGATTGCCGGTGACATGGGGCAGGGTCTTGTGAGGCGTTTGGAACGTAAGGGCATCAAGGGTCTGATTACCAAAGAAAGTGACCCGGAGAAAGCTGTTTTGCAATACTTGGATGGTTCTCTCATATGTGAGCAGCCGAACCCGCACCATCACGGACACAACGACTGATATAACCGCTTTGTCTGGCGATTCAGGACTCAACCACCGGGCAGGAATCGTTTGCCGACTGTAGTTTGCACAGACTCCACCGGACACTGGTAAAGCCTTTCGAGGTTTTCCTGGTTCAGCAATTCATTGACCGGACCGGCCTGCCAGTCCCCATCGCCAAACAGCATAAGAATGTGACTGCAATAACGTGCCGCCAGGTTGACGTCATGCAAGGCGACCATGGCGGAGCGATGTTCTTTCTCAATCTGCATTTCCACGTGGTTCATCATGCGAACCTGGTGTTTCATATCAAGATGATTGGTGGGTTCATCCAGCAGAAGAATGGCGGGTTCCTGTACGATCAGGGATGCAAATGCCAGGCGACGTGCCTCACCGCCGGATAGCCCCGTGACACTGCGGGCTTCAAAGCCTTCAAGATCAACGGCCCGGATGGCATCCAGTGCTTTTTGCTTGTCCTGCGGTCCTTCACGCTCCCAGTAACCCAGGTGGGGGTGCCGTCCGGTCAGTGCAGTCTCGAGCACACCGGCATCAAAAACGTAAACCGTGTGCTGTTGCAACATGCCAAGCAGGCGGGCGATGGCGCGGCGTGGCAACTTGTCGATGGCCTGGTTTTCCAGCAGTACGGTTCCGGCATCGGGTGCAGACAAACCTGCCATGCACTTGAGCAGCGTGGTTTTACCAATACCGTTGGGTCCCAACAAACCCCAGAACTGTCCGGGTTTCAGCTCCAAATCCAGCTTGCTACAGATATCCTTGCCGCCAATGCTGACATCAAGGTTTTGGCAAACCAGTGAAGTCATACGCCCTTCAACCTTGCGCGGTTTAGCAATAACAGGAACAACGGTACGCCAAGTATCGCTGTGACCACGCCAACCGGTAACTGCTGCGGGCTTAACACGGTGCGCGCGAGCGTGTCAG
>Ga0209633_10005040_pt1 | contig 11695 bp, 10 predicted proteins | sample Cruoilmetagenom1_FD_187290 | JGI IMG/M metagenome (GOLD analysis project Ga0209633, IMG submission 187290) | Oil polluted marine microbial communities from Coal Oil Point, Santa Barbara, California, USA - Sample 1 (SPAdes) (version 2) | ecosystem: Environmental > Aquatic > Marine > Oil seeps ... | reverse complement strand
CGATGATCTGCACTTCCTCGTCGATCCCCGCTTCGATCAGCTTTGGTTGCACCATGGCGGCGGTAAAGGCGGTGGCGTAGATCGGGCAGCGCAACCGCGGCCACAAATGGCCGACCGCACCGATGTGGTCTTCGTGCGCGTGGGTCAGGACCAAGCCGACCAGGCGGTCCCGCCGCTCCTCGATAAACGTCGGATCAGGCATCAATAGATCGACGCCCGGGCGGGTGGCATCGGCGAACATGACACCCAAATCGACCATCAGCCAGGCGCCGTCGTGGCCGTAGAGATTCAAGTTCATGCCGATTTCGCCGGTCCCACCTAGCGGCAGGAACAGCAACTCGTTGGCCGCCGGCCCTTTGCTCATGCGGCTGGCGCCGGCCGGTTGGCTCGATAGATCGACAGCAAGCCGCGCAAGGTCAGGTCTTGGTCGATGGTGTCGATGATGTCCGTGCCCTCGGCGAACAACGCGGCCAGACCGCCGGTCGCAATGACCTTCATGGCCCGCCCGTCCTCGGCCTTGATACGGGTCACCAACCCCTCGATCAAACCGACATAACCCCAATAAGCACCTGATTCCATGGCCGGAATCGTGGCTTTCCCGATGACCCGCTGTGGCCGCTTGACGGAGATACGCGGTAATTTCGCCGCGGCGCGGTCGAGGGCTTCCAGGGACAAGTTGAGCCCCGGCGCAATGACACTGCCTTCGTAGGCCCCATCCGATCCGATCATGTCGAAGGTCGTCGCGGTGCCCATATCGATCACGATAAGCGGCCCGCCATAGCTTGCGAACGCGGCCACCGAGTTGACCAGACGATCTTCGCCAACCTGCTCGGGTCGATCGATGCGAACTTCCAGTCCCAATTCCACCGCCGGATCGCCGATTGTCAGCGGGTCCGTGTCAAAGTAGCGGGCGCACAGGGTCTTCAGGCCGAACCTGGTAGCCGGCACCACATTGGCAATGATCGCGCTATCGATATCGTCCGGCACCAAGTCCTGTAAGGTCATCAACTGAGTCAGCCAAACGGCATACTCATCCGCCGTGCGGTGCGGGTCGGTGGAGGCGCGCCAGCACCCCCGCTGCCGGTCCATCTCGTCATAGACGGCGAAGACGACATTCGTATTGCCGGAGTCGATTGCTAGCAGCATGGTCGGCTCGCCATCAGGCGGCGAACAGCACGTCGCCGGCGGTCACCACGCGCTGGCTGGCATCGGGCAATTCGAGGATCAGCGCGCCGGTCTCGTCCACATCGCGGAAGGTGCCGCGCAGCGTCTCCTTGGCCAGGGAAACCTCGATCACCTCGCCCAGGCCATGCGCGTGGCTAAGCCAGGCGCGCCGAACCGGGGCGAAGCCATCCTCGGTCCAGCGGTTGACCCAGGTCAGGAAGTGGCGAGCAAACGCTTCAAGCACCAGCGCCTCGTTGACCTCCGGACCGACGCTTTCGAAGATCAGATTGGTGGCGGGAAAACGCGCGTCACCCGGATGGCTCTGTATGTTGACGCCGGCACCAAGAATAAGCCACTCCAAGGCACCGTCGGCCGATGTCTTCGATTCCAGCAGCAATCCGGCGACCTTTCGTCCGTGCACCAGCACATCGTTCGGCCATTTGTAGGTGACTTCCAGCATCGGCGGCGCGACGGACCCAATCGCATCGCCCACCGCCAGGGCCGCCACGAAGCCGATCTGCGCGGCCTCGGCCAGGGCACATTCGGGGCGCAGGACCAAGGACAGATAAAGATTGCCGCGCGGGCTGTGCCAAGTTCGGCCATGGCGGCCGCGCCCCTTGGTTTGCTCCAGCGCCCAGACGAGCGTTCCCTCCTCCGCCCCCGCATCGGCCAACGCCTTGGCCTCGTCGTTGCTGCTTTCCACACTATCCATCGCGACCAGCCGGTAGGCTGGCGGCATGTGAACGTCGGGCAGACTCGCGGATTCCGCCGTCATCCGGCAAGAAGTGCCGCCGCTGCCGCGGCCGCGCCGTCCAGGAGGGGTGCGGGAAACACAAAGAACAACAGAATGGCCGCCCCGGCACCGACGAGAATCACCACCATCTCCCCGCCAACCGGCTGGTCGAAGGACTCGCCGGGTTCGTCGAAATACATCAGCTTGACGATGCGCAGATAGTAGAAAGCGCCCACCACGCTGCTGAGAACGCCAACGACAGCCAGCGTGTAGAGCCCCGATTCAATCGCCGCCAGGAAGACGTACAACTTGCCGAAGAATCCGGCGAGCGGCGGGATACCCGCCATGGAGAACATGAAGATCGCCAGGACTAAGGCCATCAGCGGGTTACTCTTGGACAAACCCTTGAGGTCATCGATCCCTTCGAGCATCACGTCCTTGCGGCGCATGCACAGGATGCAGGCAAACGTGCCTATGTTCATGAACAGATAGATCGCCATATACACGATGACGCCGTGCACCCCTGCCTCGGTGCCCGCCGCCAGGCCGACCAGCGCATAACCGACGTGCCCAATCGAGCTGTAGGCCATCAGCCGCTTGATGTTCGTTTGGTTGATCGCCGCCAGGGCGCCCAGAACCATCGAGGCGATAGAAATAACCACCAGGATCTGCTGCCACTGCCCGACGAAGTCGCCGAATGGTCCCATGACGACGCGAACGAACAAGGCCATGGCGGCGATCTTTGGCGCCGTCGCGAAGAAGGCTGTAACCGGTGTTGGCGCGCCTTCGTAAACGTCCGGCGTCCACATGTGGAACGGCACCGCCGAGACCTTGAAGGCCAACCCCGCGATTAAGAATACCAGGCCGACGACAAGACCAACGGACGGCGCCTCGCCGGCCACCATAGTCTCGGCAAAGACCGCTGCCAGGGCCTGAAAGCTGGTCGTCCCGGAAAAGCCGTAGATCATCGAGGCGCCGTAAAGCAACATGCCGGACGACAGGGCGCCAAGGACGAAATACTTCAGCCCCGCCTCGGTCGACCGCAGATTATCCCGGCGGAAAGCGGCGATGACGTACAGCGACAGACTTTGCAGCTCCAGCCCGAGATAGAGCGACATGAGATCCCCGGCGGAGATCATCATCAGCATGCCAAGGGTCGCAAACAGCATGAGTACCGGATACTCGAAGCGTAAGGCTTGCTTACGCTCGAAATAGCGCAGTGACATGATCATCGTGGCGGCGGACCCGATCAGAACCAGCGCCTTCATGAACACGGCAAAACCATCGGCAACAAATAGGCCGCCAAAGGCATCCCCATGCGCGCCCGGCCTGAGCACGAGAACCGCAAACACCACCGCAAGCCCGGCAACCGACAGCATCAAGACCGACGGCGTCGACCGGTTGCCACGAAAGACACCGAACATGAGGAGAAGCGTCGCCAAACCCGCGAGCAGAAGCTCCGGTAAAACGATCATGAGGTCATCTGCGATCATCGGACGCCCTCCCTCACCGCGCCGGCCACAGAGCCGCCAGCGAGCCACCGCCCGAGGCCGCCAGTGAGCGTTCGTGGTCGGCGATCAGATTGGTCACCGAAGCGGAAAAAATCTCCAGAAACGAGACCGGATATAGGCCCATCCAAAAGACCAACGCCACTAGGGGTGCGAAGACCAGAACCTCGCGCCGGTTGACATCCAGAATCGCCTTTAGATCGGCCTTGACCAGGGTGCCGAAAATGACTCGTCGATAGAGATAGAGCATATAGGCGGCGCCGAGAATCATGCCGCTGGCGGCAAGTAGTGCTGCCCAGGTGCTGACCTGAAAGATGCCCACCAGCACCAGGAATTCCCCAACGAAGCCGCTGGTCCCCGGCAAGCCGACGGAGGCGAGCATGAAGATCATGAAGGTCAGGGCGTAGGCCGGCATGCGCTCGACCAGCCCGCCGTAGCGCTCAATCAGACGCGTGTGTAGGCGGTCGTAGACAACGCCGACAATTAGGAACAGCGCCGCCGAGACGACCCCGTGCGAGAGCATCTGGAACAGCGCCCCCTCGATCCCCTGTTGCGTCGCCGTGAACGTCCCCAAGGTGACGAAGCCCATGTGCGCGACGGATGAATAGGCAATCAGCTTCTTCATGTCCTCCTGCGCCAGGGCGACCAGGGACGTGTAGATGATGGCGATAATCGACAGGGCAAAGACGAACGGCGTGAAGAACAACGAGGCGTCGGGCAGCATGGGTAGGGAGAAGCGCAGGAACCCATAGCCACCCATCTTCAACAACACCCCGGCCAGGATGACGGAGCCGGCGGTCGGTGCCTCGACATGCGCGTCCGGCAGCCAGGTGTGTACCGGCCACATGGGCACCTTCACGGCAAAGGAGGCGAAGAAGGCCAACCACAGCCACGGCTGCATCGCCTGCGGAAAATCGTAGGCCAACAGCGTCGGAATATCGGTGGTCCCGGACTCGTAGTACATGGCCAGCAAAGCCAACAGCAGCAGCACGGAGCCGGCCAGGGTGTAGAGGAAGAACTTGAAGGCGGCATAAACCCGGCGCTCACCGCCCCAAATGCCGATGATCAGAAACATCGGAATCAGCACACCCTCGAAGAACACGTAAAAGACCATGAAATCGAGGGCGCAGAACATGCCGACCATCAAGGTTTCCAGCACCAGGAAGGCGATCATGTACTCCTTGACCCGGACCTTGATCGCCTCCCAACTGGCAATCACGCACAGCGGGGTCAGAAGCGTCGAGAGCAGGACGAACAACACCGAAATCCCATCCACGCCCATGTGATAGGAAATGCCGAGGTCGGGAATCCACTCCGTCTTCTCGACAAACTGGAAGTCGGCGGTGCCACGCTCGAACCCGATCCACAGGGACAGGGACACCACGAACGTAATCAGCGAGGTCCACAGCGCCACATAGCGCGCGTTGCGTGCCACCACATCCGGCTCGCCGCGGATGAACAGAATGAACAGCACCCCCACCAGCGGCAGGAAGGTCACCAATGACAGGATCGGCCAACTGCTCATACCCGCCTCACCCGACCTGACTAAAGAGATACCAGCTGATCAGCCCGGCAACGCCGACCAGCATGGCAAATGCATAGTGGTAGAGATAGCCGGTCTGCAACCGACTGGCCCGCCGGGCCAAATTTCGGGTCGCCGCCGCTATGCCGTCCGGCCCGACACCGTCGATCAGCGCGCCATCGCCCGAGCGCCACAAGTTCGCCCCCAAAGAGCGCGCCGGCCGCACGAAGACCGCATCGTAAAGCTCGTCGAAGTACCACTTGTTGAGCAGGAACAGGTAAAGCGGCCGGACCCGCGCCACCAGCGCCGCCGGCAGATCCGGGCGCAGCATGTACATGACATAGGCCAGGCCGATACCGGCGACCGCCATGACCAGCGGGATTACTTTGACCCATGTGGGAACATGGTGCCCGGCCGCGATCGCATCATGGCCCGGCAGCACCAACACCGCGGCGCGCCAGAAGTCCTCTCGGCCCTCGCCGACAAAGGCCTCATAGCCAGCGTAGCCGGCGAATACCGCACCGGCGGCGAGGACCAGTAGCGGGATCAGCATAACCTTGGGGGATTCATGAACGTGTGCCATCACCCCGGCATCGGCGCGGGGCCGGCCGTGGAAGGTCATCAGCAACAGGCGCCACGAATAGAAGGCCGTCATGAAGGCGGCCGCGATGCCCAGCCAGAAGGCAAACATCCCATGCGTGCTAGCCGCGCCGTAGGCCGCCTCGAGGATCATGTCCTTGGAGAAGAAACCGGCAAAGGGCGGTATGCCCGCCAAGGCCAGCGAGCCCACCCACATCACCCCATAGGTGACCGGGATCAGGCGCCAGATGCCGCCCATCTTGCGCATATCCTGCTCATCCGACATGGCGTGGATCACCGAGCCGGCGGCAAGGAAGAGGAGCGCCTTGAAGAAGGCATGGGTCATCAAATGGAAGATGGCCGCGCTATAGGCGGAGACACCGGCGGCGAAGAACATGTAGCCAAGCTGCGAGCAGGTGGAATAGGCGATCACCCGCTTGATATCGGTCTGCGTCAAGGCGACGGTGGCGGCAAAGAGCGCGGTCGCCGCCCCAACATAGGTGACCATCTGCAACGCCACCGGCGCGTACTCGAACATGGGCGATAGGCGCACGACCATGAAGACGCCGGCGGTGACCATGGTCGCGGCATGGATCAGCGCCGAGACAGGCGTCGGCCCCTCCATGGCATCCGGTAGCCAGGTATGCAGGCCCAACTGCGCCGATTTGCCCATGGCGCCGATGAACAGCAGGATGCAAATGATGGTCAGGGCATGTCCTTCGATGCCAATAAAGACAAAATTCGTATCCGCCATGCCCGGCACCGCGCCGAAGACCTGATCGAAGCCGACGACGCCGAACAGGACGAAGGTGCCCAGGATGCCCAGCGCGAAGCCAACATCACCGACCCGGTTGACCAGGAACGCCTTAATCGCCGCGGCATTGGCGCTCGGCCGGTCGTACCAGAAACCGATGAGCAGATAAGAAGCCAGGCCAACCCCTTCCCAACCGAAGAACATCTGCACGAAGTTGTCGGCGGTCACCAGCGCCAGCATGAAAAACGTGAACAGGCTGAGATATGCGAAGAAGCGCGGGATCGACTTGTCGTGCGACATATAGCCGATCGAATAAACGTGGATCAGGGTCGAGATCACGGTGACGACCAGCAGCATGACCGCGCTCAACGTATCCAGCTTTACCGCCCAGGAAAGCTCCAGATCCCCGGAATCGATCCAGGTGAATATCTCGGTCACGCGGGTGTTGCCGGAGAGCGCAACGTCCACAAAAATCACGATGGACAAGATCGCCGACAAACCGAGAAGGCAGCACGTGACAAGCTGTGCTCCTCGGTCGCCGAGAAGACGCCCGAAAAACCCAGCGATGACGGCACCAGCCAACGGCAGCAGGACGATAGCGACTTCGATCACCGGACTCAGCCCTTCATCGCGTTGACGTCCTCAACCGCGATCGAGCCGCGATTGCGGAAGTAGACAACCAGAATGGCCAGGCCGATGGCCGCCTCGGCCGCCGCTACGGTCAGCACGAACATGGCAAAAACCTGGCCTACCAGATCATGAAGATGAGTCGAAAAAGCAACCAGGTTGATGTTGACCGCCAGCAGCATAAGTTCGATCGACATGAGAATGACGATCACGTTCTTGCGGTTCAAAAAGATGCCAAAGAAGCCGAGGGTAAACAGCACCGCGGCGACCGTCAGGTAGTGAGCTAGGCCAATCTCGAACATGGGTTACGCGCCGCTCCTGCTCGGTACTTTTTTGATCTCCACCGAATCTTCGCGGCGGCGGCCAATCTGCCCGGAAATCGATTGCCGGCGCACACCGTCGCGCCGGCGCAGGGTCAAGACGATGGCCCCGATCATGGCAACCAGAAGGATGAGACCCGATGCCTGGAAGAGGTAGACGTATTTTGTATAGAGCACCACGCCCAAGGCCCGCGTGTTCGGCACTTGCTCGGGCGGCGGTAGGGGCACGCCGGTGACCGCTGCCGTCTCGGGCACGGCAATCCAGGCGCCGAGCACGAAAAGCAGTTCGACCAGCAGGACAATGCCGACCAAACCGCCGATCGGCACGTACTGTAGGAACCCCTGTCTTAACTCCACCAGATCGACGTCCAGCATCATCACCACAAACAGGAAGAGAACTGCCACCGCCCCGACATAGACGACCACCAGGATCATGGCCAAGAACTCGGCACCCATCAGCACGAACAACCCGGCACTATTGAAAAACGCCAAGATCAGGAAGAGGACCGAATGCACTGGATTGCGTGCGGCGATAACCATCACCGCGGCGGCAATAGTCATGCCCGCGAACAGATAGAAGGCTAATGCCTGGACGATCATGTCCCTCGGTGTCCCCTCAAACTTCTTTTCAACCGTGCCGCTCTAGCGGTACGGCGCGTCCATTTCCAAGTTCGCGGCGATCTCGGTTTCCCAACGATCCCCATTCGCCAGCAACCGCGCCTTGTCATAGAACAACTCTTCCCGTGTTTCCGTGGAGTATTCGAAGTTCGGTCCCTCGACGATGGCATCGACCGGGCAGGCCTCCTGGCAATAGCCGCAATAGATGCATTTGGTCATATCGATGTCATAGCGCGTGGTGCGTCGGCTGCCGTCATCGCGCGGCTCAGCCTCGATGGTGATCGCCTGCGCCGGGCAAATCGCCTCGCATAGCTTACAGGCGATACAGCGTTCCTCGCCGTTGGCATAGCGGCGCAAGGCATGCTCGCCGCGAAACCGCGGGCTCAGCGGCCCCTTCTCGTACGGATAGTTGAGCGTCGCCTTGGGTTTGAACATGTAACGCCAGGTCAAGCTCATGCCGGACAGCAATTCGCCCAGAAACAGGCTGCGCAGGCCGCGTTGAATGATACTCATGGTTGCGGCACCCAATCAAAAGCCACCACGACACCCGCGGTCAACACCACCCAGAACAGCGAGAACGGCAAAAAGACCTTCCAGCCCAAGCGCATAAGCTGATCGTAGCGGTACCGCGGCATGGTCGCTCGAACCCAGAGAAAGCAAAACAGAATGAACGCCACCTTGCCGGCAAACCAGATCGGCCCGGGAATCCAATTGAACGGCGCCACATCGAACGGCGGCAGCCATCCCCCCAGGAACAGGATGGAGGTCATGGCGCTCATCAGGATCATGTTGCCGTATTCGCCCAGGTAGAACAGGGCAAAGGGGATAGCCGAGTACTCGAGGAAGAATCCGGCAACTAGCTCCGACTCCCCCTCCGGCAGGTCGAAGGGCGAGCGATTCGTCTCGGCCAGAATAGAGATGAAGAAAATCACGAACATGGGCAACAGCGGCACGGCAAACCAAACGGTCTTCTGCGCCATCACGATATCGGTCAGATTCAGCGACCCGACGCAGATAAGCACCGTGATGATCACGAAGCCCATCGATACCTCGTACGAGACCATCTGCGCCGCCGAGCGCAGGGCACCGAGGAACGGGTACTTCGAATTGGACGCCCAGCCGGCCATGATGACGCCATAGACGCCCAACGATGAGATGGCGAACAGGTAAAGAATGCCGACGTTGATGTCCGCCAGCACGACACCCGGGCCGATGGGAATCACCGCCCAGGCGATCAGGGCCAGGATGAAGGTGATCATCGGCGCGGCGATGAAGACCACGCGGTTGGCGCCGGCCGGCAGGATGGTTTCCTTGAACAGCAACTTGACGCCATCGGCAATGGGTTGCAGTAGGCCGAAGGGGCCGACCACGTTCGGACCCTTGCGCATCTGCGCGGCACTCAGGACCTTACGTTCGACCAAGGTTAGATAGGCTACCGAGAGCAACAGGGCGACGATGATCGCCACGATCTGCGCGACGATAATGACCGTCGGCAAGCCGTAGCCTTCCCAAAAGATCATGAGCGAGTCGTTAGCCATCGGTACCGGTCGCCCCCCGCCCACGGCCGTGCACAAAGGCCTCGGCGCACGCCGCCATGGTCTCCGAGGCACGGCTGATGGGATCAGTCATGTAATAGTTTTCCATCGGCGCCTTGAAGGGCGCCGCAGCCACTTTGCCAGCCTGACCGAACGGACCCCAGGCCGCCGGGGCCAGACGGTCGATGGCGGCGAAGACCGGGTTGACCTCGATCAGGCGTTGCCGCACTTCGCTCAAATTGTCGTACGGCAGGGGCTTGCCCAAGGCGCCGGATAGCGCCCGTAGGATGGTCCAGTCTTCGCGGGCATCGCCGGGCGGCGAGGCCGCGAGGCGGCCTAACTGCACACGCCCCTCGGTGTTCGTATACGTCCCATTCTTTTCGCTATAGGCGGCGCCCGGCAGGATCACATCGGCGCGGTGGGCACCGGCATCGCCGTGATGACCCTGGTAAATCACAAAGGCGTCCTTTAACCGCGCCATGTCGATTTCGTCCGCGCCAAGCAGGTACACGACGTCGAACTCACCCGCCCCGGCGCCCGCCAAGATGCCGTCCGTATCCTGCCCACCAGACGCTGGCACAAAACCCAGGTCCAGGCCGGCTACACGCGCCGCCGCCCGGTGCAGCACGTTGAAGCCATTCCAGCCGTCGCCGATCATGCCGAACGTCTCGGCAATACGTCGGCCTAATTCGAGAATCGCCGCCCCGTCGGGCCGCGCCAGGGTGCTCATGCCGAGGACGATCATCGGCCGCTCGGCATCCTTCAACGCGGCCGCGAAGCCACCCTTGCCGTCGGCAATCTCTTGCAGGCTCTCCGGTCCGGCACCCAGATATTCCGTATCGAAGGACAGATCGCATGGCGCCCCGATCAAGCCGACCCGAAAGCCGCCACTCAGAAACCGTTTGCGCAGCCGGGCATTGATCAGCGGCGCTTCCCAGCGCGGGTTGCAGCCGACCAGCAGAGCCGCGTCCGCGGCCTCGATCCCAGCGATGGTGGTATTGAACAGGTAGCTGCCGCGCGGCGACGCCTCCACTTTGGCTCCGTCCTGCCGGCAGTCCCGGTGCGGTGAGCCCAGGCCGTCCATAAGGTCTTTCAGGGCGATCATCGACTCGGCATCACACAGATCGCCGGCCAGCGCCGCGACCTTGCCACCGGCCACGCCCGTCAACCGCGTGGCGATGGTCTGGAAGGCTTCGTCCCAAGCGGCTGGGCGGAGCTTGCCATTCTCACGCACATACGGCCGGTCCAGGCGTTGCCGCCCCAGGCCGTCACAGGCATACCGGGTTTTGTCCGCGATCCACTCCTCGTTGACGTCCTCGTGCAGGCGCGGCAGGACGCGCATTACCTCACGCCCACGGGTATCGATCCGAATGTTCGAGCCGACCGCATCCAGCACATCGACCGAATATGTCTTGCGCAGTTCCCACGAGCGCGCCGTGAAGGCATAGGGCTTGGAGGTCAGCGCGCCCACCGGGCAGATATCCACCAGATTGCCCGACAGCTCCGAATCTATCGCGTGCTCCAGGGTGCTGATTTCCATGTGCTCGCCACGCCCCAGGGCGCCGATCTCTTCGACCCCGGCAACCTCGGTGGCGAAGCGGATGCAGCGCGTGCAATGGATACAGCGGGTCATGATGGTCTTGATCAGCGGCCCCATGAACTTCTCGGGCACGGCGCGCTTGTTCTCTTCGTAGCGGCTGCGGTTGAAGCCATAGGCCATGGCCTGGTCCTGCAAATCGCACTCGCCGCCTTGGTCGCAGATTGGGCAGTCCAACGGATGGTTGATCAGCAGGAATTCCATGACGCCATTGCGTGCCTTGCGCACCGTTGGCGTATCGGTGTGGATGACCATGCCCTCGCCGGCAGGCATCGCGCAGGAGGCGATGGGCTTGGGCGATTTCTCCATCTCCACCAGGCACATACGGCAATTGCCGGCAACCGACAGGCGCTCGTGATAGCAGAAGCGCGGAATCTCGGCCCCGGCCAGCTCGCACGCCTGTAAGACAGTGATGCCGTTGGGCACCTCGATTTCCTTGCCGTCGATGGTCAGCTTTGGCATCGCTGTCCCCTACTCTGCCGCCTGCGCATCGCGCCGGTAGGCGAGAATGCGCCGCTCCATCTCAGGCCGGAAATGGCGGATCAAGCCCTGGATCGGCCAGGCTGCCGCATCGCCCAGGGCGCAGATGGTGTGTCCCTCGACCTGATAGGTGACGTCGAGCAAATCGTCGATCTCCGAGATGCTGGCCTGGCCCTTGACCATGCGCGTCATCACCCGCCACATCCAACCGGTCCCCTCGCGGCACGGTGTACACTGGCCACAGCTCTCATGCATGTA
>Ga0209633_10005039_pt1 | contig 11696 bp, 8 predicted proteins | sample Cruoilmetagenom1_FD_187290 | JGI IMG/M metagenome (GOLD analysis project Ga0209633, IMG submission 187290) | Oil polluted marine microbial communities from Coal Oil Point, Santa Barbara, California, USA - Sample 1 (SPAdes) (version 2) | ecosystem: Environmental > Aquatic > Marine > Oil seeps ... | reverse complement strand
GGTTATCATGCCGGTGTGGTGATCAAATCCATGCTGTTCGGGCTGCCCTCCATGGCCAAAACCGCGCATATCCCCTGGGCCACCTACACCGACCCCGAACTGGCCCAAATCGGCCTGACCGAAGCCCAAGCTCGCGATAAATACGGAGCCAAAATCGAGGTTGTGCGCTTTGATTTCGCTGGCAGCGACCGCTTGATCGCCGAGGGCAAGGCCAAGGGGTTGATCAAAGTGATGGTCCATAAGGGCCGTCCGGTGGGCGCCTCGATTGCAGGGCAATCGGCCGGTGAATTGATCGGATTTTGGGCCATGGCGCTGGCCAACAACATGAAAATGGGTGCGATTGTCGCAACCGTTTTGCCCTATCCAACCGTCAACGAGGTCAATAAACGGGCCGCAGGCGCATATTTCACACCGCGTCTGTTTGAAAATGCTACTGTCAAACGAGTGGTTGGTTTTGTGCAGCGCTATTTGCCATAATCCGGTTTTGAAAGGGTTGAAATGTTTCTGAATTCGCTCTCGGGCCGGTTTTTAATCTTAACGACAGTTTTCGTGATGCTGGCCGAGGTGATGATCTTTGTGCCGTCGGTGGCGCGGTTCCGCGAGGATTACCTGCTGCTGCGGTTGGAAAAAGCCCAGATCGCGTCATTGGCCCTGCTGGCGAATGATATGATTGATGACGCGCTGGAAACCGAGCTGCTGCAAAACGCGGGCGTCTATAACGTGGTTTTGCGCCGCGATGATATGCGCCAGTTGATGCTGTCCTCAACGCTGCCCGCTGAAATTTCCGCCACCTATGATCTGCGCGAGGCCCAGCCCGCCGAACTGATTGGGGATGCGTTATGGCGGTTGTGGGACACCGAGGAACGGGTGATTCGGGTGATTGGCCAGCCAGTGCGCGACGCGGGTCTGTTAATCGAGGTGACGATGAACACGATGCCGCTGCGCGATGCGATGGTTGACTACGGGCTGAATATTTTAAAACTGTCAGCGGTCATTTCGGTGATCACCGCGATCCTGTTGTTCCTAGCGGTGCGCGGGTTTTTGTTAAAACCGATTCACCGTGTGGTGCGGCACATCAAAACCTACGCCAATGCCCCGGAAGACGGGCGCGGCATTATCGAGCCAACCGCCAGCGTGCTGGAATTACGCGAGGCCGAAGAGGCGTTGAAATCCATGCAAACCCAGCTGACCGGATCACTAAAACAAAAGGAACATCTGGCGCAAATGGGCGGGGCTGTGGCCAAAATCAGCCATGATTTGCGCAACATCCTGACGACCACGCAATTGTTGGTCGACCGGATGGAAACCAGTGTCGATCCGATGGTGCAACGGGCCGCGCCCAAATTGGTGAACTCGATTTCACGGGCGGTCAACCTGTGCGAAAGTTCCCTGGCCTTTGGCAAGGCCGAAGAGGCGGCCCCCGTGTTGAACCGCGTGGCGCTGGACGGGATCGTTGACGATGTGTTCATGGGCGAACGGCTGGCGACAGGCGAAAACGAGGTGCGCTATACCAAAGACATCCCGGCAAACATGTTGCTGCGCGCGGATGCCGAGCAACTTTATCGGGTGATCTCGAATATCGTGCGCAACGCTCGTCAGGCCATCGTTGCAACGGGCAAAAGTGGTGAAATATCAATCCGAGCTCGTGAAGATACCGAAAATTGGCGGATCAGCATCACCGATACAGGTCCGGGCCTGCCCGCCAAAGCGCGCGAGCATTTGTTCACACCGTTTCAGGGCGGGGTGCGTAAAGGCGGCACTGGACTGGGCTTATCGATCGCCGCAGAACTGGTACGCGGCCATGGGGGTATGCTTGAATTGCGCAAAACCAACGAGAAGGGCACCGAGTTTGAAATCTGTCTGCCTAAAGGTGTAGTCGATAGGGATGCGCTTGCGGGACTTTGACCGAATTGTTGAGTGAATCGGCGCGAGAAACTGTCAAAATCACCGGAATGCGGGCAGAAATCAAAATTGGGTGAAATTCATGGCGCATTAGCTCTTGCAAAGGGACGCGTTGGGGGCTAAATCGACGACTGGTTAGCACCCGTAGCTCAGCTGGATAGAGTACCTGACTACGAATCAGGGGGTCGCACGTTCGAATCGTGCCGGGTGCACCACTGGCCTTTTCTTTGAAAGGCCGACCACCTCCAAATTATAGTGACAGGCGGCAGGCGTTTCGCAGAAATGCCGAGAGCATCCGACGTTCGAGGTTTGTATGCCCAAGCGCACCATTTCACACATTTTTTGTGGAAACTCCAAAAAACCCAAATGGAACAGACATTTGCGGCGTTCGAAGTCCTGTTTTGCGTGAGTATGCAATTCTCTCCGAAAATGCCAGTCTAAGCACTGTTATTTTGAGTGATAACTGACTAGGAGCCCATATATTCCAAGGGTTTGAGATAAATTTCAACGATAGTTCGAACATTTCGCTAAAGCTATGAACAGGTTTGCCGAAATTTTGCAGCTTTTCGTCCAATACCAGCTTTTTGCTTTCAAGATCATCAATGCGTTTTTCCAAAGCAGAAACCGCAGTTGTGTTTGTCAGTGTCATAATTTTATCCAATGTGGTTTCAATTTGGCCATCTAGAAGCAGCTTTTGCTTGCTCAGTTCATCCTTGCCCGCATCCATTTGGGCTTTGCGTTGTTCCCATGCATCAGAGAACATGGACTTCATGATCTCGAACAGCCCCTTGGATGGCTTCATAGAGCGCAACAGCTTTTCAAGCGCACCTTCAAGCACATCACGTCGTATTGACTTGCGGTGGTTCTCACAGTCTTTGGTTTTGCGCAGATAGTATGGGTGCTTGACGCCGGTGATACTGGTTGACCAACAGGCGGTGTTTGGATTGTCACAATCGGCGCAAACCACAGCCCCGCGCAGGGGAAAGTCCTTATTGATATCTTTGCGTGCAGGCGCTTTGGATTGGGATTTGCGACGATCTTGAATTTGCTGGAATGTCTCAAAGCTGATTAGCCCCTCGTGCTGATGTGTTGATCATTTGCGTTCCAACCCCTCTGGATAAAACACGCGGGCCAGATTTAAGCTACGTCACAGCCACGATGGATATGGTTTCGCCTTACTTACGGGCCGGGCAACTTCTTTCGCTGGAAAGCACGACATGGCCCGGAACGACCACGCAAATTTTGCTGCCCTATGTTGAAAAGGCAGGGCTGACTGTCGGCGAGTATTTCTATCTGGTTTACTCCCCCGAACGTGAAGATTCCGCGAATGAGAATTTAAAAACCCAAACAATCCCCAAAGTTGTGTGCTGCCAGCACCAAGGCTTGCCTTGATGCTGGCAGCACACTCTACGGGGTTCATACGCGGTTTATTGAACTCGCCGGCGAAATAAACGCCGCTATGCCGCAATATGTGGTCGATAAAACTGTGCGCGCTCTAAATCAGGCGGGGAAATCCCTGCGGGGGTCACATGTGCTGGTGTTGGGCATTGCCTATAAACGGGATGTGGATGACATGCGCGAAAGTCCCTCGGCTGTTGTTATGGAACTGTTACAGGATTGGGGGCCACTGTGGCCTATTCGGATTCAAATGTTCCTGTTTTTCCAAAAATGCGCAAACACAGTTTTGATCTAAAATTGGTGGAGCTTACCCCAAAAATATCGAAACGTATGATGCGGTTATTTTGCTAACAGACCATACATATTTTGACTATGAGATGATCCGCGAGCATGCCTTAGCTCTGATTGATATACGCGGAAAATATCGTGGCGACAGCGGCGTTTTTCGGGCGTAACGGGCCCCAGACTGCTTGTCAAAATATCGCCTTATATTCTGGATTGGCTGATTCTTGCTGTCTCCCGTGCCGTATCGGTTAGCCGCCGCACCGCCTCGTCTTTGCCGAATGCTTTTTGCGTGCGCAGCTTTTGCTCGTCCCTTTCGGCAATTAAAGCAGCTTTTTGTGTATTAAGGACAGAGACCTGCCTCTGCTTCCACGTCGCCCAGCGTTTGTCAGCCCCGCCATAAAGGGCCAAATCCGCCCCGCCACTTTCCATCAATGACGCCCTTCGATCAGCCTCCAATTTATGCAATAAGCTGATTTGTTTTGTTTTTTCCGCCTCGGCCTCTGCAATTTGTTGGAGCTTCATCATTTGCACATCAAGAGCCATTTTGGTTAAAGCGCGCAATTTGTTCAGTTTTTTTTCCATTTATGATTGCCTTATTATCCCCGCCTTGCCACGCAACTTTTCTGCAAAGCGAATTGCGGCAGCCACGGCTTGATAATGCTCTGGCCAAATTTCCTGCCCAATCTCAACCTTTGCATGTAACAAACGAGCCGTTGGAGGGTCGCGATGGATTGGCACTCCCGCCTCCGCCGCCGCCTCTCTTATTCGAGCGGCAATTTCATCTACACCTTTGGCCACGCAAACCGGAGCCGCGCCCGCCTTGCGATCCCATTTTAGCGCCACCGCATAGTGCTCTGGGTTTACGATGATGACGTCAGCCTCTGGCACATCTGCCAACATCTGGTTCATGGCAATCGCATACCCTTTTTGGCGACGTTGCTGTTTCACATGCGGGTCTCCCTCGCTCTGCTTTGCCTCATCTGTAATTTCTTTGCGCGACATCATATTTTTTCGCGTGTGTTCTGCTTTCTGCCACAAGAAATCGACACCACCGATCGACAAGGCAATAATCAAAACAATCGACAAAAATTCCACCACCAACTTCAGCAACACGCTCGTCGCCATTGAAGGATTTAGATGCACAGTCCCGAGGATTACTGGCAGTTTACTTTTTAAAAATAATGCCAGCACAATCGAATAAATCAACAGCTTGAAAAAGCTTTTCCCAAACTCGAACAATCCGTTGCGCCCGAATTTGTTTTTGGCATTCGAAAGCGGCGATATGCGTGATAGTTTCGGGTTTAATTTTTCCGGTGCCACGATGAAGCTGCGCTGTGCCAGTATATTCAAAAGAACAATCAGTCCCGGGATTAAAAACCAGGGCCCAACCGATGTCATTAAAACCTGAACGACCCCACCGGAAATCGGTTGCGCGCTATCTTGGAAAAAGGTTTTTGAAATTCTGTCGGCATTACCAACCATGCTGGCCAGCAGTTGTCCAAAGCTGGAAATTGTCACCGCCCCCATCGCAACCGCAACCAGCAAAATACCACCATATGCCGCGGCAGTATTCAGGTCTGTTGAACGCGCAATTTCGCCTTTCTTGCGGGCATCATCGAGCTTCTTTTGCGTTGGCTCGAATTGCTTGTCGTCATCTTCTGAACCACCACTCATAAATGCCTCCCAAACGGGTTTTGCAAAAAGAGTGACAGCGCGTCGGACCACACAGAGAGCATCAACGGCAATACCAAAAACATCAAAATCAATGCCCCTGCTGTGATTGCGGGCGCACCGACAAACGCCACCATTAACTGTGGCATCGCGCGGTTAATCACGCCCAGCGCAACATTGTAGATCAATGACGCAATGACAAAGGGCGCTGCCAGTGTAAAAGCCAGCGCAAACATTTGGGCCACTTGAGACACGCCCCAAGATTTAAGCATGCCCGCATCGGGCAGGTGGCCTGGAACAAACAGATCGTACGATAATATTATGACTTCGGCTACTCGCACATGCAGCCCCGTCATGACGGCTAGGGCAAGCCCGCCATAAACCAACAAATGGCCGATAGCCGGTTGTGGGTCGACGCCGGCACTGCCGCCAAAAACTTGTGACAATGATGTGGATTGCGCGGCAATTGATCCTGCCATCTGCAATGCATGGACAAACAATCTCAGGCCAATCCCGATCGTCAGTCCGGCAAATGTTTCTGTTGCGAGCATGATCGTCAGAACGCTTTGATCTTTGGTTAATGGATCAACATAATGCGCAACGGCTGGCGTTACGATTGCCGTAAATGCCAATGCCACGCCGACCCGTACGCGCTGTGGCACCGTACGTTCGCCAAAAGCTGGCATCACAGCCATCACCGCGCCCACTCGCAAGAAAACAATAATCCCTGTCAGCAAACCTTCTTGCCCGAACTCTTGCAATGTTGCCAGTGCTGCATTCATGCTGGAACCAAACCAACAAGCGACGGTCTTGCCTCAACACCTATTTCTTCAAATGATAGAACCGGACTTGTGATTCCTTTTGCAGACAGCACCGTTCGAAGAAAACGGCGCCGATGGCGAGGCGTTGCTATGGCCGGAAAAATACCCGTTTCCGATGCGCGCGCCAGTTTCTCGGCGACCCCGTTCGCTAACCTGTTAAAATCCTCGGGCGGTAATGCGACATCACCGTACCCACGTTCGCCTTCAATCTGGTACATAGCAAAGGCATGCTCCCATTCCGGTGCCAGTTGAATAAGGGGAATTGTGCCGTCATCACGCTTTAATTCTGCGACCATCTGAAACCCAAGACGCTGGCGGACATGTTCGCAAATTGCTTCGGGAGATGCCTGCGAGGAGCGCGCTTCGGCAATGGCCTCTAGGATCAACGGTAGGTTTCGCACAGAAACCCGCTCCTCAAGCAAAAGGCGCATCACGGATAACAACAAATCAACCGGCACTTTGTCCGGCATCAACTCATCCAGCATACGGCGATTTGCCTCTGAGCGTTGCTCATCAGAAAGGTTAACAAATTCGTCCAACAATCTGCGAAGTGCTTTAAGCGTTAACAAACGTGAGAAGTTTTGCTTTATCACTTCCAGCAAATGAGTGGCCAAAACCTCAGTTGCTGTCACTATTGTCGCACCGGACAGGGCAGCTTCTTCTTGGTTTTCCGCCGTTATCCAGCGGGCAGGCGCACCATAAACCGGCTCCTTCACATTCTCGCCTGCTGGTAAGATATCGTCTCCATCAGGCAACAGCGCCAATGCTTGATCCGGATGCAAGCGGTCGCGGACTTGCTCTACCCCCTGAACTTTAACGACATATGTGCCCGCTTGTAGAGACGCGTCATCCGTTAATCGGATTTCTGGCAAAATCAATCCAAATGCCGACGCCACATGTGTGCGCATATTTGCGATACGTGCATCTAGCCCTGTCGCTGGGTCCAAAACCATACTGACCAGGTCAGGGGCAAATTCGACATGAATATCATCCAGATCCAACAAGTCTCCTATTGGAGCCTTGGGAGATTGCACCTCTATGTCTAGGCTGGTTTTTTGCTCCTGTTCTTTCTTTTGCTTCGCTGCATTTGCCATAAACATTGCGCTGATTGCTAATGTGATCGAGCCGATAATAAACGGCAAAAACGGTAGCCCCGGAACCAACGCAAACAAACCCATCAATACCGCAACAGTATATAATGCAGGTGGATAGCGCCCCAATTGTGCAACAAGTTCAAGATCAGCAGATCCTTTTGTGCCGCCTCGCGCCAACAGCAATGCAGATGCGATTGATATGATTACCGCGGGTATTTGCGAAACCAATCCATCTCCAACTGTTAAAATGGCATAGGTTTCAAAGGCTTCCGCCATCGGCATGTCGTGCATAACGACGCCCATGATCAAACCCATCACAAGGTTTAGCAATGTGATTAATAGGCCCGCAACAGCATCACCTTTGACGAATTTTGACGCCCCATCGAGAGACCCGAAAAACGTTGTTTCTGCCTGCTCTCTCTCGCGCCGCTCTTTGGCTTCATTATGGTCAATTGCTCCGGCCGACATGTCGCTGTCAATTGCCAGTTGTTTGCCCGGCATTCCATCAAGCGCAAACCGTGCGCCGACCTCAGCCATACGCGCCGCACCTTTGGTAATGACCAAAAAGTTAACGATAATAAGCACGCCAAACACGACAAGCCCCATAAAAACGCTACCACCAACTACAAAATTGGCGAATCCTTCAATAACATTTCCAGCCGCCCCTGTTCCCGTGTGCCCCTCACCAATTATCAATTTTGTCGAAGATACATTTAAAGACAGACGCAACATCAAGGACGCCAACAACACTGTTGGAAAGGCTGAAAATTCCAGCGGGCGCTCAATAAACAGCGTAATCGTGAACATTAAAATTGCCAGCGCAAAGGAGGCAGCCAGCCCAACATCAAGCACCCACGACGGCATTGGCAAAATCATCATAACGATGATTGCCATTAGCGCCAACGCCAACAGGATTGTAGGTTGGAATATATTTGAGAGCGCGTAGGGGGATTTATCCATCGTCTGGCTCCCCCGCAATAAACCGCTGGGTTGACCGTTGAGACCCCAGCGGTACAAGCGAACCCATCATGCGCGAATTGCTGTTTTCCTGCAATAAAGGAAAGCTGTTTGTTCTAGTAACTTGGGGAGTCGGCGCAGTAGGGATAACTGCTGCAGCCGATGTAAGAACGGGTTGATTTACATTACTGCTTAACAGTGCTGTTCGATATGCATTGAACCGTTTCTCATATTTTTCTGCGTGCTTTTGCGTGCGCGAATGATACGCACCTGCTGCCTCGCCCCAATCTCCTTTTTCACGGTATAGTTTCAAAAGAAAGTTAGCCGCATAGAGAGCATTTGGGTTTGGGTCGAACATTTCTTCTATTGAAGCAAATTCATGGCCGTGCCATTTATAATTTATCTGAAAGCACCCTATATCAAAACTTCGCGCACCTCGCTTATAATTTTCATAAACATACGCTCGTGCTGCATCTTCACTTTCAAACCAAACCCCTTTTCCCTCCATATTCACCGTCCACGGCCAGGGCCGCATAACGCCACTTTTACTTCGCCCTGTTTCTGTCAAAGAAATCGCCTGCAAGACTGATATTGGCACCCCCGATTCTTTTGATGCATAGTCTGCGGCTTTATCACAAATGCGCGATAAATCCTGTGCCGAAAATACGCATGTTGGCGCACCAATGGCCATGAATACAAGTGCTGAGATTAAGAAATTTCGAAGGCAACCTCGACAATCAGCAATGCAATCATAAAAATTTTTATTTGCCGGCATGCCTGCAATTTCCAAAACAAATCCAATCATATTCAACGCAATTCTTGCTGTAATTTCTCATTCAAATTACGTTACAAGCCTTTAAAAATAGTAATTAAATTTGAAATTATGACCCTTCTTGTGCAAGAACTGGATATTCTTTCAATAGCTGTTCAATTGATTGGCGTTCTTCTTCACTTCTCATCAACAATGATGAATCATGAGCAAGCGTTCTGTTCGTTATCGTCCCTGCTTCATCGTCATTATGGCCTGGCAACAACATCACATTTGCAGCTGCACGGTCCGTCTCTGATCCAATTACAGCCAATTGAGCCCAATCCTCCGCCCGCCATATGGCAGCTTTTTGGTTGCCCACATCTTTTAACAATTTGTATTCTTGTGCTGCATCTAAATACCTCTCCATTTTTTCATAAGCTAAGGCCCTTATTTCCGCTGCCTCATCGCCCGCAACATTCTCCAACATTATCAATATGTTCTCTGGCTTACCAATCAGATATTCAACGTGTGCCAAAATAACACGGTCATCAGCAGTTGGAGCTGAAGGCGCCAATAAAGCCATCTTAGCTTCAACGGGCCATCCCTCTTTCAATAACCTAATCGCCAATTTGCGACGCACCTCCCTTGAAATATCACGGTCTCTCAGTTCGTCTTGGGCAGAAAAAACAAATTCTAGTAAGGTTTCTTCGGACGCATTGATTGCCAAATCTTCTATAACAACACCCCAGGTTGCCACTTTTTGCTTCTCATCAATATGCTCATATGTTTCCATCTGATTTAGAGCGTCCAAAGCTTTAATAAAATCACCGGATTGCCCCAATAACAGAGCAACCAATCGCTTAAGATCTGCAGCGATCTTACTGTCCTGCTGCTCAAATATATAGGTTTCTGCTGTGGCCAATATTAGAGGATCGATGCCCGCTTTTTTTTGCAATCTGACCTCAAGAAGCTCAATGAGCGCTCTTGGTGCTATCTCCTTACTATTAACAATAATTTCTTCTAGGGTGTTCTCTGCTGATTCTTTCAACCCCCGTTCAATATCCAGTTTGGCGTCTAATAGATGAAACTCCGAGCCCGCGTCGCCAGACGCACGCGCAATTGAATTTCTTATTGATCGGGCCGTTTCTACATCCCCTATTTCTAGAAACTTTTCAGCCAAACTAGGGCCAAGTAAACGCCGGAGATGAAGAGGTAGGCCGGAAAAAGCACCAAGTATTGACGTCCTATTGATCGGAGCCTGATTTGGAATTGTAGGCGCAGAAAGAGCGGCCCACAATGCAGACTCGGAATCGCATCCAAGTTGATCCACAAGTTCAGAATGTTGGCCAGAATTTACGCCATCTACGATTTGCGCCATCTCAGCTAGCGTACTCTCTTCTTCCAATTTCATATCAAAGGAAGAAAGTGCGCTCAACGCCTCAGTCCCAAATCCAGCGTAAATATAGGCTTTAACCAATTGCTTCACGGCATCCGCATTAACATTGTCAAATTCACCCAAAATCAGCCCTCTTTGTTCTGAAACTCTGGCAAAAATTTTCTCTTCATTTCCCCATTCCGCAATGTTGAATAGCGAGTCAGGTAAGCATTTTGATCCGTTTTCGGTCATTAGGTTTTGATTTGAAAAAATCGAAAATTCTCGGTCAACACTATTTTGAATGTGAATATTATTATGAGGAACGGTAATTGGCACTATGGGATTCTGAACGATGTCGTCAGTTGCCTCCTGTGTCTGCTGCTCAGTATGCTTAGGCCGTGAAATGTCGGCATCTAAAAGCCCTTGTGATGCTGCTCGGCCAATTTGCTGTAATATTTCCGATTGCATATCTGCAACTTGCAGCGTCGGCTCTTGCAACTCCTCTACAGAATTTGCGCCAAACAATCCGATGCGCGGTTTTGTCGGATTTTGTGCAATTGGTAAGCTCAACGGCAGAGCGATTGGTGGGTTGCCTTCGGTATTGTCCGCAGAGCGGTCTGCACCATCATTCGTTTCTGCCAAACCTTCATGCTGTCCGGCTGTTAATTCACCCGAATTGAAATTGGCTTCAAATCTTGACGTTGCTAATGGCTGACCGTCTTTTACATCCACAACAAGCAAGCCAGGCCTGAATTCAAATGCATCAGCATGACACTCACAACCCAAAACCAGAGCAATGCTCTTATTATCTAAAACTGAAAGGCTTTTTATTCTGTCATGCGAAATTCGGCTAAACACCTTAGAAATATCAATCTCAGCATCAACACCGTACAACCGGATTTCATACCCATCTTCAACACGGCCCATTTCCCATTCTACAGGGTTGGTAAATTCAAACGCCAATCGTGAAAAATCAACATGCTCCCCAGATCGAACTGTAACGCGCTGGGCAAAGCTCGCCATTGGTATGGAAAGCAAAAACAAAACAAGAAATATGCGCATCATGCCGCTTCCTGTTTTACAGCTTTCAGCGCCTCTTCAAGTTCACTAAAGTTTGGACGGCAATGCCCGGGCACATTCTGGCGGCCTACTTCAATGCATATGTTGGTGGCATGTTTATAAAGGTTAGCCACCAGCACTTCTCGAATAAGCAGATAAAAATGCCCGTCTTCTTCTACAATTGCTTTTACTTTTCCGGCAAACGGACCAACCAACCCATAGGCTAGAAAAATCCCAAGGAACGTCCCAACCAACGCACCACCAATTAGTTTGCCGAGGATTTCCGGGGGTTGATCGATTGAGCCCATCGTTTTGATAATCCCCAAAACGGCAGCAACAATACCCAAAGCAGGAAGGGCGTCCGCCATATTCTGAAGAGCATG
>Ga0209633_10005038_pt1 | contig 11697 bp, 10 predicted proteins | sample Cruoilmetagenom1_FD_187290 | JGI IMG/M metagenome (GOLD analysis project Ga0209633, IMG submission 187290) | Oil polluted marine microbial communities from Coal Oil Point, Santa Barbara, California, USA - Sample 1 (SPAdes) (version 2) | ecosystem: Environmental > Aquatic > Marine > Oil seeps ... | reverse complement strand
GATCTTTGGTTTGGAATAATATCTCTCCATCTCGTATATGATAAACTCTACTATCTCCAACCCAACCAATTAATGCTTTATTATCTTTTTTTGAAAGATAAAGTAAAGTTAAAGTACTTGCCATTCCTGAACATTCATAATGAGATTTGATATGATTTTTTAGTTGCTTTTCTACAAATTGTAAACCTGACTTTAAATATTCTTTATCATAAATATCAATTTGATTTTCTGAGAAATATTCTGGAAAATAAATACAAATCAATTTTGCGGCAACCTCGCCTTTATCCAGACCACCTACACCATCACAAACAAGAAATAATCGATCTTCAATAGATGGGGAATCAGGAAAAATTGAATCTTCATTATTTGAACGACTTCCTAACTCATTGAGATATGCTAATGGATATATATTCATTTTTTTTAATTAACAAAATTTGTAGGAGTAATTATCTTAGAAAGAACAAACCATAATGTGCGGCTTTATATTTTTCAATAAATTGATATACAGATATTTCTATTTTATACATTTCTGTTTTATCAGGCTTTACATTTACTAAAGCATAACTATCTTCCTTTTTATCTTTAATCACACGGATCCATTTTCCATCTCTAAATTTAAAAATACTTATATCGATATCTTTTACTCGATAATCTCCGAAGGCTACTATGCTATAAGTAATATTCCGACTAAGTGTTCTCCAGGATGTCTTTTTAATAGTAGTAACAATATCAAATTCCATCTTCACAATTTCTAATTCATCTTTTTTTTCAATAGATTTAATAAATACCTTAGCCTTATTAAAAATAGGCATCATAGAAGTTCCTTTACTATTATCAAATTTAGAATAATCTGTTTGCCCTTCGACTATATTGAATAAAATCAAGAAGATCAATAATATGACTTTTTTCATAATTATAATTCTTAAATTTATTAGAAATACTCTTTCAACATTTTGCAAGAATTAGCATATTTCTTATTACAAGCTTGAGTAAACCAATATTTGGCATTTTTCTTACTTTTTGGTTTTCCAATTCCATAGTAATAATAAAGACCCAAATTGTGTTGTCCAAAAGTGTTACCACTCTTTGCGGCTTTTTCAGTCCAGTAAAATGCTTTCTTATAATCTTTCCCAATATTTCCATTGTAGTAAAGATTACCCAGACTTGTCTGTGCATTAGTGTGATTTTGTAAAGCTGCTTTTCTATACCAATCTCTGGCGGTATAATAATTTTTACCTTTACCTTGCCCTTTCTCATACATATATCCAATCATATATTGGCATGAAGAATTTCCCTTTTCTGCTCCCTTTTTATACCATTTACCTGCTTCAGAATAATCCTTTGGAAAGCCTTTTCCATTATAATATAAATTACCAATTGCAAAATCAGCAACGGCATAATCCTGGGCAGCGGCTTTTTCATACCATTCTTTTGCTTTTGTATAATTTTTTTCTCCTAAATCTCCATTCTCATACATTAATCCTAGCCTATACTGCCCCCCTTTATAGTTTTTTATAGCCGATTCATTATACCAATAGAAAGCACTATCTAAATTCTTTTTCATTCCACGTCCAATATAAAAAGCATAGCCTAGTTGAACCTGAGCACCGACATGACCTAACAAAGAGGCTTTTCTATGCCAATAATTAGAACTGTCAATATCCTTTTTTGCATATTCATCACTCAAAAAAAGATTGCCTAAATTATAAGCTCCGTAAGCGTTATTTTTCATAGCAGCTTTTAAATACCATTCTCTGGCTTTTTGAAAATTCTTTTTTTTCTGATAAATAGTCCCTAAGTTATTAAAGGCGGGTATATGGTCTCCATCAGCAGCTCTGGTGTACCAAACTAAAGCCTCATCTAAATCAACCGGTATTTTTCCTTTTCCATATTGATAAATATATCCTATTGAGTTTTGTGCCAATATATTATTCTGTTTTGCAGCTATTTTATAATACTCCAAGGCTTTTTCATAATCTTGAGCTACATCATCACAACCACTAAAATACAAATTACCCAAACCATTGATGCTTCTGTCAAAATTAATATCAAGCCCTTCTGTAAATAATTTTAGCGCTTCTCTGCAATTTTTTTTAGTTCCTATACCAAGTTGATTCCAACTTGCAAGATTGCTTTTTGCGATAGGATGACCTTTATCAGCTGATTTATTTATCATCTCAAATGACTTTGCAGAATCTAACATTTTCAGAGTTGGGTCAACAAGTAATAATCCATATAAATGCATTGCTTCAACATCTTCTTTATCAGCTAATTTTTTAACTTGTGATAAACTTTGTTTGTAATACTCAACAGCCCTTACACTATCTACAGGAACACCCCAACCATATTTATGCATATCTCCTTGATAGAAAGCCGCCATATCATACCCTAGGTTTATTGCTTGATCAGCATATTTTTGACTTTTTTTATAATCCCTCACAGTACCTCTACCTTGTTCATTCATCAAAGCTAAATAATAATACGCTTTACCTGAATTATAGCTAGAGGCATCACTATAAGTATTATAAGCTTCCTTAAACATTCCACTCTTATAGTAATCCCAAGCCGTACTTAACAGTTCATTGGCTTGACTATTTTGATACCATTTAAATCCACTAAAACCCAAAACCGCTATTAACAATCCTGTAATAGCATATTTAATTAATTTTGTTTTAGATTCAGGTTTAGTACGAGGCATTACCGTTCTAGAAGAAGGGTTCGCTATACCAGGTATTATTGTTATATCTTCATCTTCTACCTCAGGTTCTAATAGTTTTAATAATTCAGTTGCCGAATCAGCACGGTTACCTGCTTCTTTTTGTAAACAAGCTGAAATGATATTTTTATATTTTTCGGGAACATCTGTTAGATCTAGCTCTTTTTGTGTAATCTCATCACGTATCAATTCATAATCCTTTATTCCATGCCCGAATGGACGTTTCCTTATTAATAATTGATAAATAATGACTCCAATTGCCCAAATATCTGTTCGCTCACTTACCTCTCCATTTAAGCCAAATTTCTTTTTAAAAAATTGTTCTGGTGCCATATAATGAGGTGTACCAATTCCTTCTGTAAAGGATTGTTCAATGGTTTTATCTCCAAGAGTATCTTTGCTAATTCCAAAGTCTGTAATTTTAGCTACTAGTTTTCCGTTTCTATCTTTAGAGAATAATACATTACCTGGTTTTAAATCTCTGTGAATAACGCCTTGGGTATGAAGGTAACCTGTAGCTCTAATGACGCCAACAATAATTTCTTCTAGATCATTCTCTGATAGGTTTTTTATTGATAACTCTTTGAGTGTTCCTTCCCCAGCATATTCCATAATTAAAACAGGATAGCTGGCTGTTCTACCCATAGCATCTTTATGCTCTATATATTCTAGGCCATAAAAAGTGATAATATTAGTATGTGAAAGACCATCAATTTTCGCAAATTCTTGTTCTAAACTATATTTTTTTTGCCCTGTACTATCACCTGTTGTTCCTCTAGAAACGGCTTCTTTATATATTTTTAGTGCCACCCATCGGTTGGATGTATTGATGTCTTTTGCTTTAAAAACTTCGGCAAATCCGCCTTCGGCAATTAAATCCTTTTCAGGATCCCACTCATAATGTGATAGTTTCATAATAGGTTGTTATTTAAAATGTTATGAATTATTCAAATTGTTTTCTTTTATATAATTGACCATTCTACAAGCTTCCTTATGACCTTTTGAACAGGCATTCTCATAAAACAATAAGGCCTTATTTACATCTTTCAACATTCCATTACCATCAAAATACATACCTCCTAACGCAAACTCTGCGTTTGCATAACCTTGATTTACCGCTTCTTCAAAATAAGAAGTTGCTTTTTCAGTGTTTATTGCAGTGCCTTGACCATTTAAATACATAATACCTAAATTGTATTGGGCAGCTGCATGTCCTTTGCTTGCCGATTTCATGAAATACTTAAAAGCTTTTTTATAATCTAAAGGAACTTCTTTACCAAAATAATGGTTACATCCAGCAATAAAGTTTGCTTCTTTCCCTTTAGGAAAAAAATAGATTATGGCTACCACTGTTAACAGCATCCAAAGAGAAAAACCCCATAACCGTTCAGACAAAGGTATTTTATACTTCGGTAAGGGATTGGGTAAGTGTCCACCTGCCTGAAATTCTTTTATCTTTTCTTCACTTAAAGGATAATAAGACCCATAACTTTTCTTTATGCCCAGAACATAACCATCATCGGATATATAAACTCCCATAAAAAAGAATAGTGATGTTGTTTTGTATGCCAAATACAATTCTTCTCCATTAGGTCCTTTGAGGTCAAATTCTCCAATCTCTTCGATACGCTCACTTTTTCCAAAAATACCCCCAACTCTTTTTGCTGAGGCTATATTTGGAGCCAAAATAGCTACTGTAATAAATACTAAAAATATTTTCATAGTTTGGTTACTGTTTAATTATTTAAAATAAATTTTATCGGTTTTTTTGAAATTCTGATAGTAGAACTTCTTCAAGCTTTTTAAAATTAATTTTTAATCCGGCAGAAGATATAGAAATAGGAGTACCATACTTTTTCATGTTTGCCTTCATTGCTTGCTTTTTAATTAACCCTTTTATATTATTAATATACTCATCTGGATTCTGTACCTCAATAAGCATAAATTTAGTTCCAGATACTTTCACCTTGCGTAAACCTATAATATCTTTCCTTTTTATCCTACCGACACTTACACCACTTGAATTATCCCAAATACCTTCTTTATCTATTATCAATCCCGGTTCTTTATTAAACATTTTTTTGAGAATAGACATTAAAATGACTCCAAAAAAAAGTAATCCTATCAGTGCTATAATTCTTATAACCAAAGGATTATTGATTTTTCGAGTTTGCATGTTTTCTGCATTCATTAGTATAAATATGCAAAGTGTAATAAACAACATTGACCCAAGAATTAAGAAGATCATTTTGACTTTACTTAAAGGAATTTCGATTTTAGCATTCTCCATCGTTTGGTATGGTTAGTTAGAAACTAGTTCTAGTTTATAAGTATTTATTTTGTTTTACAAGTGATTTTTTTAAATTCTCTCTCTATCCAACTCAGGGTTGATCTTTCTAGCTGTAATTGCTATTTTATTAAAAATTTCATTCTTTGGTTGCATCTTGTTCCTTTAATTGTACTAAAATCTTCTTTTCGCTCATTTCTATTACTATAAATACTTTTTGTATTTTTTCGTTTATAAGCATCCAAAGCGAATCAGCATTTTCCTTGTAATTGATAGTTATTGTTATACTTCCATCAGCATAGCTCTTCGAAACTTTTTTTATTCCTTTTATTGAATTTATATTTAAAAGGAGTTCGTTTACTGAAGTATCTCCATACGCTACGTTCGGAATATAAATTGTAACTAGTTCTTCGCTTTTTTTAACTTTTGCTTTGTCTTTTTTAGGTCCAAATATGGCATCCTTCAGTTTTTTAACCGTTCTTTTCGTATTTTCAACCGTATTGGCAATAGAATCCGTAGTATTGTTAAACGTTTTATTCGCGTCATCTATTTTTTTATTGGTCTTGTCTACCTTTTTAATTACCTTTTTTTCTTTGGGTCTTTGTCTTTGCTCATGTCTTGTTTGTGAAAAGACATTAGCAGCAATACTAAGTATAAGTACTAAGAATAGTATCAGTTTTCTTTGTGTTTTCATTTTTTTCTATTTTAAGTTATACGTTCACCTATGTATAACCGTTTTAAAAAAATGTCATCTAATTATTATAAATTCTTCATACTATCATTTATTCAACTAAATAAACCGTCTTTTCACGGAGCTCTCTATCTTCCCTAAATAGCTGAGTTTGCTTATTTGTTAATATGTACACTTCTTTTAAAGGTGTTGGTTGAGTCACTTCCGAATTCATTTGAAAGAGCTTTTTACCAATTTTTAAATAATAATTTGTCTTTGTGCCCTCATGAATACTAAACACCTTGCTTATACTCAACTCTAAATCTCCATCTATGACTAAATGGGTTAATCCATCTTTTTCTTCAAAAAAATAGGTTTGAACTATTGATCTCTTTCCTGAAAAAGAAACTTCCAAATCTTTAGAAATGTTAGAAACTTCTTCAATACCTTTCAGCTTTATTTTTACCTTTTCACGAGTTGGCTTTGTTACTGAATAGTCGTTTGATGCTAATTGCAATGGTTTTTTCGAGATGGTCTTTTCGATAGAATAATACTGATCTCGATATTTTAAAAAATAGTGGCTCTTATTATTTTTTACTATTTGTAACTGTAATGAAGCAATTGAGGGGTCTCCGAAAAGGAATATTTCACCTCCGGTAAATGTATATTGAAGAGCAATCGGATACTCAATAGTTCTAACCAATGTCGCCGGTAATTGTTTTAAACCTCCAATCGAAAGCTGTGTATTGTCTTCAAAATGTGAAACGGTATCCTTGATTTCTTCATGGACAATACCTTCATTAACAGATTTAGGGATGGGTTCTTTGTGTTCAACACTGTCTTTGTCTTCTACATCTACCACATCTGAATCTGATTGCTCAAATAAAGGGTTTTGATCTTCTGTTGTATTGTTATTGACTAAAAAGATACCAAAAATAATTGCTGCTGCAATACTGCTGATTATTATTAATTTTCTATTGATACCTTTCGGTTTTGCTGAATTTTCATTTTGATATTCTTTGTAATAATCATTCAGTCTTTCTTTAAACTCAACCGCAGCCCTATCTTCAATTCTTTTATAGATTCTCTTATAAACAGTTACTTCTTTTTCAAAATTAGTATCATGTTGAAGAAGCTGTTCAAAATGGGTAGCTTCATCAGTATTCAATGTGCCATTTAGGTGCTTATCTATTAAATCAATATGTTTTAGTTCGTCATTCATCTTACTATTTTAATTGAATTATTAATTCATAAGACATCTGTTCTCGCAATCTTTTAATACATCTTAACTTTTGCTGCCTTGCGGAATGGGCGCTCGAATAATTGAATAACTCTGCAATTTCCTGCATTCTTAATTTTAGATATATAGAAGTTTCTAACAGTTTTTTACAAGGCTCTCCTAACTTTTCTAAGGCCTCATCTATGTATTTTTTAAGGGATTGTCTGCCACATGTAAATTCAATTTCAAAACCATCATCTTGCCTGTTATCCAAGGCAACAAAATTATCATTGGGTTTTTCATATTTTAATCTTCGATTGAGTTGATTGAGCCATTGCCTTTTGCAAATTCCAAACAGGTAGGTACTAATTTTACTTTTTGATTCATAATTACCTTCCATTAAATTTTTATAAAATATAATAATGGCTTCCTGAAAAATATCATAAGCGTCGTCATCATTTCCGCTATTTTGTTTTACCCAGCTCTTTACCATCTCTAAATGCTGATACAAATATTTAAGGCAATATTCATTACCTGATCTTAATTGAACTATGATCTCCTTGTCTGTCATATCAAAACCCGGTAAGTGTTTTTAAATCGATTGCCATATTATCATTAATAGGTACATTAAATGTATAGCCGCTTATTTTTATTTGTGCTTTACCAATGACTATAAAATTGACTTTTTTCTTAATGAGCCATGACAATTTTGTCTGTTTTAATGTGTTGAAATTGTCTACATTAACAGCTACTGAAATAGTAGTTGCTTGATCTGATCTCTGCATAATAGGATGCTCAAGTTTCCATTGGGCAACTGAAGAATCTTTCGTGTCTAAATAAAATAACAACTCCATATCTTCAATTTCATAATCGAATGGCAGATTATTTTTTGACTCAATTTGTACTTTAAAATTTGTATTGCTCAATGTAGGAAGTGAATTGATGGCAACTGCTTTAATCTTAAAATTCTCTGTTCCTCCTAGATTTTTATTGATCTCGTCTTGAATTAGTTTTTCCGTGTTCAAGTAAATTTTATCATCTATAACAATGGTAAAAGAATTTAAGAGAAAACCTATTTTACTTTCCCCCCGAATATTAAAAACTGCTGAATCCGATTGTAATAATTGAGGATAGAATCGACTCAATTTAGCGAGGCTAAATTTACACTGTACGGGGACTCTTATAGTATCATTGGGTGAAAGTTTAATTTGTTCATCGAGAAAACCTTTACCAACAATTGTTTCGCGATAATATAAATTCATAACTGATTGCCTCAATTTGGTTTTAACATTGTTTGGGTTATACACTATATAATCCATCTTTAATTGCATCACCGTATCTTTGAGACCCAGCACAGAAATATTATCAATGCCTATAAATTCAGGTTTTTCACCACAAGACATCAATAATAACAGAAGCATTATACTTGTTAAAATATTTTTCATCACCTCTATTTTAGATACTATCTTTCTTTTTAAGTGCATAATAAATCAAGCTATATAATACCAGGTTCATAGTTGCAATTACCAATAAATTTGCATTAAAACTATCGAATACCGATCCAATTAGGGTGCCTTTATTAACCAATTCTTGATTGTATAGGTCTAATGTTTGCAATGCACTTCTTGAACCTATTGATGCTTCTGAAATGGGAGATTTCGGGATGGTATACAAAACACTTTGTATTGAATCTTGTTCGTTAAATGATTGATCTTGTATTCTTGAGAAACCTTCCGTTCCCCATCTGCCCAGCGTAACAAAACTTAATAATTCAACTAGGGTGTTATCAATTTTTGTCATCACACCTGCTAACATAATTTGTGGCATTAGGGTAATGGGCACCACGGTCATTACTTTTTCTGTTGTATTAAAGAACGACGACAATAACAAGCCCACTAAAGTTGCCGAAAATGATATATAGAACATAAAAAAGGTACTTTGCCAAAAGGATTGTAAATAGGTGTTAGGATAATCTGAAACGGTTTGTGTTTTAAAGTTGAAATAAATTATGGCAACAAAAACAAGGCTTTGGATAAATGCAATTACAGAAAGGACTAGCCATTTGGAAAGTATATAGGTATTGATATTTAAATTAAACATTCTTTCTCTCCTATAAACCGATAGTTCTCCTACTATTTCTTTGGCAGCATTGCTAATTCCAAACCAAATTGCCGAAATTGCCACTAAAAAAAGTACACCTATCTGAAACTCATTGAATACTAAGCAAACCAACCCTGCAATAATAATAGGTTGAGCCAGTAATAGTACCAGATTTTCCTTATCGTTTAGTTTTATCTTTAAATATCTGACAATCAGCCAATACAATTGAAGAAATAATGAATCGGGTTTATCTCGTTTAATTGCTGCAACATTTTCTTTTAGATACCCAATCTCTCTTGGTTTTTGATAGTACTTAGAAACCTCAATCAGATCACTCATTTTACTATATACTTCAACAATATTTTTAACTTCAAAATGTGATGTTAAAAGATTAGATGGTCCTTTATAAGTAAGATGCCCTTGTGTGCCTAAAAATATGACCTGATCAACATAGTTTAAATCTTCAGGTTTATGCGTTACCATTACAATCGTGGTTCCTTCTCTGGTTAGATCTTGTAAACTTTTTAAGAAATTCTCTATTGTTTCAGGGTCTAAAGGAGAGGTTGGTTCATCTAGGAAAAGAATCGTTGGTTCGGTTAAAAGTTCAGCCGCAATTGAAATCCTTTTTCTTTGCCCTCCAGATAAACTTGAAACTTTACTATTTCGAATATCTTTGTCTTTATCCTGATCAAGATTCAAACTGTTAATGACTTTATCAATTCTTCGATTAATTTCCTTATCAGTGGTATCGTCCGGTAATCTTAATTTAGCAGCATAATAGAGTGTGTTAAAAACAGAGAGTTCTTTATGGATGATATCGTCTTGCGGTACATACCCTATTTTTTTCTTGATCTGATTAAAATTCTTTTCAAGTGAAAGGCCGTGAATAAACACTTCACCAGTAGTAGCAGGATTATCAGCATTCAAACATTTTAACAAGGTCGATTTTCCACATCCGGATGGCCCCATAAGTGCCGCAAAAGTTGAATTCGGAATTTCAAGAGATAATGATTGTAAGCCAATTTTATTATTCGGATATTTCTTCTTTATAGCAACAGCTTCAATCGCATTACGTTGCTTTCTCAGATCTTTAAGTCCTTCTAATAAATTTAGTGAATAAAATGAGATAGTTATAATATCACTATCCTTTAAGCGAGTTCTTTCTTTTAACTCAATATCATTAAGATATGTTTTATTTGTTGATTTTAAATCTTCAATCCAAAAATAATTATTTACAAAACTTATTTTAGCATGTACTCTAGAAACCGTAGGGTCGTTAAGTGTTATCTCATTCGTAGGTGACCTTCCTATTATAATTTCTCCTTTTTGAATAATCTTTTGTTTGAAATCTTCAGAATCATGATTGGTATCTTGTTTGGTTTTTGGAATAATCTTGTCCTCTTCTTCTTTAATTTTGTCATTTCCAATAATGACGGCTATATGTTCAGAAACAATTTTTATAATATCTATTGAAGTAATTTCTATCCATGTATTGGGTTCAATTCTTTTCTCATTGATATAAATTCCGTTAAGGCTTTCTAGATCTTTAATAAAAATTTTTCTATTTCTTTTTTCAATTAGGCCATGATTACGAGAGACTGACGAATCATCAATTTCAATATGGGCACCATGCCCCTTTCTTCCTACAATTAAATTTTCAACCTCTGATAATTCAATTCTCTTATCCTTAACTTTTATATATATTTTACCCATAGAGGAAGTTATCTACTAATATATTCGTTGATGCATTTTTTTCGATGCTTGGCAAAAGGATGTGTTGATGTAATTTTGGTCAACAGGTCTTTTTTTTCATATTTTTCTAATTTCTTGAAAAAATCACCAAATTTTTTTACATCATAACCTGATTTTTGGGCTAGGAATACACCATATTTATCAGCTTCATATTCATCAATTTGGTCAAATGGGGCAGATAAAGATGAATTGATACTCAATGCCATTTTTTTAAAGTCTTCAAGCTTAACCAATCTCAATATATTAGATGAAAATAAAAGCTTTGTTACTTTTCTTTGTGTATGTAGTTTTTCTTCATGGGCAACTTCATGTCCTATTATAAAGGCTAATTCATCATAAGAATCTACAAAATCAAGTAAACCTGTAGTTATATAAATATATCCTCCCATAGTGGTAAAAGCATTTATTTCCTGAGAATTAATTATAGTTAGTTTATAGTTAACCTTCTTTGCGTTTAAGTGACTTGTAATTTTAGTAATAATTTTTAATACTTCATTTTTAGCGGGATGATTTTCTATAATTTTTTTTGTTCTTATCAAATCCTTAAAAATATCTTTTCCAATATTTTTTCGCTGTTGTTCATTTAAACTAAATGAAACATCCAGCCAACTATTTTCTGATTGTTTCACCATATAGGAAAATCCATCTAACACATGACCACAATCTTTAATAACCATAACCGATTCCATATTTGATTTATAGCTATCAATGATCTCTTTCATTTTTTCTTGAGGTAGATTTTGAGAATTGGCCGTAACTGAAAGATTAACTAAAATCAGAAGTATTAATATTTTGTTCATTTTTTTTTAAAGTATATAACCGTATTTAAAAAAAGTCATCTTTTTAATGCGCTTTTTATTCAGTTTACTAAATGTAGAGATAAAAGCAAGAGGCAATTTTTATAATTAGTATTCGGGAAGTTTGAATTAGTATTCGGTAAATACAATAATCAT
>Ga0209633_10005037_pt1 | contig 11698 bp, 9 predicted proteins | sample Cruoilmetagenom1_FD_187290 | JGI IMG/M metagenome (GOLD analysis project Ga0209633, IMG submission 187290) | Oil polluted marine microbial communities from Coal Oil Point, Santa Barbara, California, USA - Sample 1 (SPAdes) (version 2) | ecosystem: Environmental > Aquatic > Marine > Oil seeps ... | reverse complement strand
TTAATTCAGGTAGTAGCTGATTTCTTCCAAGCATATTCGTAGAAAATAAGCCACTTAAGCAGTCCATCAAGCCATTAACGTTTGAGAATTTAGCAACGATAATTTCATTCCATGAATTGCGGTACATTAAATCAACAGTTTGGATTAAATTTCTTCTATTGGAACCAAAACTGAGAGCATCGGACCGCTCACTTGTTAAATTAACACCTCGTTCAGTAAATTTGCTCATTGGGTCCAATCCCGAATTAACCACCAACATCACGTGCGTAATGTGTGGCTGCTGATGGAAATCTTCCAAATCGCTGGGCTTTTCAGGCAAATTATTAAAAAACGCTGTTACGTCTCGAATGGTTTGGAGAACTTCGCGAGACGTTATGTTCGATTGGCCTGGGTTTAACGCGAACTTAGTACGACGACTTAAAATAGGGTAATCGATACACCAAGCGAGCAACTCAATCATACTATGTGCTTGTTGAATGAATTGCTTATCACCATAATCATCATATCGGCTTAACCCCCAACCGGCCTGATCAGCATCACCTTCACGTTGTTTTAAAACGACCTTGTTTTCATGCTGAATATGCCGACCTTTTACTGTTGGCCGCTCTAGCTTTCCTGGCTTTTGCTCAAAGGCTGCATTGAGTTTTCTGCCTAGTAACATCAAATCTTTACTTTCAGTAGATGAGCCTTCAAGGTTTTCGTTTGAGAATTTCATTAACAGACGATAACTGTACGTTAACTCCTTCGTTAACCTATTTCTCTCTTGCTGAGTTTGCTCAATGCTCCATGCTTTTTGGTTAATGGAATCAGAAATGTATGCCGGCAACGGTGCCCATGATTTGAGCAGGCCCGTCAACACATCTTGTCGCCAGTCGTCTTTTTTTATGGATCTTGACGACGCCCCCAGCTCATTCAATTTGTTATAAAAACAATAACGCATGAGCTCCAACCGTTTAGGCTCATTTCTCCTAATTAAATAGTCTTCAAGTACGCCGTATAAAATAAGATAAGCGTCGAGTTTATTTGGGTCTGTCACCCCGTCGTACAACTGCCTCTTTAACTTTAAAGCAGCCCATCTAGAATGCGGGTATTCATCCACATAAGATTCCATCAACATTAATTTAAGTAACGATTTATAAGGCGAGTCAATCGCTTTATAAAGGTGCCAAAATGAAGCGCCTAAAAACTCTTCGGCCGGCACATTTTCAAGACCACCAAAATCTATGACGTCATTACGGTCAACGAAACGTCGATCTAATAGATTCTTAACGAAGGCCGTGTAATCATCCTCCGATTCGGGCGGCACTAACCACCAAACTGGGTAACGCCCAGCCACATACAATGCTGTTCTATAAAACTCTTCCAACAGTAGTTGGTGTTGGGTGCTGCCACTGCTTTCACTAGACAACGGTGCTACAACACCTTCTCTGAACTTTTCCGCATCCATTAGAAAAAAGTGAACTTCTAAGCCTAAACCTGCCGCCCATTTTTCTATCGCTTCTGCTTTTTCAGCTAATAAATTTAATGCTTTTTCAGATAAATCAGGTGCATGGCATAACCACAAGTCCATATCGCTACCTTTTGCGTACGCAATACTACCGACACTGCCCATGATAAACAGTGACTCAATGGCAAAATAACGTTTTGCCCTCTTTTGATAGACAAAGCCTTTGCCTAACTTTTTAGCGCGTTGAACAACAAATCGACTTGGCGCATAATCTGCAATACCTGCCGGCGTTTCGTTTGAAACGTAGCCAGGTAACACAGGGTGATTGACGTGAAAAAGTAAGGGTAAAATATCTAAGAAGATCTTCTGTCGAGGAGTAATGACATCCCTCGCTCTTTGCATTTTTAACTTATGCAGATTGATAAAACGTTGTTTAATGACACGAATATCTTTTTTACTAATTTGGCCATCCTTACTGACCAGCTGTATTTTTTTAGGACTACGTTCTTGAGTAACCTTTTGAGTGTCGACAACCATCTATTAGGTCATCATCGCTAACTCAACATCCTGTCGAATATTCTGCAGCATTTTTGACGTTGTATCGCCTTTATTCCATTCGCTCAGCCCTACAGAAAAAGACAATGGCCGGCCATCCCCTTTAGAGAAAAGCGCCAAATGCTGTTCACCTTGGAATTTATTCAGTAACGTGGAGGCCGATTGGTAATCTGTTTCTGGCAAAATCACTAAGAATGTATGATTGTCCAGCATGCCAATTTGATCTGCCCAGCGCAGCTGGTCTTTTAAAAAAAAGGCAATCCTTTTAATACTACGTTCAAACAATACTGAATCCATATTGTCTGGGAAAGCGTAGGTTATTCGCATCAACGATAATGCATTACTGTAACGTCGGCTCCGACTAATATGCCCGTCAAGCAGCTCCATAATAACATCTAGGCTCATCATCCCAGTAATGGGATCCCTTGGGTTCATGTCATTTAAATCGACCTGAAGCCGCCTACACTCATTACCTATAATAACGAGGTCTGAGCAATCATGAAAAAAGTAGACATCATTCGATTCGGTGTTAACGTGCTCACGTCTTAGCCATTTATCATCAGTATTTTGTTGGTTGACTAAAAAGGTTTGATCCGTGCCCAATAAAATGGTGGATACTTTTTCGTCTGAAGATGCAGCACAACCCTCAATGTCTTGCGTTTTTTTATCGAGAAGCTTTTCTAGAAATGTATTAACCCAAACGATGCGTTCACCGTCCAACACGAGCACGCCAAAACCAGCACTTTGAAGTGCCGCAGTACTCCAATCAATTGTTGAAGGGACGGTCATGATATTTCAATACCTAGAAACCTAAATTACACCCCTTAAGTATTGTACATTTTTAAAAAAATGCTAATAAATTAGTGTTTTATTTTGCCTTAGCTAAGTACTCAACACCCGTTTGAACTGCCTTACGCACTTGATTAGGTGCAGTGCCACCAAAATGGTCCCTCGCAGAAACCGACCCTTCTAACGTTAGCACATCAAAAACGTCACTCTCTATCGCATCCGAAAAGCCTTGTAGCTCATCCAGCGAAAGTTCTGATAAGTCTCGGTTCGACTCACTACCCAAACGCACCGCAAGACCCACCACCTCGTGTGCATCGCGGAATGCCAGCCCTTTACCAACAAGATAGTCAGCCAAATCAGTGGCTGTTGAAAACCCTTGTTTAGCCGCCGCATACATATCAGTTTTATTCGCTTTAATATTGGGCACCATGTCAGCAAATGCCCGCAAAGAGCCTAATACTGTATCCACCGTATCGAACAGCGGTTCCTTATCCTCTTGATTGTCTTTGTTATAGGCCAATGGTTGAGATTTCATTAACGTTAACAATGATATTAAATGACCATTAACTCGGCCCACTTTGCCTCGCACAAGCTCAGGCACGTCTGGATTTTTCTTTTGCGGCATAATCGAAGAACCCGTACAAAAGGCATCCGGTAGCGTAATAAAGTTAAACTGCGCACTTGACCACAATACAATTTCTTCAGAAAAACGCGACATATGTGTCATTAATAACGCCGACGCTGCACAAAATTCAATCGCAAAATCACGATCACTAACCCCATCCAATGAATTCGCACAAGGCGCAGAAAAACCCAATGCTTTTGCCGTAAAATCACGGTCAATTGGGTAACTGGTTCCCGCTAATGCTGCGGAACCCAACGGCATGACATTCACGCGCCTAGCGCAATCTTTAAACCGTTCAGCATCACGCTTTAACATTTCAAACCACGCGAGCAGGTGATGACCAAAAGTCACCGGCTGTGCCACTTGCAGATGTGTAAAGCCAGGCATAATAGTATCGGCATGTTGCTCAGCTAAGCCTAACAGACCCACTTGTAAACGCGCCAACTCAGATAAAACAAGACTCAGCTGGTCTCGCATAAACAGGCGAATATCTGTCGCTACTTGATCATTACGCGAACGCCCTGTGTGAAGCTTTTTACCCGCAATACCTATGCGTTCTGTTAATGCGGCTTCGATGTTCATATGCACGTCTTCCAAGGCAATAGACCATTCAAATTGACCTTTATCAATATCTGCCAAAATGCTGTCTAAGCCTTCAAGAATTTGTTGGCATTCTTGCTCGGTCAAGATACCCACATGAGCCAACATGTTGGCATGTGCTTTTGAACCCGCTATATCGTAGGGTGCTAGCCGTTGATCAAACGTAACAGAGGCCGTAAATGCCTGAACAAACGCATCCGTACTTTCCGAAAAGCGGCCGCCCCATAGTTTATTTTGCTTATCTTGTGACATGATTTGCTTTTAAAGTTAATTTATTGCCTATTATATACCCAAGGGCATAAGTTTCGTTGGAGTGAACGATAAAGCATTTTCACTTAACTTGGCTATACCGCCTAAGAAAGCCGACATTAGCGATAGCATTGAACCTAAAAGCGTACACTCACTTTAAATGACGACAAATACACACAAAGAGCAACAACACTTTTTACCGGATTTTTGTCGTGCTGATATTGTGCTGTATATAACGCTTATCACTCAGTTATTAGCCATCATACTTGCACTCAGCACGAGCTATCTTAGTGGTGAGTTTTGGCCAGCATTGAGCTTTAACTCGTTATTTATTTTGTGGGTTGCCTTCACTAGCGCCGCTTTCCTTTGTTTTTACAAAAAAAAGATACTCGACTGGAGCCCATTGACCGTTAGTTTATTATCGTTTTTTATTATCGTTTTTTTTACCTTTATTTCCACTTGGTTGGTCTTTTCACTGCTACCTCAACTAGGCATTTTTCCAAGCCTCAATGGCGGACAGTTTTCCGTTTATCTAAAAAACCTAATAATAAGTGGCATTATTGCCATCATTCTCTTGCGTTATTTATACATTCAGCATCAATGGAAAAAGCAAACAACCGCTCAAGCCGATGCCAAATTAGACGCTCTACAAGCTAGAATTCGCCCTCACTTCTTATTTAATAGCCTCAACACCATAGCCAGCTTAACGCGCGAAGACCCCGCGTTAGCAGAGTCGCTCACCGAAGACTTAGCTGAACTGTTCAGGGCCAATATAAACTCATCTCAACGATTAATCTCTTTCGAACAAGAATGTGAATTCACACAACAGTATTTGAATATTGAACAAAGCCGTCTAGGGCCCCGCTTGCGTATCCAGTGGGATATTCAAGCGATACCTTCTGATGCGCGCATTCCACCATTAACATTACAGCCACTCGTTGAAAACTCTGTTTACCATGGCATAGAACTCTCCCCTGAAGGCGGTGAGCTGAAAATACAAGGCTCTATGCGAAAACAATTAATTACCCTTATTATTAGAAACCCGATGGGCGCAGAACCATCCAACAGCGCTCGCGAAGGTAACAGCATTGCTATTGAGAACATACGATTGCGTCTGCAAAGCTGCTTCCCAGACCAAGCCAAATTATTAATTAGTTCTTCTGACGGTTTTTTCCAAACACAAATTATTTTCCCTTACCAAGCCTCATGAAAATTTTAATTGCTGATGATGAGCCACTTGCTAGACAACGGCTAAAACGGTTACTCACGAGCATTGATGAAAGCTTTATTATTTTCGCCGAGTCCAGCAATGGTCTGGATGCTTTAAACCAATGCATCAGTGAAAAGCCAGACTTAGTGTTGTTAGATATTCGCATGCCCAAAATGGACGGCTTACAAGCAGCTGCTGAAATAAGAAAAGCCAAATTGGACACCGCCATCGTGTTTATTACAGCCTATGATAAATACGCATTAGCTGCTTTTGACACTCATGCCATCGATTATTTACTTAAGCCCGTCAAAAAACAACGGTTAGAATTAATGCTTGAAAAAGTAACTAAATTTACCCCCTCACAGGACCAAATAGCAGCTACTAAAACCCTAGGTGTTCCACCACGCAAACACCTATGCGCCCATTCTCACCTTGGCGTTGAAATTATTAACGTGCCAGACATCTTGTGCTTTAAGGCAGACAATAAATACGTCTCCGCCATCACAGCAACATCATCGATTTTATTAGAAGAATCACTAAAAACGTTGGAAATAGAATATGAAGACCAATTCCTACGAACACACCGAAATTCGTTAGTTAATGTAAACGCCGTTAAATTACTGAGTAAAAACACTAGCGGGCAATTACAGATTACGCTTGATGGTTTAAATGAACCCATTAATGTCAGTAGGCGGCACCAAGCAAACGTTAACAAAAGACTGAAAGAATAAAATAGTTAAGGTTTCAACAATACTATTGCAAGAAAAACACCGCTATCACACTCTAATATATGACAACACATTAGACTTTCTTCAATACTACAAGAGTGATATTTATGGAAACCAAGTTTTTTATCCTTCTAATTACATGCCTATTAATCGCATCCACACAAACATTTGCTGCTAAAACCGTACTGGGTGGCGGTTGTTTTTGGTGCATGGAATCAGATTTCGACAAGCTAAAAGGGGTCTCTAATGTGATATCCGGCTTTACCGGCGGAACGATAAAGAACCCAACCTATAACGGCAATCACCAAGGCCATTACGAGGCAGTTGAAATCACCTATGACCCATCAATTGTAAGTTATAAGGAACTACTCGATTATTTTTGGATTAATATCGACCCTTTCGATGCGCAAGGACAGTTTTGCGACAAGGGCCACAGTTACTTAAGTGCCATTTTTGTGGCAAATGAATCCGAAAAGGCTATCGCAATGCGCTCCAAAGAACGTGTTGAACAACAGTTTCCAGAACAAAAAATAGTAACGCCTATTCTAAATACCTCCACTTTTTACCCTATTAAAGGCAAAGAAAGTAACCACCAAAACTTTTATCAACATAGCCCCAGGCGATACAAGTTCTATCGATGGAGCTGTGGTCGAGATAAACGCTTAAAAGAAATTTGGGGTGATCAAGCGACACACTGAATTATTACTGATGGCTAGGGAAGGTCACTTTCCCTTGCTATAATAGCGATTATTAATCTATTAGAAGTCTCTTATGTCGCTGATTAGAATCGCTACTAGGCGTAGCCCTTTAGCCTTATGGCAGGCCGAACATGTTGCTGCCGTGTTAAAAAACCATCACCCAGAACTTAAAATTGAACTAGTAAAAATGGTCACTCAGGGTGATAAAATATTAGACACGCCCTTAGCAAAAATTGGCGGCAAAGGTTTATTCGTTAAAGAGCTTGAACAAGGCATGTTTAATGGAGATGCGGATATTGCCGTACATTCCATGAAAGACGTACCTGCAAAACTGCCTGACGGCTTAACCATCGCCGCAATTCTTGAGCGTGAAGACCCCCGAGATGCTTTTGTTTCGAACACTTACTCAACTGTCGATGAGCTGCCTCAAGGTGCCACCGTTGGCACATCAAGTTTAAGACGCCAATGTCAGTTATTAACTCGCCGCCCTGACCTTGTCATTAAATCATTACGCGGCAACGTAAACACGCGTCTCAGCAAACTCGACCAAGGCGATTATGATGCCATCATTTTAGCTACCGCTGGTCTCGTTCGTCTCGGCTTTAATGACCGTATTAAACAACGATTACCTATTAATATAATGCTACCAGCCATTGGCCAAGGCGCTATCGGAATTGAATGTCGAGACAGCGACCAGCTAACATTGTCTCTGATTCAATGTTTGCATGATGAGAAAACCGCCACTAGAGTAGCTGCTGAACGCGCCATGAACTTTACATTAGAAGGTGGATGTCAAGCTCCCATTGGTGGCCATGCAAAAATCATAGACAAAACTCTTTATTTTCACGGTCTGGTTGCGGAGCCAGATGGCTCAGTTATTGTTATGAAACACCTCGAAGGCCCTATTGAAGATGCTGCTAATATCGGTAAAACCGTCGCTAATAACTTACTCAATGCCGGCGCTAAACAAATTTTGGATAAACTGTATAACAGACACGAGTGAATTCCTCAGTTAACCAAGTTTTAGTTACTCGCCCTGCACATCAATCCCAGCAGTTATGTGACTTGCTAATTGAAGCCGGCTTTAAGCCCATAGCATTCCCAACCATTGAAATTGTTCCACTCCCATTGGACCACAATAAAAAACTTAAACTTGAAAATATAAGCACCTTTGATTACGTATTATTTATTAGTGTTAACGCTGTACACCAAGTTATTGCTTACAAAACGCTATGGCCTAGCGAGAACACGCGCTATATAGCTATTGGACCAAAAACGGCCGAGGCAATGATGGATGATCTTGCAATAACACCCAATATTATCTCATTTAAACCCTTCAGTTCTGAACAATTGATGACGCAACTTCCTAGCCAACTGGCTGATAAACACATCCTTATTGTCAAAGGGGAAGGCGGGCGCGATTTTTTGGCCGATGAACTAAAAAATAAAGGCATGATAGTAGAAACCCTAGATACCTATCGGCGTAGTTTGCCGACCAATATTGTTCCCAATCTCAAACATTTTGATGTCACTTACATTACTATTACGAGCATACTAGCACTAAAAAATTTAACCCTATTATTGCAGGATGACTTCTCAATCATGTCAAAGCGATGCATATTCGTAGTTTTTAGTGAGCGTATTGAACGCTATGCCAAACAAATAGGCTGCAGTCACACAATCGTTGCTAACAATGCTGATAACAACAGTTTGGTTCAAGCTATCAAAAAATCCACCCAATAATCGACTCCTTATTCATATACTTTTAAGTTTTCAAGGATATACTAGTCACCTACATTGATATCTAACATGGAATTAGATCATGAGCGACCAGCCAAAAAAAGAAAACAAAACCCCAGTTCCTGCTAAAAAAAGTACGGCCGACAAAAATAAAAAAACAACAAAGCAACCACCAGAGAAAACGAACAATACACAATCGGCGAAAGGTGGATCGGGTATTGGTTGGCTAGCGTTGCTGCTTGTTTTAGGGGTAGCCGCTGGTGGTTACTACTTTTACAACCAACTGCAACTACAAATTTCCGCCATCTCGTCAGGTGTCACTACTTCACAAGAGTCCTCCTCTAATGAACAGCAACAAAAATTAAACTTTATAAAAAGTGAAATAAGTAACATCTCTAATAAAATAGAACATGTAGAAGAAACATCATCTAATGATATTTCCTTACTGCAACGGCAGGTTGGAAAAAGCAAGAATCAATGGCTTATTGCCGAAGCAGAATATCTTGTAAGCATTGCTAACACACGCGTACAACTGGCGGGTGATCTCAAAACAGCTATCACGGCATTTCAAGCAGCTGACCAACGTCTAAAAGAAAATGGCGACCCTTCTACATTTTCTGTAAGAACTCAAATTGCTAAAGAAATCGTCACGCTTCAAAGCACTAAGCTACCCGATATCGTTGGGCTTTCGTCCCAAATACTTGCATTAGAAGGTGCCGTTAACCAAATGGAAATTTCAGAACCGCACGCCGGTTCGGCGCAAGCACCTGGAATAGGCAAAGGCGACCCTTCGGCCTTACCAAACGACATAAAAGAAACATTGAATGACGCATGGGCGAATTTTAGTAAATTAGTGGTTGTTCGTCGTAACGATCAGCCAAAAGCTGCACTGATGACACCAGAACAAGTTGAACTTATTCGGAAGAATTTAGCACTAAAACTAGAGGCCGCTCGTTTAGCTTTAATTCATGGTGACCAAGCACTTTATTCCAGCAGTTTAACTATAGTTAGCCAGTGGCTAAATGATTATTTCGATGCTGAAAACCCATCTGTCAAAACAGCGGTTTCTCAAATTCAGTCTTTAACTAACACACCCATTAAGGCAACATTTCCTGATGTAAGCAAATCACTATCCATGCTTCGTAAATTACCACTATTAACCATTAATGAAGCACCTGATGATTCCTTGTCTAAAAACACCACTCTTATAAATAAGTCAGCTAAAAACATACTAGAAGCTGACGAAAAGACTACGCCTGCTGACAATTCAGAAGAAAAAATATCTCCAGAAGAGCAACTATAGCCGAGAATAATTATGAAACTTCTACTTCTATTTATTGTTGCCCTAATTATTGCCATTGGACTTGCTTACCAAGTTCACATTGATCCCGGTTACGCTTTACTAAGGCATGGAACTTGGTCAATTGAAACCTCCGTAGCCGTACTAATTTTTGCCATATTAGTCGCTTTTATAGCGTTAGCGTTCCTGTTTAAAATATTGTTAGGTATCAAACGTACACCAAGGAAACTCAGCAAATGGAACAAACACCGTGTTCAGCGTCGTTCAATCAGGGAATTAAACAAAGGGCTACTTGATTCTGCCGAGGGCAATTGGAAACGTTCAGAAAAACTGTTAACAAAACATGTTAAGCACAGTGAAACCCCTCTGCTTAACTATTTAAGCGCCGCACATGCCGCTCAATCTCAAGGCGCATATGACCGTCGCGATGAATACTTGCTTAAAGCTGGCGATGCATTGCCAGAGCAAGGCCACGCCATTCATTTAACACGCGCTAAGTTACAGTTCTCAGCGGGCCAATATGAACAAGCCTTAGCCACACTACAACAACTTGTTTCTCTCACGCCGGACCACCCGGTGGTACTATTATTGTTATTAAAAACGCTTTTTAAACTAAATGATTGGGAAGCAATATACAAACTATTACCCACGGTAAAAAACAACCGAAATATCCACGAAGAAGAGTGGCAAGCGTTGGAAAAACAAACGCTCACCAACTTACTAGCCTTAACGTTACAACAAAACAGTCCAAATTTTGAAACCATTTGGAAAAGTTTAAATAAAAAACAAAAATTATCTTCTGAATATTTATCAATTTACGCCAAACATAAGATAAAAACGGGTGAAGATATAGAAGCCGCTAACCTAATAGTTAAGTCAATGAAATCCACTCCAAACTCTTCCCTCATTGAGCTCTATTGCCAACTAAAAGTGGATACCAATACTAAGGTTAAACAACTTGAAAAGTGGCTTAACCTCTTTCCTTCTGATACATCACTGCTAAATCAAATAGCTATCGTTTGTAAGGAACAGGACGAGATAAACAAAGCAGCGTCTTATATTGAAAAGAGTTTAGCCGTTAAGCCAACCAGCTTAGCTTTCTTATTGCTTGGCCAAACTCTTGAAGAGCAAGGTGATGCACCTGAAAAGACTATAGAGGCGTATCGTAAGGGACTAGAATTGGCGACCAATATGACCCCTACCGACATTATTACTACTGATAATACACAAAAGTAACTAGTTCACACTTTAACTGGGGAATCTAGGCCTAATAGCGGCCATAACTCATCAATTCGTGTTTTTACTTGACTGGTCATTTTAATCGGCAAACCCCATTCACGTGTTGTTTCTCCAGCCCATTTGTTTGTCGCATCGAGTCCCATTTTAGACCCCAAGCCAGACACTGGCGACGCAAAATCCAAATAATCAATGGGGGTATTATTTATTAACGTTGTATCACGACTTGGGTCCACCCTCGTAGTGATAGCCCAAACAACAGACGCCCAATCTCTCACGTCCACATCATCATCTGTGACGATAACAAACTTTGTGTACATAAACTGACGTAAAAATGACCAAATACCAAACATAATACGTTTTGCATGCCCAGGATATTGTTTCTTGATACTGACGATGGCCAGACGATACGAACAACCCTCAGGCGGCAAGTAAAAATCCACAATTTCCGGGAATTGTTTCTTTAGAATAGGCACAAACACTTCATTTAATGACACACCAAGAATGGCAGGTTCGTCTGG
>Ga0209633_10005036_pt1 | contig 11699 bp, 11 predicted proteins | sample Cruoilmetagenom1_FD_187290 | JGI IMG/M metagenome (GOLD analysis project Ga0209633, IMG submission 187290) | Oil polluted marine microbial communities from Coal Oil Point, Santa Barbara, California, USA - Sample 1 (SPAdes) (version 2) | ecosystem: Environmental > Aquatic > Marine > Oil seeps ... | reverse complement strand
CAGGCTCTCGGATTGCCGGTAAAGCCTCTCAAGGCAAAACGGTTGAGGGTGTAAAAGATGTAGTCCCCATAACGTGACCTAAATACCCTTTTTAGCTTTGATTTTGACATTCAGTGGTAAATTTGGGCTAAGTTTTCTTCTCCGAGTCAAGCGTCTTTAAGGAAACCCTGCCCGCTTCGAACTCTCTTGCGTACAGGATACCATTGTGAACTACCACCGATTAAAATCGGTGGCTTCCTGCTTCCCAGACCAGAGCTTACTACAAGGAGCAGAGGTTCCAGTCTCCACAGGCTTAACATCCCGCAGTTCCTGCGGTAGGCTTAACAGCCCCAATTTGCGGATGTTCAGGGCAGCGTTCCAGTCTCTTGGTATCTCAAGGCCACAGTTTGGACACTTGTGTATCCTTTGAGCTAAAGTTTTCTCCACTGGAAAACCGCACCCTGAGCAGTCTATGCTTGTGCTAAATGGGTTCACTGCTACTGCCATGCTACCAGCTTCCTCCGCTTTGTAGCAGACAAAAGCAATGAACTGCCTCCATCCAGCATCTGAAATTGACTTTGCCAAATGCCGGTTTTTCACCATTCCCCTGACGTTTAAGTCTTCGTATGCTATCAGATCGTTTCCCTCGACAAGCTGCCTTGAAACCTTGTGCTGAAAGTCCTTTCTTTGGTTAGCTGTCTTTTTATGTAATTTGGCTACTTTGTCTCTTTGTTTATCCCTGTTCAGGGACTTCAGCTGCTTTCTGGAAAGGTTTCTTTGGTGGAGAGCCAATTTTTTCTCGGCTTTTCTGAACCACCTAGGGTTTTCTATCTGGGTTCCATCTGATAGAGTAGCAAAAGATTCGAGTCCCACATCTACTCCAACTGCGGACCTAACAAGTTTAGGGGCAGTTTTCCTCACAGTTACTTCCACCGAAAAGCAAGCATACCATCCATCCGCTTCTTTAGTGATAGTCAAGGTTTTAATTTGCCCCTTAATAGGACGATGGAGCTTAATTTTGATGTCGCCCACCTTTGACAAATAGAGCTTGCCATCTTTTGCCATGAACCCGGATTGAGGATAAACAAGGCTATGGTACCTATTTTTGCCTTTGAAACGAGGATAACCCGGCTTACCCTTCTTTACCCGTCGGAAAAAGTTTTGAAAAGCTTTGTCTAACCTTCTGAGAACATCCTGGAGTGTTTGGGAGTAAACCTCATCAAATTCGGGAAATTCTTTTTTGAGTTCAGTAAGCTCCTAGGCTTGCTGGTAATAGCCAATACTATGATGGTTCTCCCGTGCCTCTTTCCGTGCCTTCAGAGCAGCATTGTAGAGCCAGCGACACAAAGAAAGGGCATCCTCAAGTTTTGTGGCCTGCCCTCTGTTTGGGTAAAGTCTGAATTTGTAGGTCTTTTTCAAAACTTGCTTATCCATTGTTTCCATGTTGCCATATGGTTATGAAGAACTCAAGCTTTGCCGTGTACAATATCAACTACCACTTAGTTTGGTGCCCTGAGTATCGCCATGATGTTTTAGTAGGTGAGGTCAAGACTTGAACTTTGGAATGCATTCAAACTATTGTTACTGTAAAGGGATGGGAGATCCTTGAACTCAGGGTCATGCCTGATCATATCCATCTTTTTATCTCGGCATCATCTTTTGACTCTCCCACCAGCATAGTTAAAATTCTCAAGGGCACCACTGCTCTAAGGATATTCAAGCGATTTCCCGAATTGCATCGAAGGCTCAGGAAGGGAAATCTTTGGTCTTCAGGTTATTATGTGGGAACTGCTGGACATGTTTTAAGCTGAAACTATCCAACGTTATATTGAGGAGCAAGGGGGCGGTTCATCCACCGACTGAAATCGGTGGTCTTCTCGCCCTATCTCTATAAACGAGAGTGCCCCTTTTCCAGCATTCAGGGTAAGTTTCAACGATCAGCTTAAGGAGATCTTAGCTAATAGGTGCGGCCTGGAATCCTCAACCTTGAGGAGTGCCGAACATTTTTCGGGACATAGTACTTAAAGGGCAGAAATCTTTATTACAATACCTGCAACCAGTGTAAGACTTTACCGCAAAAAAGCTTACTAGCAGGATCAGGTAGAGTATGAGCAAAGGAATGCTATTTACGAGCCAGGGGATAGGATAAAATAAAACAACGAAGAAGCTGAGTATATCCACAGCACCTACAGGAATATTTATACTCTTCCCTTCCTGTTGGGGAAATATCCGAGAGGTGTATATACCTAGACCGAAGGATGGACAATGCGTGCCATAGTACTCGCATCTGGTACAAAGGTAATATCTGAACACGCTGTACAGCAGAATCAATAAAACTACATAAGGGACAATCCAAACGCCTGCTTCCACAGCCAGTATATAAATCCCCAGGATCAGTAATCCTAATTGTAATGTGGTCTGTGCCAGGGTTACACCTAAGCTGAACTTCTTCGTCATGTGCGCCATTATACCACATCAAGATCAAGAGAGCGATCAATATGGCTGGCTTAGGAGTATGATAGAGAGGGGGCTGGTTGGCATTTTGACAATGACAGGTGCACTCAGGGGTAAGCCTCTCCCGTAACCGGGTAACGCAATCGAGGCAATTTGGAAGGTTGACATATGTCTTAGTCCCTTGCTAAAATGCGTTAAAGGCTGAGAACCAGAATAGTATATCCTAAAGCGAGGCACAGAGAGTCAGGGAAGGTGAGAGCCTGGCCCGGCGCGAGGGTAGAATGGGCTGGGGAGCTGCAGGCTGAAGGATGCCCGAGGGCACTTGAGTAGGCCTTGCCGGAAGGGCTCCGTTATCATAGCTCAGGGTACGGAGGTTTTTGTACCCATAAAGTGAGCCATCGTAAGATGGCTAATGGAGGTGGCACCGCGGGAGGGTTTAACCTCCCGTCCTCAGGGGCGGGAGGTTAACTTTTTTTAGAGATGTCGTGTTCGCCCGATATAGGGACCTTTTGCCGAAGGATGGAGGCGGGGAAGCTCACCCCCATCTTTGAGGAAGCATTCTGCGATCTTGAGACTCCGGCGTCTCTTTTCCTCAAGCTCAAACCGAGTGCCCCTTCTTTCCTTCTGGAGAGTGTGGAGGGTGGTGAGCGTCTGGGGCGTTACTCCTTTATTGGGATCAACCCCTACTTGGTAGCCTACACTCGGGGAAGGGAAGGGTTTATCCTGAAGGAGGAAAAACTAAGCAGGGTGGAAGTGAGAGGGAGCGACCCTTTAAACCTGATCTCCGAAGTTTTGACCCCAAGATCGGTGGAGGCAGTTCCGGATCTGCCCCACTTCTTCGGGGGTGCAGTGGGGTATCTGTCCTATGATGTAGTTTCCTCTTTCGAGCGAATACCTCTCTTGGAGGATGATGAGCTCGGCCTTCCTGATTCCTACTTTATGTTTACCGATACAGTGATAGTGTTTGATCACGTTCAGAACCGGCTTAAGGTGGTTTTCCTGCCCCATGATTTAAGCAATATTGAGGAGACCTACCAAAAAGCACAGGAAGAAATAAGTAAGGTGTGGGATAGGATATCCTGCCCCTATTCTCCTTCCCCCGGGCCGATGTTCCAAGAGACCTTCCCCTCCACCTCCAACTTTACGGAGGAGGAGTTTTGCACCAGAGTAAAGAGGATAAAGGAGTATATCCTGGCCGGAGATACCATTCAGGTTGTCCTTTCCCAGAGGCTTAGACGAAGGACGCTGGCCTCTCCCTTTTCCATCTACCGCGCCCTACGTGTGCTAAATCCCTCTCCGTATATGTTTTACCTTAACCTGGGGGACTTTCAGCTCATTGGCTCCTCGCCGGAGATGCTGGTGAAATTGGAGAGAACACGAGCCGAGACCAGGCCCATTGCCGGGACCAGGCCCCGGGTAAAAGGGAATGATGAAGGGATGGTAGACGAACTTCTCTCCGACCCCAAGGAAAGGTCGGAGCATGTGATGCTGGTGGATCTGGGAAGAAACGACCTGGGAAAGGTGTGTCGATATGGCACGGTGAAAGTCCCTCTATTTATGGGTATTGAGAAGTACTCCCATGTGATTCACATTGTCTCTCAGGTTCGAGGAGAACTTCGGGAAGGATACAATGCCTTTGACCTTCTGCGCTCTTGCTTTCCCGCCGGCACGGTGAGTGGTGCCCCTAAGATAAGGGCCATGGAGATCATCTCTGAGCTAGAGGGGACCCGCCGTGGACCCTACGCTGGAGCAGTGGGACACTTCGGGTTTGAAGGCAACATGGACACCTGCATTGCCATCCGGACTATCGTGATGAAGGGGGATACCGCTTATCTTCAGGGGGGGGCAGGGATAGTGGCTGATTCTGACCCCCACCGGGAGTATGAGGAAAGCTTGAACAAGATTGAAGTGCTCAAGAACGCCATATCTTTGGCTGAGGGAGGAAGAGATGATAAGATGGGCTATCTCTCGCCTGGTAGATAAAAAGGACTTGAGCATGAAGGAGGCACAGGAGGTGATGGACGAAATAATGGAGGGTAGGTCCACTCCTTCTCAGATAGCGGCATTTCTGACCGCTCTTATGATGAAGGGGGAGACCGTGGAGGAGATTGCCGGCTTTGCTTCCTCTATGCGGGGTCATGCCTTGAGGGTAGAACCTCACCACCGTCCGGTCATGGATGTGGTGGGGACGGGTGGTGATGGAATAGGGACATTCAACATCTCCACCGCGGCTGCTCTGGTCATAGCCGGGTCAGGGGTAACGGTGGCAAAGCATGGAAATAGGGCTGCCTCCTCAAAGTGTGGGAGTGCTGACCTTTTAGAAGCCCTGGGGGTGAGAATTGACCTTGGCCCAAAAGAGGCAGAAAGGTGCATCGATGAGGTAGGGATAGGGTTTATGTTTGCCCCTCTCTTCCACCCGGCGATGAAACATGCTTCAGGGCCGAGGAGAGAGATAGGCATAAGGACGGCGTTTAATCTTCTGGGCCCTCTCACTAACCCTGCGGGGGCAGAGGTTTTGCTTATCGGGGTTTGCGAGCCTTCGCTCACCGAGAGGTTGGCGGAGGTACTGAAGCTATTGGGAGCTCCCAAGGCGCTTCTGGTTTTTGGTGAGGGGATGGATGAGCTCACCACCAGTGGGCTGAACAAGATAACCCGCCTTTGTGAAGGGAAGGCGGATACTTTTTGGGTTGACGCGCAGGACTTGGGTATCCCCAGGGGAGATATATCCGAGCTCAAAGGAGGGAAGGTGGAAGAAAACGTAGCCATAATGAATAGACTACTTGAGGGAGAGAGAGGAGCAATAAGGGATGTCGTCCTCCTCAACGCGGGCGCCTCTCTGTGGATCTATGGCCTGGCCGGTGACATAAAAGAGGGAATTTCCTTAGCTTCCCAATCCCTGGATAGTGGAAGGGCCAGGGAGAAGCTGGCCCACCTGGCAAGCTTGAGTTAGCTCAGGTGAGCGGCCAGGAAAGATAATTTCCTTTAACCATTGACGGGAAAGGGGAGCTTTATTTACTATAGTAGATGAAAGTAATTTTCATTTAATGCTGGGCCTTAGGACAAGAATGGATGGAAACCACATTGGAAGAAATGGTGGCGGCGCTGAAGCGGGAAGGATACAAGCTTACTCCTCAGAGGCGAGCGGTACTGAGGGTGATTGCCTTGAGCCAGAGTCATCTCACCCCGGCAATCATATACCAGAGGGCCCATCGGACACACCCCGGCATTGGGCTGGTTACCATCTACCGTACCCTGAACATGCTCCACGAACTGGGTTTTATCTGTGAGGTGTGCGGTGAGGGCCATCGCCCAAGTTATCTCTTCCGAAGAATCCCCCAGCACCACCACCACCTGGTATGCTCTGATTGCGGCACAGTGGTGAATTTTACCCATTGCAACCTCGATAGCCTGGAGCGAAGACTATCTGAGGAGACGGGATTTCTTATCCAGGAACACCTCCTGGAGTTTCATGGCCTATGCCCTAAGTGCCGTAAGCAAATGCCAGAGCAAAACTTCTTCCTGGGAGGTAAAGGATGAGAGAGCTTATAGCCATAACGGTTTATATCGCTATCGCGGTGATGTCATCTGTGGCCATTATCGCTAGCCCCACCCTGGGAGCTCAAGCCGACACCGACAAGATAGGAGTGGTGGTAAGCATACCCCCCTTAGCTCAGTTTGTGGAGAATGTAGGAGGAGAGAGGGTGAAGGTCACCGCCCTTCTACCACCAGGAAAGGAGCCCCATACCTTTTCCCTCACCCCGCGTGATCTGAAAAAGATAAATGAAGCTTTTCTGTTTGTCGTGAACGGGGCAAAGCTGGAGTTTTGGATGGATAGGGTGGCCGAGGTCAACCCTGGCATCATTGTCGTGGATACCTCGCAGGGGGTGGAGCTAATAGATGATGACCCTCATATCTGGCTATCCCCCCGGAATGCCAGGCTCCAGGTAAAAAATATACTGCAGGCTCTCATCCAGCTAGACCCGGAGTATCAAGATTACTACCAGCATAATGCCCATAGATATCTCCAAAAGCTGGATGGGTTGGACCGAAGCATTGAGATAAGTCTCCAGGGAATAAAGGTGAAGAAGTTTATTATCTTTCATCCTGCCCTCACCTACTTCGCCCGCGATTATAATCTAGAGCAGATAACTGTAGAGGTAGGAGGCAAGAGCCCTAAAGCTAAAGATATAAAGAGGGCCATAGATGAGGCCCGAAAGCATAATATAAAGGTCATCTTTGCTGAGCCTCAGTTTGATCCCCACAGCGCAGAGGTTATTGCTTCCGAGATTGGAGGCGAGGTAGTATTCATCGACCCTCTGGCCCAGAACTATCTCGAGAATATGTACACCATTTTGGGCATACTGGTAGATACCATGGACTAATATGTTAAAAGAAATAGTAAGGCTGGAAGATGTTAGCGTGCGCTATGATGGCATAGTGGTGTTAGAGGATATAAACCTATCTGTATACGAGGATGATTTTCTGGGCATAATAGGCCCCAATGGGGGAGGAAAGACTACCCTGCTCAAGACCATATTGGGATTGGTGAAGCCCAGCCAGGGCAGGGTCAGCGTTTTGGGCAACCCACCTAATAAGGCAAGAAGGCTGATGGGCTATGTTCCTCAATACAATCTCTTTGACCGTGACTTTCCCCTGAGCGCTCTGGAAGTGGTCTTGATGGGGCGCTATGGTCAGGTAGGACTGTTCAAAAGGTATAGCAGAGAGGATAAGAAATTAGCTCTAAATGCTCTGGCTGAGGTAGGGATGCTCGAGCTTAAACACAGGCAGATAGGAAGTCTATCCGGTGGTGAGCAACAAAGAATATTCATCGCCCGGGCTCTGGTGGCCCATCCCCAGATTTTGCTTCTGGATGAGCCTACTGCCAGCATTGATACGCCTATGCAGGCAGGGCTTTACGAGCTTTTAAGTGAGCTTAAGCGCCGAATGGCCATAGTCCTGGTATCCCACGATATAAGTGCAGTTTCCATCTATGTAGATAAGATCGCTTGCCTCAACCGCCGCCTTTTCTACCATGGTGACAAAGAGCTGGAAGCTCGAGAACTCGAGGAAGCATACCAGTGTCCGGTAGACATGATAGCCCACGGCGTTCCTCACCGGGTGCTTAGAGAACATCGATGATAGAAGCCCTCCAGTATGATTTTGTGAGAAATGCCCTCCTGGCAGGGCTCCTGGCCAGCGTTGCCTGCGGGGTGATAGGGACTTACGTGGTGGTGAAGAAAATTGTGTTTATGAGCGGAGGAATCTCCCATGCCTCACTGGGGGGAATCGGAATAGGACAATTCCTGGGGATAAATCCGCTTCTGGGGGCATTTTTTTATACCTTAGCCTCTGCCATAGGCATGGGAGTGGTGGTTCGGAGGACGAAGCTTCCTGAGGATGTCACTATTGGGGCGCTGTGGGTTTTGGGGATGGCCTTAGGGGTCATCTTTCATGATTTGGCCCCTGGCACTGTTCCTGGACTCCCCAGCTACCTTTTTGGGGATCTTAGTCTTACCTCTTCATCCGATCTTATACTGATGGCAGCTTTAGATGCGGTGATAATCCTCACCGTATCTCTTTTATACAAGGAGTTTTTGATCCTGTCGTTTGATGAAGAGTTCGGGGAGAGTGTTGGCGCGCCCATGGAGAAATCCTACCTTGTTCTGCTTTGCCTCATCGCCTTAAGCGTAGTGGTGATGGTAAGAGTGATGGGCGTCATCCTGGTTATCGCTCTGCTTGCCCTTCCCGTGGCGACCGGCTGGCAATTCACCCATAGCCTGAAGAAACTCATGCTATTCTCCATCCTCCTGGGGCTTATCTCCACCACTTTGGGAATAGGACTGTGGTACGAGTTCAACTTAGCATCAGGACCAGCCATTGTTCTGGTGAGCATTCCCCTATTTGCTCTATCCTTTCTGTTTGCCCGACTGCGCCGTAGGAGGGTGGAGTGAACTTAGAAGTAGAAATCGCGGAGCTTAAGCTCCAAAACCCGGTGATGGCTGCTTCAGGGACCTTCGGATATGGGGCAGAGTATGAGCCCATAGTTGACATCCAAAAACTGGGGGCCATTGTGTGTAAAGGGACTACCTTAGAGGAAAGGGAGGGGAACCCTCAACCCCGAATATGGGAGACACCTTCAGGGATACTTAACTCCGTGGGGCTGGAGAACCCTGGAGTGGAGGAGGTCATAAAGGTCAAGGCTCCCATCTGGGAGACCTGGCAGGTTCCGGTGATAGTAAACATCGCCGGCAATGACCCTGAAGAGTATGTCCTTTTGGCATCAAAGCTGGACGGAGTGAAGGGGGTAAGTGGAATTGAGGTTAACCTGAGCTGCCCTAACGTGGAGGGGATTACCGATTCAGGGGAAAATCCTGAAGTAGCCTTTGATATAACCAGGAAGGTGAGGAAGTCTACTTCACTTCCACTTATAGTGAAGCTTAGCTATAGCTCCCATGTTAGCGAAGTGGCAAGCGCTTGTGAGGAGGCAGGAGCGGATGCTCTGACGGTTATGAACAGCATCAAAGGTATGGCCATTGATATAAAAAGGAGAAGACCGGCCCTGGGAAATATAACCGGGGGTCTATCTGGCCCCGCCATAAGGCCTATTGCCATTCATTCGGTGTATCAGGCAGCCAAAGCGGTAAGTATACCTGTAATCGGATGCGGCGGCATCTTTTCGGGTGAGGATGCCCTGGAGTTCATGTTAGCCGGAGCTACCGCCGTTCAGGTAGGTGCAGCCACCCTCTCCCACCCTCGGGCAACGGTCAACATCATCCACGAGCTGGAGGAATTCTGCCTTAAGGAGAATACCTCCTTGAAGGAAATAATTGGCCTGGCCCAGATATAGCTACTTCTTTAAATTGGCTATAAAAGGGGTAATGAGATCCAGGGGAAGAGGAAAGAGGATGGTGTTGCTTCTCTCTGTAGCAATGGCGCTAACTGTCTGAAGGTAGCGCAGCTGCAATGCCTGGGGCTCAGCAGCGATGACTTTAGCTGCCTCAGCCAACTTTTGAGCTGCCTGAAATTCTCCCTCGGCATGGACAACCTTGGCTCTCCTGTCCCTTTCCGCCTCAGCCTGGGCAGCCATGGCCCGCTGCATCGATTGAGGAAGCTCTACGCTGGCTATCTCCACTGCACTCACCTTTATCCCCCAGGGATCGGTCTCCTCATCGATGGTCTTTTGCAACATGGCGTTGAGCTGGTCTCTATGCGCCAGGAGGTCGTCCAACTCTGATTGCCCCAGTATCGACCTCAGGGTAGTTTGGGAGATGAGAGAGGTGGCCCGGATATAATCTTCTACCTTCATCATGGCATCATCAGGCCGTATTACCCTGAAGTACACCACTGCATCTACGGTGGTGGTCACGTTGTCGCGGGTGATTACGTCCTGCTTTTGGACATTCATCGTCACCACCCGGAGGTCCATCTTTGTCAGCTTATCGATGTAGGGAAGGATGAACCGAATACCCGGCCCCTTTAGCCCGATGAACTTCCCCAAGCGTAAGACTACCCCTCTTTCCCATTCATTAACTATCTTTATGGATACAGGCAAAGTTATGAGCAGCAAAAAAGCAATAATACCAATAATCCATCCGATCATTTCTCCTCCTTTTTCTTTACCGTTAATTTTAATCCTGAAATCCTGGTTATTACAACCTCCTCTCCTTTCTCTATCCTCCCTTCTTCGGAGGTAGCCTCCCACCTCTCACCCTCAAACAAGCACATTCCTTTGGGGTTGAGGACCGTCTTAACCTCAGCTATCTTTCCTACTATCGACTCCTCACCGTACATGGCTTTTCTTCCTATCTGCGCCCGGAGCACCATCCCCATGAGGAAGAAGAAAAATAGGCCACAGATGATGGCCAGCCCGATAATGGGCCCTAAGCTCACCTCAAACACCCTCCCGCTAAACAATATCATGGAACCGAATATAAGAGAAGCTACTCCCCCCGCCGTCAACACCCCGAAGGTGGGAGTGAATATCTCGGCGACGAACAAACCTATGGCTAAAACGATGAGGAGGATACCGGCGATGTTCACCGGAAGGACGGTGAGCCCATACAGCGAGAGAAGAAGACAAACCCCCCCCAGAATGCCCGGGATCATCATGCCGGGGTGGAATATCTCCGCGGCTATCCCTATGAGCCCTATAATAAATAGGATGGAGCAAACATTAGGGTCGGCCAGGGTGAGGAGAAACGTCTCTGCCCAGTTCATACGGTTGTAGTTTAATACTGCATTCTCCGTATTGAGGACTACCCTGGTGCCATCAATCAGCTTTACCTCCCGGCCTTCGATGAGGGATAAAAGCTCCTCAGTATCTGAGGCAATAAGGTCGACGATGTTGAGCTCCACGGCCTCGGTGGCGGTGGCGGAAGCACTCTCCCGGATGGCCCTTTCCGCCCACTCCACATTCCTTCCTTTACTCTGAGCAGTGCTCTTGATGTAAGCTGCGGCGTCGTTTACTATCTTCTCCTCCATGTCTTCAGGAATCTCCATCCCCCCCGCCATGACAGGATGGGCAGCACCGATGGCGGTGTTAGGAGCCATGGCGGCTATGTGGGCGGCCATGGTGATGAATGTGCCTGCCGAGGCTGCCCTGGCTCCAGCGGGGGAGACATACACGATAACCGGAATTTTGGCGTTTACGATGTGCTGTACGATATCCCTCATGGAGGTATCCACCCCTCCTGGTGTATCTAGCTCGATGATACAGGCCACGGCATTATGATCTTCAGCGCTTTCGATTCCTCTCTCTATATATTGGGCGACCGGAGGGGAAATGGCTCCATCCACCCTGAGGACATCGACCTGGGGGGATTGAGCTTCTGCCAGGACTATAAATATCAAAGGGAAGAAAAAAAAGAGGAAAAGTTTTCGCATACTTTTTGGTTATTATATCATTGTTGAGAGCCAGAACCGAGACGACGTATTGGAGTGAACCCCTAAAGCTGGACACTTTGGGTTAGACTAAACTGGTGAGGTCCAAAAATGTTAGTGAAGGAGGGTCTTACCATGAGGAAGCAAAGAACATTTACTCCAGAGTTTAAAAGAGAGGTTGTAGAAGAGCTCCTTAGTGGAACTACGAGGCCTGCTCAGATCTGTAGAAGGCACAGTATCTCATCTGGCCTCCTGTACCACTGGAGGAAGCAATATAGCGGGGGTAGGTTCGGTAATGAACCTATTCAGGAAGTAGCCATGCAAGATAGGATTGAGAGGCTGGAGAGGATGGTAGGTAGGCTGACCCTGGAGAACGAGTTTTTAAA
>Ga0209633_10005035_pt1 | contig 11703 bp, 9 predicted proteins | sample Cruoilmetagenom1_FD_187290 | JGI IMG/M metagenome (GOLD analysis project Ga0209633, IMG submission 187290) | Oil polluted marine microbial communities from Coal Oil Point, Santa Barbara, California, USA - Sample 1 (SPAdes) (version 2) | ecosystem: Environmental > Aquatic > Marine > Oil seeps ... | reverse complement strand
ACTCCTTTCCATGAATATGAAGGAGATTTTCTCAGAATCTCAATTAAATATAGTCCCATTTGAATATGAAGCTCTGAATAAAGGCGAATCGGTAATAAATAAGCGTGATGTAACAACAAAATCAGGTGACATAGTACCCATCGAGATGAACTCAAAAAGAGTTGATGATAATTCATACCTAAGCATAATACGTGATCTTTCTGCACGAATAAAGATTGAAAAAGAGTTGAAAGATCATCAAAACAGGTTAAGAAATATAATTGAACACACATCTAATCTATTCTACCTGCACACCCTTGATGGCAAACTAACCTATGTAAGTCCACAAACAAGATCGTTCTTTGATTGTGAGCCTGAAGAAATGCTACATAAGCACACATCCTTTTTTACAGAAAACCCTATCAACAAAATTGGGGAGAAAGCTACACAAAAAGCAATTGAAACAGGCGAAGTCCAGCCACCTTTTGAATTAGAACTCATTGGCAAAAAAGGGCGAAAAATTTGGGTTGAAGTTCATGAGTCACCTGTTATAGAAAATGGATTAGTTACTGGAATTGTTGGTGCCCTTATTGATATCACCGAATGGAAAAGCACTTTTAATAAACTGGTATCCAATGAGGAAAAATTCAGAAAATTGTTTTCTGAAGCACCTGATGGTGTGTTATTAATAAACTCCAAAGGAACGATTATTGATTGTAACCAGGCATATTGCAATCTTCTGGAAAGTGAAAAAGATGATGTTATTAACACACATGTCTCCGATTCTATTTGTAAAAAAGATTTGCTAATTTTTAAGGATGCTTTTCCATCTCTGATTACTACAGGAAAAAGCGAGGGTGAAATATGCCTTACTACAAAGAATAATAGAGTTATTTGTACAAGACGTACTGCATCTGCACTTTACAATGAAATAGGAGAGTTTTCAGGAGCCATTGTTCATACCAATGATATCAGTGAACAAAAAAAGATTCAAGATCAGGTTAAGAAAAGAGAAGCTCGATTGAGTGCTATTTTTAAAGCAGCAGATAATATGTCCTTTATTTTAAGTAGTGTTGAAGGTAAAGATTCAACTATACTTGAGTTCAGCCCAGGATCTGAAAATATTTTCGGATATAAAAAGAGTGAAATTATTGGCAAACCCGTTAAATTATTACACACACCTGATACAATAAAAAACTTTACCAAGTATCTGAATAAAATGAAGAAAGGTGAAGAAGGATTTAAAGGACAAACATTAATGGTGAAAAAATCAGGTGAAAAATTCATAGCTTCACACACTGCGTACCCTGTATTCGACGACAACAATAATCTGGTCCAGGCTTTGGGTGTAACGATCGATATCTCAAAATTAATCGAAACTGAAGAAGCAGTTAAAAAGTTAGAAGCTCAACTACGCCATTCACAAAAAATGGAAGCCATCGGACTTATGGCAAGTGGTATAGCTCATAACTTTAATAATATCCTACAAGCCATTGTGGGATACATCGATTTTGCAAAAGAAGGATTAACAGAATCAGAACAGAGGTATAAAGATATTGATCAAATCAGTCAACATGTAAAAAGGGCAACAATCCTTACAAAAGACATGTTAGCAGTTGGTAAAGAGCAATTTATGAGAAAGGGCATAATTGATTTAAACGATGTTATATCTCCGATTGTTCATGTTACTAACCGTATAACTTCAAATAATATTGAGATCAAATTTGATCCAGCAACTGACCTACCTGCAATAAATGCTGATGGTAGTCAGATAGACCAGGTCGTAATGAATATCATTATTAATGCTAGGGATGCAATGGAAGATGGTGGTTTAATAGAAATAAGCACACAGAATGTAAATCTAGATGCAAACTTATGTTCAGCAAATGCTTGGGCAATACCTGGAGATTATGCTCTTATTACTATTTCTGATACTGGCCATGGAATGGATTCCGATACTCAAAGAAGAATATTTGAGCCATATTTTACAACTAAAGATCTAGACAAAGGAACAGGACTGGGTCTTTCAACTTCCTTTGGGATTATTTCGCAGCACAATGGTCTTGTTAATGTAATAAGTGAAATTAACAAGGGTACTACTTTTGAAGTTTATCTCCCTATAATTGACGTTTCTTAATCTAACATTATCCAATATTATCTGGCTAAAATAAATTGTGATTTATTTTCATATTTTTATCGAATCAAAATATATCTTTACCACGGTTAACGAATGAATAGATAATGGGGGAAATTCTAGTGGTTGATGACGACCAAACTATCCGTGATGTATTTAAACGTGCACTTGAAAATTCGGGTTATGAGGTTATTGTTGCTATAAATGGCATGGAATGTCAGGAAATGTATTTGAAACATAATCCTGATATTATTATACTAGACATAATAATGCCTGAACAGGAAGGAATAGAAACCATTCTTAGACTAAAAGCTACCGATAAGAATGTTAAAATAATTGCTGTTTCGGGTGGTGGTATGGGAAGTGCATTTGGTTATTTGGATAATGCATTAAAACTTGGAGCCAAAGCTGCTTTTGAAAAACCCGTGAACCTTAAAGAACTAATTAAAAAAGTTAATTCACTTTTATTATCGTGACAAAAAGAGTACATTTATTGCCTAATTTTGCAAAATACTTAATTATATATGAAAACAATTTCGAAACTAATATATTTCATTTTTGGATGGAAAGATGAGGGAGGAGTCCCTGAAGAATTAACAAAAGCAATATTCCTTATTGCGCCACATACAAGCAATTGGGATTTCTACATAGGAAGACTTTATTGTTGGATACATAAGATACCCATAAGGTTATTGATAAAAAAGGAAGCCTTCAGTTGGCCCCTGGGAGGTATATTAAAAAAAGCAGGAGGAATACCTGTTGACAGAAGTAGAGCAAGTAGTAAAGTGATGCAAGTTGCAAATATGTTCAAAGAGTACAACCCAATGTTTCTTGGCATTACACCCGAAGGTACCAGAAAACTTAATAAACGCTGGAAGATGGGATTTTATCACATAGCAGTGCAGGCAAATGTACCCATACTTTTTTCATATATTGATTATGAGAAAAAAGTTGCAGGTGTTGCCGAACCATTCTACCCAACCGGTGATGTTGAAAAAGATATTAAAGTAATTGAAGATTTTTATCGGGGTAAAAAAGGAAAATACCCTGAACAATTTAACCTGAGTTAATTAAGTTGTAAATAAATTTTAAGCCACAATAATAAGGCTCAATTAGCTGTACTCATTATCTTTAGCCATTATAATTTTTGGTCATTTTGCACACGTGTTATTTAGATTCACAATAAACAGCACACGTTCTCTTCATATTTTCATTATCTTTGTACCATATAATCGTTAATCAACAATTTAAAAAAAATCCAGCTATCATGAAAAGAAATTATACTCTATTAAGTCTTGTACTTGTTTTTGCTTTAAGTACAATGTTCTCACTTGATTCATTTGCGGGAAAAAAGAAGGTTCAACTTAGCGTTTCAGAGACTGATGCAGAAATCTATATTGATGGAAAACTGATGGGTAAAGGAAATACAGAGGTATTAATATTAAGTAACAGTTGTGTTACTGTTAAGATAGTAAAGGTGGGTTTTTTAAAGGAAAAAATTACTTTCTGCAACAAAAAGAACAGTGCTACTCCTCCAAAAACATACTATGTTGAGATGAAACGTGATGATGCATATGATGCATCCGTTCAAACTGATATTGCAAATATCGACATTGAGCTTAAAACAACTAAGGATGAAAAGGAGGCCTGGAAGCTAATTAGTATGATTATTACATCATATTTTGATGTAATTGAAGTAACTGACAGAGAAACAGGATACCTAAGGACATCATGGGTTATCCAAACATTTAAGCAAAACACAATCCGTACCCGATTAATTGTTAAATTAGGTGATACAGACCCACTTACCTATAAAGTAAAACTTGTTAGTGAAGAGTCGAGAGCTCCAGGGACAAGTGTTAAAAGCGACGAGCTTTACCGCGAATGGGATAGGGTTCTAAGAAAATACGGAAATGTTTTCGACGAGTTACAATCTCGTTTGAACAAGTAAATAGATCTAAAGATTAATGAGCGTTATCAGGAAACTGGTAACGCTTTTTTTTTGCAATCAGGTATGGTCCGTTTTCCAATAACTCAGTTCATCTTCTTCATCTGATAACTCCTCCTCTAACTCCCATGAATATTTTTTACGCTGAGGGCCTGAATTTCTATAGTACAAAGCAAGTACTAAGCCAGCAACAGCACCACCAAGGTGACCTTCCCAACTAATATGTCTTTCTTTAGGAAAGAAATCAGGAAATACTCCCCAAATCATACTTCCATATAAAAAGGCAACAATTAGAGCTAAAGCAGCTAGCCTTGTGTCTTTTCTAATCATGCCACTAACAAATAAAAAACTTGATATCCCATAAATTACTCCACTTGCACCTATATGCCAAGATGGCCGTCCACCGAACCAAACCCAAATACCAGATAGCAACCAAATTCCAATAAATACTCGTGTGGCTATACTACTATAGAAATAAAAAAGAGCTGTCGTTAGAATCAGAAACGGAACTGTATTTGCCAATAGATGGCTCCAGCTTCCATGTATAAATGGCATTAACACAATACCTTTAATTCCTTTTATATCAAGAGGATAATTACCCAAGCTAACCAAACTAACATCAAAACCAACTTCAATAAGTTTAACAACCCACATTATAAATAACAATCCAACAGGGATTAAAAGCGTATAAATAAATTTTCTCTTCTCTTGCTTCATAAATAGATAATTTTACAATTACCAAACTATAAAGAATCAATTAGTCAAATAACGTGCCTTTCTTTGAAGGAGAATGAGTGAATGATTAAATGAGTTAATGATTGAATGTAAAATACTACTTTTGTTTTATAAATGCTTCAAATAAAACTTTGCTCAATATGTATTCCAGACTTCTCGCAATTGCAATAATATTCTCAATACTGCTATCATCATGTAGCAACAAAGCTAAAAAACAAGTACACTTAACTCATCCGGTTAGTATACATATTAATGAGCTATCATCAGCCTCCGGGATTTCTATCTACAACAACTCAATTTATGTTGTTGGCGACGATTCACCATGGCTATATGAATTGGATCAAAATCTTAATATAATCCATAAAACAAAAGTGTCTGGTATTGATACGTTATTTGAGGGACGAACACCAAAATACCTGAAGGCTGATTTTGAAGGCGCTGAAATAATCTCTAATGGCAATGATTCTGAAATAGTAATAGTCTCATCCGGGTCATCAATTAACACTAGGGATACTGCGTATATCGTTAACATTTCAGGGAGTGAGAAATCATTTTCAAAAAACTTAAGACCTTTATATGAGAAAATTAAGTTAATATCAAACTTGCCTACTGAAAATGAAATTAATATTGAGGGTATCGCATTTTCTGATGAACATGCCTACATAGTCCATCGTGGTAATGTTAGTGAAAACCTATTAATAGAAATAAACCGTCAGGAATTTCTTGATTTTATTAAGGAAGTAAGACCTATACCTGATTTTAATATTTACAAGTACTATCTTCCAATGTACAATGGTATCTCATCAGGATTTTCAGGAATATGTCTTAATCCTGATAAATCGGGTTTGATATTTACAGCTTCTATGGAGGATACTAATGATGAAATTAACGACGGAAAAATACTTGGGAGTTTTGTTGGTATAATTCCTTTTTCCGGTATGGCTGATGGTGAATTATCTGCTTCATTATTATTGGTTAATAGTATCCCATGGCAGAAAAAACTTGAAGGAATCTCGGTACTTAATATTGATGATATTGGAAGAATGCACGTAATAACAGCATGCGATAACGATAATGGAACATCCGACATTATAACATTTAACATATTCATTAAATAGAACTAGCAACTTTTATAGAATTAGCTTGTCTTTCACATTATAACAGAACGCCATTAAATATAAGGCCCTTTGAAATTAACAACTATAGCTTCCACAATTATATTAATAATATTAACGAGTACTTTGTTTGGGCAATCAGCCGAGAAAGTAACACTCAGCGGCTACATAACCGATGACAAAAATGGTGAATCTTTACCGGGAGCAACAATTTATGTCAAAGAGTTGAAAAGTGGAACAGCATCTAATAGTTATGGATACTACTCAATATCAATACCTTCTAATAACTATACGATCATAATTTCATTCCTTGGTTATACTGATAAATTAATTGAGATAAACCTGGCAAAAGACACAACCATAAATATTGAGATGGTTAGTTCAAGTGAGCAATTGAATGAGGTAGTAATAACCGAACAGTCGGTGAATTCTAATATTACCAGCTCACAAATGAGTGTAAACAAGATAAGTAGCAAGACCATACAATCAATTCCGGCTCTGATGGGAGAAGTAGATTTGATAAAAGCTTTACAACTTCTACCCGGTGTTAAATTTGTTGCTGAAGGCTCTTCAGGATTAAGTGTACGAGGAGGAAGTCCCGATCAAAACCTAATATTACTCGATGAAGCCATAGTTTATAATTCAGGTCATCTCATGGGATTCTTCTCAGTTTTCAATAACGATGCAGTCAAAAGTGTTGAACTTTATAAAGGTGATTTGCCTGCTAAATTTGGCGGCAGACTTGCTTCTCTTATTGATGTAAGAATGAAAGATGGTAACATAAAAGAATTTCATGGAAATGGTGGAATTGGTTTAATATCAAGCAGGCTAATGTTAGAAGGCCCAATTGTAAAAAACAAGGCTTCATTTATGGTTGCCGGCAGGAGATCGTATGCAGATTTATTTTTACGACTCTCCAGAAATGAAAATATTCGTGACAACATACTATATTTTTATGATCTTAATACTAAGGTCAATTACAATATCAATGAAAAGAATCGTGTGTTTTTATCCGGCTACATGGGTAAGGATGTATTTAAAAATGGAATGTTTGGAATGAACTGGGGCAACTCAACCGGAACGCTTCGGTGGAATCACATCTTTCATGAAAAGCTCTTCTCTAACTTTACTTTTGTTGCCAGTAGGTTTAACTATGATCTCGGCATCCCTGAAGGAAATGAAAGAGCCTTTAACTGGGGTTCTTCACTAACCGACTATAATCTGAAAAGCGATTTCAACTGGTATTTCAATTCTAATAACACAATAACCTTTGGAATTTCAGCTATACACCATAATTTCTTCCCAGGAACAATTGAAGGCACAGGTGAAGATTCATTTATAACGAAATATTCACTTCCTAACAATTATGCCCTTGAGAGTGCAGTATACATTGGAAATGAACAAAAAATCAGCTCATTATTGGTACTAAAATATGGTGTTAGAATTAGTATGTTCAATAACATTGGTCCTTCCACAGTTTTTAATTATGATACCGATGGTAATCCTACAGATTCAACAACATATGACAATGGAGATTTTTTTAATACTTACACAGGCTTTGAACCCAGAATAGGTGTGGTTATTATACTGAATGAGATTTCCTCAATTAAAGCAAGTTATTCGAAAAATATCCAATATATGCAACAGGCACAAAACTCCACTGCCGGATCTCCATTGCATATATGGTTTCCAGCTAGTCCAAATATTTTACCACAAATCGGACATCAATATGCTCTGGGCTATTTCCGAAATTTCAGTAATGGCATAATTGAAACATCTGCGGAAGCTTATTACAAAACAACCAATAATGCAGTCGACTTCAGGGATCATGCTGAATTATTACTCAATAAATATATTGAAGGAGAAATGCTCATAGGAAAAGGATGGAGTTATGGAATTGAACTCATGGTAAAAAAAACCAGCGGGAAGTTAACAGGTTGGGCAAGCTATACCATATCGAAAACAATGCGCGATATTCCGGGCATTAACAATAACAACCCCTACCCTGCCCCATATGACAGACCTAATGATTTTTCAGTTGTTGTGAACTATAATATAAGTAATCGTGTTAGTGTGGGTGGTACCTGGGTTTATTCAACCGGGCAACCAGTAACATTCCCTGTTGGAAGATTTGAGTATAATAATACTATTATACCTGTTTACTCCGAAAGAAATAGTTACAGGTTACCAGATTATCATCGCCTAGATCTATCGGTTACATTCAAAGGCAAAGTCAAACCCGGCAAAAAGTGGCAAAATGAATTCAATATTTCTGTTTACAATGCCTATAATCGCCATAATCCATATATGATTAGCTTTCAAAGTGAACAAGATAACCCGGATGTTACCTACGCAGAAATGACATATTTATTTGGTATAATACCCTCTTTTACATATAATTTTAAATTTTAAGATGAACAGATACGATATAGTTATAAGCAAGAAGGTGGAAGTAGAAAGGCAGAATAAATGGGCACGGGGTGTGGTACAATCTACAGACTGCAGTCTACAGTCTACAGTCTTCGGTTTTCTGACTTCGGACTTCCGTCTTCCAGCTTCTGACTTCCGACTTCGGTCTTCCTTCAAACTAACAATCACATTACTTATCGGATTAATAATTTTTAACTCATGTACCGAGAAAATTGATATTGAGTTGGGAACAACATATACACGACTGGTTGTTGATGGGAAAATAACACCTGAACAAGGTGAACAATATGTACGGTTAACAAAAACAGCAGATTACTTTTCTAACCTAGCCTCTCCTGATGTTTCTGGAGCGACAGTATCTGTTGATAATGGCGACTCATTGGTACAATTTGCCGAAGACATAGATAATCCTGGATATTACTATGCCCCTGAAGATTTTATCGGAACTTCTCGTTCGTCCTATCAACTATCGATTGAATTAAGTGAACCAATAAACGGTGTTTCAAATTATGAAGCTCATGAAGTAATGCCTCAACTTGCCGAGATTATTGATTCAGTTGTCGTAGAAATGAACCCACAATTTAAAATGTGGATGGTAAGGCTCTATGCATTGGATCCGCCTACTACTGATTTTTACATGTTTAACGGAATGGTAAACGGAGTTATAATTACTGATAGTGTATCTCGTGTTAATATTAGCGATGACCGACTCTATAATGGTAATTATACTTCAGGGGCAGTAGTTCTGTTCTTAAATGAAAATGAAGTTCAACCTGGGGATACTTTTACACTTATACTTTCTAATATAACTAAAGAATATGCTGACTATATGATGGGTCTGCAAACTGAAATTCAACCACATGATCCAATGTTTAGTGGCCCGCCTGCTAACGTTAGTACTAATATTAGCAATGATGCTGTTGGATATTTTGCGGCATTTCCATCTGCCTTTATTTCAACAACAGTTAAAGCTCCTGAGTAGTTTGTTTCAGTCCTAGTGCTTCTTCTCTGCACTTTCAATTGCTTTATCCAGAAAATCACGTAATCTGATTAACTGATCCGCCCCTAAACGTTGGCCATATTTTGCTGCGACAAAAATTATTGCATATAGTATTATCGATACCGGAACACTCCAAATCCAAATGGATTCAATATCTAACATCCATTGAGAAATACCCAGCGATCCACCAAAAATCAACAACATGATTGCCAACCCATAAAAGACCATAAAAGTTGCCCAAACTTTTGGGTTTGGACCTGCAATACCCCTTATGGAGGTCACTTTATCTTCCTTTTTAATCTTTACCTGAAACTCTGGCGACCAGTAATGTAGCTCCTCTACTGGCAGTTTCAGATATACATTATTGTCAACAATTCTCCCATCTACTTTGTCAGACTTGTCAAGTAGTAACTTAACCTCATCTACTATCATATTTGGAGATAATTCGGTTGTTATTCTGTACTTAGGTCGAATTTGTGTGGATCGGCTCATACTGATGTAGATATTATTTAGAATTGGTTTAAATAAGGCTAAAATATGAAATATTTTGAATTATGATAAGTTTGGCCTTTTCAGCTGGCATACAAACTACCACTAATATTAATGAATATGCAATAATTTATCTCCAGATATCTTTATTTATTTCTTAATTTTGAACCAAAATTACAACCATGGAATTATCTTCAATTACAGCAGTGTCACCTATTGATGGTAGATATAGAAATAAAACAAGTGAACTGTCAGAATATTTCTCCGAATATGCTCTATTTAAATATAGAGTACAAGCTGAGATTGAATATTTTATCGCACTTTGCAATATTCCATTACCCGGTTTAGAAGATTTTGACAAAGGTCAATTTGAACGTTTAAGAGACATCTACCGCAAATTCTCACCAGCAGATGCCCTAGCTATAAAAAATATTGAAAAAACTACTAATCATGATGTTAAGGCTGTAGAATATTTCATTAAAGAATGTATTGAAGAAATTGGCCAGGGAGAATTTAAGGAGTTTATTCATTTTGGATTAACATCACAAGATATAAATAATACTGCCGTGCCACTATCTCTAAAAGACGCACATGCAAATGTCCTTCTTCCTGCTTTGGATGAACTATTGGAAAAAATTAACCTGCATGCATACGAATGGAAAGATATTTCAATGCTTGCACGTACGCATGGGCAGCCTGCATCTCCAACTAAACTAGGAAAAGAAATTTATGTTTTTGTGGAAAGGCTGGATAACCAACTAATGATGTTAAGTGCAATTCCATTTTCAGGAAAGTTTGGTGGTGCAACTGGCAACATGAATGCGCATAAAGTAGCCTATCCGGAAATTGACTGGGAAAATTTTGCTTGTCAGTTTATGAAAGAAGGTTTGCATCTGCACCGACAAAAAACTACAACACAAATAGAACACTATGATTATCTCGCTTCTTATTTCCAGAATCTAAGCAGAATAAATACGATTCTGATTGACTTTAGCAGAGACATATGGGCTTATATCTCAATGGATTATTTTAAGCAAAAAATTAAGGAAGGAGAAGTTGGGTCATCAGCAATGCCTCATAAGGTAAATCCAATCGACTTCGAGAATGCTGAAGGTAACTTTGGAATTGCTAATGCTTTACTCAATCATCTGGCAGAGAAGTTACCTGTATCACGTCTACAACGCGACTTAACCGATTCAACAGTCACTAGAAATATCGGAATACCTATTGGGCATATGGTCATAGCAATAAAATCGTTGCTAAAAGGCATTGAGAAACTTATACTAAATGAGAGAAAATTAGCTGAAGATCTCGAAAATAACTGGGCTGTTATTGCTGAGGCAATACAAACCATCTTACGTCGCGAGAACTATCCAAAACCCTACGAAGCATTAAAAGAACTTACAAGAACTAACGATAAAATCACTCGTAATTCAATTCATACTTTTATTGATGGACTTCAAATTACTGATGATCTAAAAGCTGAGTTAAAACTACTTAGCCCTGATAATTATACGGGAATAAGTTTGATTTAAAGTGATTTAATTGATAAGCTCTTTCTAATTTTCAACCTTAAACTACCTTCCGCGTACGCTCATTCGGATTAGCAATCATGAGTGTTCGGAAGAGCTAGAAGAGCCGACTAATGTTTCCCCTACTTCGCAAGTCCCTTATAATAAGCCTCTTTCTTCTTATCGCTCAACCTACCATAAATATGGCCCAGGTAATTTGCATTTTCAGGTGTAGGCTCCTGAGCATAAATCTTCTTAAAATATGAGAGTGACTTTTTAAAGTCAGCTGTTACAACATCCAATGCTTTAAGTAAAATTCTGTATTGCTTATTTGTTTTGTGATTCTCATAAGCCTTCATTTC
>Ga0209633_10005034_pt1 | contig 11704 bp, 11 predicted proteins | sample Cruoilmetagenom1_FD_187290 | JGI IMG/M metagenome (GOLD analysis project Ga0209633, IMG submission 187290) | Oil polluted marine microbial communities from Coal Oil Point, Santa Barbara, California, USA - Sample 1 (SPAdes) (version 2) | ecosystem: Environmental > Aquatic > Marine > Oil seeps ... | reverse complement strand
AACGGGGACCGTCATCAGAATGATGATGAGCATGACCATGAAAGACTGTTTGCGAATAGCAACAGCCTCGGCAAGCAATTCATCCAGTGGCGAGGCCATCAACACATAGATGTCCGGAATACCGTCCCGGGTAATCCTGCGTACGGCACCTTCCCACGCCCTGTTATCAAACTCGAATTTCAGCGACTGCGGTTCCGCTTTCAGGTCCTTGCCGAGAAACCTCAGGACAGGACTGCCAAGCTCGGACAGGCGTGCCATTCCGAGACTGTTGTCATCCGACATCTGTAGCAGTTTTCCGGTATCCGGATACGCCAGTGCACGCCCATCCGTACCGAACAAAACGATTTCCGTACCCGGCGTTACCCGGTAGCGGCCGATGCTTTCCGAGAGACGGGCAAGCGTGACGTCCGAGCCAATCACCACACCATTATCAACCTCTCTTGCCAGCGTCAGGCCCGCCATCTTCATAAAATAGAACAGGTAGGGTTCTGTCAGTATCAGACCGGTGCTATCCAGCGCCTGCATATACCAGTCCCGTAGCCGGGGGTCATAGTCCGTCTTTACGGGCAGGTTCCTGGCTATTTCCTGCATGTCGTCACCAAAAAATATCCGGGTAAGCTGACGTTTTCCCGATGCCCCGGTATCGATATGATCGGCCATAAATCCTGCGCCGTCAGGTGCTTCAAATCGCTGGCGTAGCACACTGTCTGTCAGCGGCCTGACAATAAAAAAGTCCCCGTTCGGATAGCCCGTCTGGATACCGGTAACTGCCGGTTCATTGCGCAGCGCCTCGCTCAGCAGCGCTACAGACTCAAGACGTTCTGCCAGCGATGTTGCATGCACAAGCGATGTCCGGGCAAGCAGCCCCAGCGTGTCGCCAACAGGCCGGTATGTTGCCTTGATATCCAGCAACAGTTCCCGGGTAACCTGGTCATACATCTGGTCCGCAGAGGACAGGATAATAGCCGACGTCTTGCTGTAATTTTGCCAGCTCAGCACCATCCCGAGCAGTACAACCAGCGTAATAAACAAAGCACTGATTGTCAGGTGTAATGGATAACGCCGGGTCACGATTTGTTTATTCATAATGAATAACCATTTAAATAATATTACGGTCTACGGGTACTCAGCAACGCCCTGCATCAGGTGCCCGGCATTGAGTACCACCAGATGAAACTCCTGGTTTTTCGTCCTGGCTGCCAGCCATGGACGAACGAGTCTGAACAGTTCTTTACTGACCGCAAGTCCGGGCAGCGGCAGGTGCACGTCATCACGACTGTTTAACACTACCCGATGCTCATCACTGCCAGCCATTGGACTAACTTCCAGCGCATTCCAGTCCACTATGACCCCCTGTTTGTGTTTATAGGCCAGAACATGGATGAGATCATACAACTCGGCAACGATCTGGCTGCAGACCTCACGCTTTCCCCTGATCCCCGACATTTCCCGGAACTGGAACTCCAGCCCGTCATCTGTCATACAAACCGGTCCGGCATGCTGGCTGAAGCTCCAGTACGCAATGTTGCTCGTCCTTTTGCTGGCCATGACAGTCGTATCAGGTACTGACAGCGCAAACCCGGCCAGCAGGCGCTCACATAAATACAATACACAAAATTGCTCAATGACCTGTTGTTCGTAAGCGGCCTGCTGGCCGGTAAACACTCCGGTCACGATCACCGTCTCACCACCGACAAATAAATTGACGCTCCCGCCAGCAGCAATGCTAATCTCGACCGGGGTCGCATCTGTGATCGAATCTGCCATGGCCTTGATCCTGGCCGCATAGGCATCAACCGAGGCAGCCCAGCGCGCGGTATCACGTGCGCGTGCCGTATGTCTTGTTTCGAGTCGCGCACGGTTTGCCTCACCGGTGTACATATTGGCCATCTCGGACATTGCCAGCCATGCAAAATCCCGGCGCATCGGCAGCGGTGAATCCTCGATAACCATGGCGATCTGAACCAGCAAGGGCTGGTCATCCGGCGCGCCTGACATAATTCCCCGTGCAGTTACCTGCACTGACGATATGCCCAATACCAGCAGCAAGACAAGGCATCTGTACATAACTACAGGCTACCGTGCTGTTCCACGAAGTGTCGTACCCGGGTTAGCGGTTGTGCCCCGCTGAAACGGCCCTGTTCTTCGCCCAGCCTGAACAGGATCACCGTTGGAAACCCGCGCACCCGGTAACGCCCGGCCAGCTTCATATTTTCACCGGCATCGACCTCGACCTTGGCCAGCTCCAGCGCACCGGCATAGCTCTCCACAATCCGCGCCAGCACCGGGGCAATCACCAGGCAGGGTGAACACCATTCCGCCCAGAAATCGACAAGTACCGGACGCTGCTGTGAGATGGACAGCACCTGGCTATCGAAATCCTCGACATTGACATCACTAATCCATTTTTGGCCGGGCATCTGCAGGGTCATGGCAATCCTTCATTCATCAGTATTATGGAATTAACTATTATGCCCTGCCCCCGGGAAAACCGTGACCTGTAGAGACATTTATCCGACACTGGATAATTTCCCTCTTCCTGCACGTGATTTTCACGTAAAATAGCCCGCTCTCGTACGAGCCGAACAACTGGAAGCCCCATGACTGACCAACGCATTGAAGACCTGAATATCGTCTCCTGCTCAAGGCTGATCACGCCGGAGGCATTTAAACGTTTGCTGCCAATGTCTGAAAGTGTGGCGAAATCTGTCCTCAATGGCCGTGAAACCATAAAAAACATCCTCGAACGCAAGGACAAGCGACTGTTCATCGTCATCGGTCCCTGCTCCATTCACGACCCCGAGGCGGCCATCGATTATGGCAAGCGACTCAAGGCGCTTGCGGACAGGGTCGAGGACACGCTGTACCTGGTCATGCGGGTGTACTTTGAAAAACCGCGCAGTACCATCGGCTGGAAAGGCCTGATTAATGATCCGCACATGAACGGGTCATTTGAAATTGAAGAAGGCCTGCACATTGGACGCCGCCTGCTGCTTGAGCTTGCCGACCTGGGTCTGCCACTGGCTACCGAGGCACTGGATCCGATTTCTCCCCAGTATATGCAGGACCTGATCTCATGGTCTGCCATCGGTGCCCGTACGACCGAGTCACAGACACACCGCGAAATGTCCAGTGGTCTTTCCTGTACGGTCGGCTTCAAGAATGGTACAGATGGTAGCCTGGCTGTTGCTGTGAATGCATTGAAGTCTGTCAGTCATCCGCATAATTTCCTCGGCATCGATGCTGACGGCCATGTATCCACTGTCAGCACTGCAGGCAACAAATATGGCCACATCGTGTTACGCGGCGGTAACGGCAAACCCAATTACGATTCAGTAAACATCGCCACCTGTGAAAAAACACTCCGGGAGGCCGACGTCTGCCCCTACATTATGGTCGACTGCAGTCACGAAAACTCCAGTAAGGATCCGGCACTGCAACCGCTGGTCGCCGAAAATGTCACCAACCAGATACTCGAGGGCAACCAGTCCATCATCGCCCTGATGATTGAAAGTAACATCAATTTCGGCAATCAATCCATCCCCGAAAACCTGGACGACCTGAAATACGGGGTCTCGGTAACTGACGGTTGTATCGACTGGGAAACCACCGAGAAATGCGTCATGGATATGCATGAGAAGTTGCTGACACTTGAATAAATCCTGCGCTGCCCCTGACTACTGACTGTGAAGCTATTCCATATACTTGCATTACTGCTGACGGCGTCTGCCGTGTTCAGTTACATCAACCACCGCTTCCTGAAACTGCCTACCGTCATCGGGATTATGCTGGTTGCACTGTTTTTTTCCCTGGCACTCAACCTGCTTGGACCCATTGGTATTCTGCTGGAACATGAAGTACAGGAAATGCTGGCCAGCATTGATTTCGATGAAACCCTGCTGCACGGCATGCTGAGTTTCCTGTTATTCGCCGGTGCCCTGCACGTCAACCTGAATGATCTTTCCAGGCAACGTGGCATTATTTTTGTACTTGCCACCTTTGGCGTCGTTGGCGCAACGTTTCTCATCGGCGGGTTATCATGGATTGTCTTCGGACTTATCGGCCTGGATATTCCCTTTATCTACTGCCTGCTGTTTGGCGCCCTGATCTCCCCGACGGACCCGATTGCAGTACTTGGTATTCTGAAGCAAGCCAACGCACCCAAAAGCCTGGAAGCAAAAATTGCCGGTGAGTCACTGTTTAATGATGGCGTGGCTGTTGTCATGTTCCTGGTTATTGCGCGCATCGCAGCCGGCGGTACAGAGGTAACTGCCGGTGAGGTACTGCTGATATTTTCACAGGAAGCAATTGGTGGATTGATGTTCGGACTGGGCGCTGGCGGTCTGACCTACTGGATGCTCAAGAGTGTGGATAATTACCAGGTAGAAGTACTGTTGACACTGGCGCTGGTTACCGGTGGTTATGCCCTGGCAGAGGCCCTGCATCTGTCAGCACCCATCGCCATCGTGGTGGCCGGCCTGTTGATCGGCAATCATGGCCGCGTACTGGCCATGTCGGAAAAGACCCGGGGTCACCTGGATACCTTCTGGGAACTGGTTGATGAGATCCTGAATGCCGTATTGTTCGTATTGATTGGTCTTGAGGTCCTGGCCCTGGTTTTTATTCGGGAATACCTGCTGGCCGGACTACTCGCCATTCCCATTGTGTTACTGGCACGCTTTGTCACCGTCGGCATCCCGATCACCATCATGCGCCGCTTCCGCAACTTTACACCCAGGGCCATCCAGATACTGACATGGGGTGGGCTGCGCGGCGGGATCTCGGTCGCCCTGGCCCTGTCGCTGCCAGCCGGCGAGATACGCGATACCCTGGTTGCCGTGACCTATGCGGTCGTGGTTTTCTCGATACTGGTCCAGGGTCTCACCCTCGGCCGGCTTATACGCAGCAGCAAGTAAACAGCTAGCACTCGATCACATTCACCGCCAGCCCGCCCCTGGCCGTTTCCTTGTACTTGGTTTGCATATCCGCACCGGTATCACGCATGGTCTTGATCACCTTGTCGAGCGACACCAGGTGCTTGCCGTCACCCCGCATGGCCAGACGTGATGCATTGATGGCCTTCACGGCCCCCATGGCGTTACGCTCGATACAGGGCACCTGTACCAGACCGCCAACCGGATCACAGGTGAGACCAAGATTATGCTCCATGGCAATCTCGGCGGCATTCTCAACCTGCTCGGGCGTGCCACCGGTCACCTCCGTCAGGGCACCTGCCGCCATCGAGCAGGCCGAGCCCACTTCCCCCTGACAACCGACTTCAGCGCCTGAAATAGAGGCATTCTCTTTATACAGAATCCCGATCGCACCGGCCGTCAGCAGGAACCGGACAATGCCTGCCTCGCTGTGTCCGGGACAGAAATTCCAGTAGTAATGCATCACCGCCGGGATGATACCGGCGGCACCATTGGTGGGCGCTGTCACCACCCTGCCCCCGGCTGCATTTTCTTCATTCACGGCAAGTGCATACAGGTTTACCCAGTCCATGGTCCCGAGCGGCACCCTGTGGAGTTCCTGCTCGCTGGTCAGTTGCCGATGCAATTGGGCTGCCCGGCGTTTGACCTTCAAGCCACCCGGCAGGATACCTTCGGTATGACAACCACGCGTGACACATGCCTGCATCACCGTCCATATGTTTAACAATCCCGCCTGTATTTCCTTGTCGGTATGCCAGACACGTTCGTTCTGCAGCATAACCTGGCTAATGGAAAGCCCCTGTTCCGCACAATGCACCAGCAGGTCTGCGCCGGTCGTGAAACGCAAGGGCAACGGCGTATGGTCCTCCACAATACGATCAGCACCGGCAGCTGCCTCGTTGACAACAAAACCACCTCCAACAGAGTAATAGCTGCGTTCCTGCAATACGTTCCCGGCGCTGTCAACAGCATAAAAAGTCAACCCGTTCGGGTGATAGGGCAACTCCCTGTTTTTGTGAAACAACAGGTCCTGCTGTGCGTCGAAGGGAATTTCCGTCTCACCCGGCAATTGCAACCGGCCAAGCTTCTGTATCCGCTCGAGGCAGGCCGGTATCGCATCAGTATCGACTGTTTCGGGCAGTTCACCCTGCAGGCCCAGGATCAACGCCTTGTCGGATCCATGTCCCTTTCCTGTTGCACCCAGTGATCCAAACAGTTCGACCCGTATGCGGGCAAGCTTGCTCGTCAGGCCACTGTCAGACAGCCCCGCCACAAACATACCTGCAGCACGCATGGGTCCCACGGTATGCGAACTTGATGGCCCGATACCAATTCTGAAAAGATCAAAAACACTGATTGCCAATGCCACACCTGTCGGTCATGCTGGAAGAGTATTGGCCAGATAGTACTTGTCAAACACCAGAGATGCCACATGAAACGATTGCGCCGCTGGCTGTTATGGAGTGTAGCCACACTGCTTTTCATCTGCATTATCCCTGTCATCGTGCTGCGCTGGGTACCCCCACCCACGTCTACCGTCATACTGAGCCGTGCGCTTAGTGAAGGCGCACAGCAAGACTATCAATGGGTAGCACTGGAGCATATCTCGCCCGACATCGCACTGGCTGTGGTGGCATCGGAAGACCAGAAATTCCCGACACACCAAGGGTTTGACCTCGATGCCATCAAGGATGCGGTCGAACAACATGCACAGGGCGGGCGCTTGCGCGGCGCCAGCACGCTGACCCAGCAGGTCGCCAGAAACCTGTTCCTGTGGCAGGGCCGCAGTTTCCTGCGCAAGGGGCTGGAGGCCTGGCTGACGGTACTGCTGGAGCTGATCTGGCCAAAAGAACGTATCCTCGAGGTCTATCTGAACATCGCAGAAACCGGCAAGCGTACCTTTGGCGTACAGGCCGCCTCGCTGAAGTTTTTCTCCAGACCGGCCAGCTCAATCAGCCGGGAACAGGCAGCCCTGCTTGCCGCCGTGCTGCCCAACCCCCTGAGATTGCAGGCCAGCCGACCATCAGCCTATGTCATCAGGCGCCGTAATGAAATACTCCGGCAAATGTCGCAACTCGGTGGCAGGGCATATTTAAAGGGCATCCTGCCGGCCACTTATTTACAGTAAACAGGTACAGGACAGCAGTGCCCTACTGGTCTACAATTCACGGGAAACAACCTTCCACCACTACCGGATCAAGGAGAGATACATGAGCGGTTTTTCAACCTTTGCACTAGTCATACTGGCGCTGGCAGTCATCACTGTCATGATGGGCGTAAAAGTCGTGGCTCAGGGATACGAATGGACGGTGGAACGTTTTGGCCGTTACCGCAAGACCCTGCGTCCCGGCCTGAATTTAATTGTGCCCTACATTGACCGCATTGGTCACAAGCTCAACATGATGGAAACCGTATTCGACATTCAGAGTCAGGAAGTCATTACCCGCGACAATGCCATGGTGAGGGCAGACGGGGTGGTGTTCTACCAGATACTGGATGCCGCCAAGGCGGCCTATGAAGTCAACGACCTGGGCCGCGCCATCGACAACCTGACCATGACCAATATCCGTACCGTAATGGGCAGCATGGATCTCGATGAATTGCTGTCACAGCGTGACAAGATTAATGCCCAGTTACTGGTCGTGGTGGATGCCGCCACCAGCCCGTGGGGCGTGAAGGTGACGCGTATCGAGATCAAGGACATCCAGCCACCACAGGATCTGATCGACTCCATGGCGCGTCAGATGAAGGCCGAACGTGAGAAACGTGCCGTGATTCTGGATGCCGAGGGTTTGCGTCAATCAGAAATCCTGAAGGCGGAAGGCGAAAAACGTGCCGTGGTGCTGGAGGCCGAAGGCCGCCGGGAAGCCGCCTTTCGCGATGCCGAAGCCCGTGAACGTGAAGCAGAGGCAGAGGCCAAGGCAACAACAATGGTTTCCGAGGCCATCGCCAAAGGCGACATCCAGGCAGTGAATTACTTCGTGGCACAGAAATATGTCGATGCCCTGCAACATATCGGCTCTGCACCCAACCAGAAACTGGTGTTAATGCCCCTGGAGGCCGCCAGTGTAATTGGCTCGATTGCCGGCATTGGAGAACTGGCCAAAGAGGCACTGGGCAGACAGGAGCCGGCGTGATGGAAACCTTTTTCGCCAGCATCGATTACTGGCACTGGTGGATTCTTGCCGGTATCCTGTTAATTATAGAGGTCGCCGCACCGAGTTTTTTCTTTCTGTGGCTATCGGTCGCAGCGGGCATAACCGGACTGGCCCTGCTGGCGGTACCAGACCTTGGCTGGGAGTATCAGATATTACTGTTCTCGGGCCTTTCCATTCTCAGCCTCACCCTGTTCAAGCGTTATCAACGCGCCCATCCGGTCACCACTGATCAACCCGCGCTGAACCGGCGCGGCGAACAATACATCGGCCGCACCTTCACCCTCGAGGCCCCCATCAGCAACCATACCGGTGTCATACGGGTTGATGATTCCACCTGGCGCATCACGGGTGCCGACTTGCCCACCGGGACAACCGTCACGGTCGTGGGCGCTGATGGCGTAATTCTGAAGGTCGAAGCGGTTCAGGATTAACCCCTGCGTCGTTCGAAGGCACGCCCGCCTGACTGAACACCGGGATACACTACAAGGCCAGGAAATGATTTCGGATTAGGATATTGCATCACAGTTTGCGCCTGATTTAATCCTCATATATACGCACGCATCTGCCGATAGCTTTGCCAAGGCCACCAGGAGCCTGTTCTCGAACCGCCTCCTGACTGTCCTCGGGCAAACCACCACATCAAATGGCAGGCAACCACATGAAGGCACCCAATAGTCAGGACAAAAAATTCTCCGGGCAGGAAATCCTGCGTGACCTGATCCCGCTGAACTCCCTGACAGAAAGCAGTTATAAGGAGATAATCAGCAGCCTGACCATTGAAGACATCTCCGCGGGCTGCCACCTGTTTAGTGAAGAAGACCGGGATACTCGTTCAATTTACCTGCTCGACGGTGTCGTCAATTTTATCGATTCAAGCGGCAAGGTAACCGGTACCATATCTGCAGGCACCGACCCGGCAAGATCCCCGCTTGCCAACCAGCAACCACGACTCGTAACAGCGCGTGCAATAACAAAATCTGTTATTGCCTGCATAGACTCCACCCTGCTTGATGTTCTGCTGACTCTGGACCAGTCAGCTGAAGGCAAGGCAAAACAGGGCACCAGGGCCAGCGAAAACTGGATAACCCAGATGTTACAGTCAGAGGCCCTGATAAAACTGCCCCCCCCTGATATTCAAAGACTGCTGCTGAAGCTGGAGTCAGTTAATGTCAAGGCCGGCGATGTGATAATCCGCCAGGGTGATGAAGGTGATTACTTTTACATTATTCGGGAAGGCAAGTGTGCGGTAACGCGCCTTGCTTCCGGCGAAGGCTGGGACATTCCACTTGCCGAGCTATGTCCTGGCGACTGCTTCGGTGAAGAGGCACTGGTATCAGAAGTCAAACGCAATGCAACCATATCCATGGTTACCGACGGCACCCTGATGCGATTGTCCAAGAAAAACTTCGTGGCGTTATTAAAGAAAAATCGTGTCCATTATGTAAATTACGAGCTGGCAACAGCAGCTGTCAAACAGGGGGGTATATGGCTGGATGTCAGATTAGCGGACGAATTCTCCAGGCACTCCATTGACAATAGCATCAACGTACCATTATTCATGGTCCGCGACCGGGCACACGGACTGGACCCGGAAAAAAAATATATTATTTGCTGTGATACGGGCAGGCGCAGTGCCGCCGCTGCCTTCCTCCTGAGTCAGCGAGGTCTTGAAGTGTGTGTGCTTGAAGGCGGAATGAACAACAGCATACCGACCGACCTTCCTGGCATCACGACCGAAACCCCGGATGCAGCTAATACCAAACCTGACAAGGGCACCACGGCCACCAGCGGAACCCGCAAGCCGGCTGAAAACAATAAAAACACAGCAGGATATATGGCCAAGCTGAAGACTTTGCAAAAGGAACGTGACGCGGCCAAAGAGGAAAACCGGGCTATACGGAGCCAGCTTGCTGAACTGCAAAAGGAAATGTCTGCATTACAGGCCAGCATGGTGGGCTATATGTCAAAATCCATGCAGCTGGATGCAGCCTTCCAGGATGATAAACAGGCACGTGCTGCGCTGTCTGACCTGATAAACAAGCTGGCTGACTAGCCCGGACTTCCCGGTACCCCGTAAGAAATACGGGTTAGAGATTAATCGTCAGGGTCAGTTATAATGACCGGATAAGCAGCATCCATTCAGTTCATATCCGGTAATATGCCATGCACCGAATCATCTATTCTATTTTACTGGCCCTGACCCTGTCAGGCTGTGCCGCCGTAGACGACAGCAAAAAGACCATCACCTATGACAAGGCCCTGTGGAAGTATGAAACGGCCATACGCTGGGTGGATTTCGGTACCGCCAACTCTTTCAGAAGACTGGAAGACAACTCTGCATACTCACCGGACCTGGAAATACTGCAGCACATAAAGGTAACGTCGTATAACGTTGTCAACAAGGTCAGGTCCAACGATCATGCAGAGGTACGACTTGCAGTAGAGATCGTTTACTACAATGATAGAAGCATGAAGCTCATTACAATCATCGACAAGCAGATCTGGAAATATGACTCTGCAATCAAGGACTGGTACATAACCACCCCTCTGCCTCCCTTTAAATAATCATGGCAACCCTGTGTAAACCAGCCGGGAATTCTGCTCAGGATTGTTACATACCTGAATATCCCGACACCTTCACAACCCGGGTGCTGCACTGATGGCCTGGTGGGGAACACTGATCGGTGGAACCCTGGGGTTCATGTTCGGCGGCCCGCTGGGCGCGCTTCTGGGCGCAGCATTTGGCCGCAACTTTGATCACGGCATCAAGCTAACCGACCAGCACGGCGCCTTCGATGCCGGTCAACAGGAGCGTGTACAGGCGGCCTTCTTTACGGCAACTTTCTCTGTCATGGGCCACATTGCAAAGGCCGACGGCAAGGTCACGCCTGAAGAGATTTCTGCTACCGAATCCATCATGGGGCGCATGCAGCTGAATGCACAGCAACGCAAAGCCGCCATCAAGCTCTTCAATGAAGGCAAGAAAGACAACTTCCCCCTGCATGAGGTCCTGGAACAATTCCGCCATGAATGCATGCGCAGGCGCAACCTGGTGCAGATGTTCCTTGAAATACAGATTGCCACAGCAATGGCCGACGGCCATTTCCACGCCAGTGAAAAACACATTCTGTTTACTATTGGCGAACAACTGGGGTTTGACCACGCCGCTATTGAACACCTGTTCAGTTTCTCAGGTTCAGGTCCATCGCCCGGCAGCAGCCGGCCGCCCCCGGTATCCAGCGCCTACCAGGTACTGGGCATAGACAAGGCGGCCAGCGATGCCGAGGTAAAAAAGGCCTACCGGCGCCTGATGAGCCAGCATCACCCGGACAAACTGATCGCCAAGGGACTGCCTGAAGAAATGATCAAGCTGGCTACAGAGAAGACCCAGAAAATCAAGGCAGCCTACGAACAAATCAAGGAAAGCAGACACTGACAATTCCAGCGTTGTTAATATCAGCAACCTGTACAGAGGATTTATGCCCATGAAAAACATCACACTTGTAATTTTTACACTTGCTCTCCTGGGTGGGCTCATGCCGTCATTATCAAGTGCCGCGGTAACGGATTATCCCTTCGAAAAGGTTGCGGAAAACACCTGGATTATTCACG
>Ga0209633_10005033_pt1 | contig 11707 bp, 11 predicted proteins | sample Cruoilmetagenom1_FD_187290 | JGI IMG/M metagenome (GOLD analysis project Ga0209633, IMG submission 187290) | Oil polluted marine microbial communities from Coal Oil Point, Santa Barbara, California, USA - Sample 1 (SPAdes) (version 2) | ecosystem: Environmental > Aquatic > Marine > Oil seeps ... | reverse complement strand
ATATCTAAGTTTCCTCGATATTTCATATATCCGTTAAGCGTGTCAAAAAAACTACCATCGCCGCCTATAGCAATTAATGCATCGTATTGTGATAAGTCTATATATTTAATGATTTCAGTCGCGTGATGTGGATGCTTGGTAAAATATAAAGTGGCATTTATTTTTCTTAAATAGTTCTTTTATAGCAGGTAAATATTTTATCGATTTTTCACCGCCTGCTTGCGGATTATAAATGCAAATAATTTTCATAGTTTGGTATTTTTTATTCAAAATATATTGTAGAAACACGCTGATGGCGTAATTCTAAATTTTGAGAAAGCGAAGGTAAAAAAGGTCGTACTTATTAGAATGAGGTTTTGGTAATGAAATTTTATGTTCCACCATAAAATTGTGTTGCATAAAAAGAAAGTATAATAAAAGAAAGAGAAATTAAGTTTCAATGATTGATTTATATCAAAATATTTTTATCTCAAATTACAAAAATTCGTTTTTCGGGATAAATTGTGAGAGGGTTTACGATAGGTATTAGCCTATCGGCGTTTTACTCGATTATGTTTTGTAATTATTTAATCAATATTCTTTCATTTCTGCTCTTTGTTCAGAGTTTAATATTTTCTCTTGGTGAATTGCAATTGTTGCCTTTTCTTGATTTTTTATTATGCTATTTTACTGAATTATCAATTCGTATAAAATTATAGACACCTTTTCCTTCTGCTATTAATTCATCGTTTTGATGTGCTTTCATTTTCGTTACAAGTATTCTATTACCTAATCTAACAATTTTTCCTTCTACAATTATTGATGATGCTTCTGCTCCCTTTAGATAATCTATTCTTAAATCAATTGTTGCTAATTTATCATCAAATGATGTAAAATGTGTTCCGCCAGCAATTCCGCCAACAGAATCCATTATAGTGGCAATAATTCCTCCGTGCCATCTGTTTCTCCTAATATCTCCAACAACCTCATCTCTAAAAGGAACACTTACTTTTACAAATCCTTTTTCAAGAACCAATAATTTTAAGCCTAAAAATTTGTGGATTGGAATATCTTCTTCAATTGTTTTTCTTAAAAATTCTATATTTTTTTCAACCATTTATTTAGTTTTGTAATTACTGAGCCCCTTTTTCGTCAATACAGAAAAAGTTTACCTTATTTTAAATTGAAATTCTACGTCTTTGGTTTTTTCAATACTATAAACCATTAGTTTAATTTTTTATGATTATATAAATAATCTAATCCTTTTTTTGTACAAATGGCTCTTAAATAGAAGTTTAAATAGACATCTTGAACTTCAAAAGCACTAAAATGTTTTGGGTTAAATAAAATTAGGTTTTTAACGTTATTTATACCAATAAAAAAGAAACGACTTAAAAGTTTAATGTTATTTTTATTTCTATATAATCCTTGTTCAATTCCTTTTTTTATGTTTTTAGTAATACACGTATCCATTTCAGTAAATTGATGGGTTATCAAAGACCGGTATATTTTTGGGAAATATTTTTGAAATTGAAAGTATGGTGAAGTGTTTTCACTTTTTAAAACTTTAAAAACAAAATCTTTAATAAGATAAATTTCTTTGATGGGATTCTCATTCAATTCCATAATTTTATGAATACCACTTGTAATTTTATGAAATAAATATTCTGAACCAGCTTTTATTAGTTCTCTTTTGGCATTGAAATATTTATATATGGTTTTTTTAGAAATACGCATTTCATAAGCAATAATATCCATTGTCAATCCCTTTGCACCTTGTATAAGGAACATTTCTGTTGATTTTTCGATGATTTTGTCTCTCATCTCTTGCAATTAATTATTATTTACGTTTTTCGTCTGTGGCGTTTGCATGTAACGTTAGTTTCCCGAAAAGTCGGGACAAGTTGTTTAAAAACGCCCATTATTTTAGTTAACTTTTCAAAAGTAAGCAAAATTTGGTAAAGAATTTTGAAAAAGTCAATTATTTACAAAAATAGAAAGTTTACTTTTTAAGTACTTTAAAGTTAAAAACATGCTTTTTAAACGCGTCTTTAGGTGCTTTTTTAGCTTAAAAAAGGAAAATAGTTATGAGTGTACGCAAGCCTATAATATTCATTATTTTTTTTAGGTTGTACGCAATGAATATAAAACTTACATCAACAGCAGTGTATGTGTAAAAATAAGTGATTTTTTGAAAATAGTTTTCCCGACTTTTCGGGAGTCTGATGGTCTAATATAAGAATAGTAAAGGATTTGCAGACACTAACTTTTCGGTTAAGCACAGACCTTATTTTACGTTTACGCACTTTCGTTTTAGCTATTAAACCGATATTGTTTTTATATTATTGTTAGCAAATTGTTATTTGTGTTTCCCTTTATTCACATGCGTTACCTCTTATAACAATTATGTGATCTTTTATTTTTTTTGAAGGAGTGTTATTAATTACATATTTAAAATTTATATTTTCATTAAAAATTTTACCATATATTATTTTATCGAAAAAGGTTATAATTATTGTTTCAAAATCTGATTCATAATTAAATAACTCACTTAAGGAGCAGTATTTTGTATTCGAAAAATCAGATGAATCATCATTTAATCTATCATCATTTTTGATTTCATCTCTAATTTTTTCATACTCTTTTTCAATTAATTCAATAATTTCTTTTTTGCTAAAATAAATTTTAAAAGGTATTTTTTTACGATTATAAAATCTACCAAAATTTAGACCATCATTAAAAGTAAAATATCTTTTGATGTCTCAATATGTTCTAATAAAATTTTTATTTTTTTTATTAAACTCAAATTTTTATCGAAATGAAGTTTGTTATATGTTTTTATTTAATTCCTATTATTTATGTTTTGATAGGCTTCCCAGCCAATTACATCATATAATATTTTTTTATTTTTTCTAGCCTTATTATAATTCTCTATGATGGTATTAAAAGCACGAATCATACTTTTAAATGATTTTGCCCCATGGTTTCTAGGTTTGTTAATCATCCATTGGCAATACTTATCTAATGCGTTGGCAGCATAGTTAAGATTATATAAATCACTTCTTAAATCTCCTACTTTTTCAGCTAATTTGTAATTCTTACCTTCTTTTAATTTAGCTATTATTTGCTTCGCTCTATTATAAGCAATATATGATTCTCGAGAAATTATATTCACATTTGCTTGTAAACTTTTAGCTTTTTGTTTTTTTACACTATTTTTAAAGTTAATAGAACGGCCTAGATTATCTAAACTTCTCCGAGTTTTTTCTATGTTAAAATCAGATTTCTTTATTTGAAAATAAAGATCACTAACTTGAGCAAATGAGGTATTTGGAATACTAATTGTAAATAGTAGAGAAAAAATAATTTTTTTAAAATTTATTTTACTTAGTTTGATTTTCATTTAATTGAGTTTTTAGAATTATTATGCATTTATTTAAGATGGGGCATTATGTTTGCCAACGGCAGTTTCCCGAAAAGTCGGGACAAGTTGTCTATCCCCCCCCATTATTTTAGCTAACTTTTCAAAAATAGGAAAAATTTCTTAAAGTATTTTGAAAAAGGCAATTATTTACAAAAATAGAAAGTTTACTTTTTAAGTACTTTAAAGTTAAAAACATGCTTTTTAAACGCGTCTTTAGGTGCTTTTTTAGCTTAAAAAAGAAAAATAGTGTTATGATTGTACGCAAACCTATAATATTCATAATTCTTTTTAGGTTGTATGCAATGAATATAAAACCTACATCAACAGCTACGCAAGTGCAAAAACATCATTAAATTTAACAGGATTATTCTTGTCAATCAATTGGTCAATAGTTTCTGGAATTAAAATGGTTTGTTTTCTGTTATACTAATTCGTGATAAAAATTTGTATTTAGAAAATAATATATTTTGTGCCTAATCGATGAATAATTTCGTTGCATAGCCATAGCTACGGAACTAAATTATGAAGAAAAGTAGGAGCAAAAGAGTTATTTTATATTACAAATTTTTATGATGGATTCGTATCGATCCTTTGATGTAATTCATACTTAGAGGTACGAATTTTAATAAAATTAACCAAAAATATCTGTGTAAAAATAAGTGTTTTTTTGAAAATAGTTTTTAGACAACTTGTCCCGACTTTTCGGGAGTCTGACGGTTACTTATATGGTTAGTGGCGTGATGAAATTACTACATTTTCAGTTATACACCAAAGTTTATTTAATTAAATAAACTTTGGGTTAAGCAATTAGTAGCCATTAACTATATAATTTGTTACCCACTGGCATTATATTTTAATTCATAAATTGTTCTCCAATTATCATTATTATATGTGCAAAAATATGTGCAATAAAGGCACTTTCTAATCCTTTTTTCCAATATAACCAACCAAAAATAATTCCACCAATTGAATTGCCAATTAAAATATATGCAAATAAGGACGTAGATGGATTTTCAACTGCTTGAAATGCAATTGGAAAGTGTCCAAAAGCAAAAAGAATAGATGAAATTAAAATTCCAATCCAATATATACTATTTTTCTCATTTTTAATGATTTTAGAGGCTATCCAAACAATCAGTGTCATAAAACCAAAGCGAAGTAAAATTTCCTCTGTAAATCCACCATATAAAAACCTTGTGGCTAAACTTGGTTTCATATTTTCTCCAAGTTCTATAAATTCACTCGGAAGAAATGGATAAAATATAAAACTGATAATGGTTATTAAAATTCCACCAATTATTCCACCAATTATTCCAAATTTTAAGATTGGTATTAAACTCCAATTGCTTTCTTTTGTTATTATCCCTTCAATTATTGGGACTTCTAAATTAACTTTTTTATGTAAAATAACACCAATCAAAATAGCAATAGCCAACATTATAGTCGGGTTTATTAGTGTTACTAATTTTATTTGGTCAGGCGTTAATTTTTCGAGTAACATTTTCATTGTTTCCTCTGGAATAGGCAATTTCATTGTCAAGATTGATAAAATTCCGATAAAACCAAGTAAGAAAAGAATTATTCCAAGAAGTATTTTTTGTTTTTTCATTTATTTCAGATATTTATTTACGATTTTTGCTAATTCTTTTTCTTTTTGAGTTCCAATTAGAATTTTTTCTCCACTCTTTAATTCAATGAACAATCCATTATTGCCTTTCATATTGTATAATGTACCATATTTTAGACTAATTCGTATTCCAAATCCAGAAAATCCATATTTTATAAGTTCAGCATTTTTTATTTCATTCCATTTAATTTTCTTTTCCACAAAAGGTATAAATTTCATATTAATTCCTTTGTCAGATATTTCAGTCTCCAATGCTATTAAAAAGAACATTCCAATTATAAGAAAAATAATTAGAGAAAAAATAATTAATGCAAAATCTGACATTGGATTGTCGCCAAAGAGTTGTTTTAGTATTAATTGTTTGTATAATCCTATTATTGGGATAGTTCCAATAATAATTAGAATTAACCATAACCACCATTGAGTAATTTTTTGTTTTTCTGTAAATTCTCTGTTCATTACGTTCTTGAATTCAGGTTTTTTTTTTGCTTGTGGGTAACGGAACGGCAGTTCGTCTAAAAACGCCCATTATTTTAGTTAACTTTTCAAAAATAAGAAAAATTTCTTAAAGTATTTTGAAAAAGGCAATTATTTACAAAAATAGAAAGTTTACTTTTTAAGTACTTTAAAGTTGAAAATGTGCTTTCTAAGACTGTTTTTAGGTGATTATTTAGCTTAAAAAAGGAAAATAGTGTTATAAGCGTACGCAAACCTATAATATTCATAATTCTTTTTAGGTTGTATGCAATGAATATAAAACCTACATCAACAGCTACGCAAGTGTAAAAACATCATTAAATTTAACAGGATTATTTTTGTCAATTAATTGGTCAATAGTTTCTGGTATTAAAACGGCTTGTTTTCCATTATACTAATCCGTGATGAAAATTTGTATTTAGAAAATAATTTTTCCCGACTTTTCGGGAGTCTGACGGTTTGACTATGCGTATTTTGGCATTTCAACGCTCCAAATTTTCAACTTACTACTATGTTTCTTAACTACTACCATTTACAATTTTTGCACTATCTGCCAAACGCACTATATTTTTTTGTTATATCTTGTAATTATTTAATCAATATTATTTTTTTGATTATTAAGCCTTTAGAAGTTTCAAATCTTATAAAATATACACCGTTCTGTAGAAATGACAAGTCAATGAATTTGTTGATCAAAATATCATTTAAAACGATTTTTCCACTTGTATTTAGTATGCTAATATTTTTTATTTTGTTTTTATTTCCCGAGATTTCAATATGATGATTCGTAGGATTTGGATATATTATAATACTATTGTTTGAAGGATAATTATCAACATTGGGAGTGGGTTGAAATTCAAAAATTCCAATATCAGGATTATTTCCGGGATAGGGGATTGCATTTCCATCAAAATCAAACAATGCAAGAGTTATTGTACCTGCATCAATACATGGAGAGCTCGACTGCAAATGATAATCATTAATATCAACAAATAGAGGGTCATCTGATATGTTATTAGAAATTACATATCCGTCTGTTCCAGTTTGTAAATTAAAATTATCTACATTATACAAATCTTCTCTAAAATTGCAGGTTTGTGTTGTTGTGGTATTAAACACCAAATTATTTTGAAAAGCATTATTATAAGTATGTGCAAATAAATCTTCCTCTATAATTATACTTTCTCCGCTTATATCTGTCCCACAATTATAAATAATGTTATTTCTGATTATGTTATCGTATATTTCATTAGTATTATTTCCTGAAATTCTTATTCCTGGACCTTCCGTATTAACAAAAACATTGTTTTCATATATATTCTCAATGACATTATCACTTGCATAACCTTGCACCTCAAAACCTGTACCAACATTGCTCGACTTTAAAGGTGAGTTAGTTGTGCCATTAAAAATATTATGGTGATAATGGTTGTATTGGCCATTTAATTGGCTTTGAACAGAAGTATTGATAATTTGATTGTTGTAAATTTCATTATTATGAGAATCATCAACACTCAACCTCCCCCCATAGCAAATGTCAGGAGAAGTTAGGTAATTATTGTGAATAGATACATTAGAGACATTCGTACCAACAAGAGAAATGCTAGCGTGCCCCCAATTTTTGAAAAAAGAATTTTTCAATTCACCTGTGTTTAATGAACTTGCCCTATAACCATCACTACTGCCCCTGTCTGAACTTCCTGAATATGTGCCAGCTGACGAATAGTCGAAATTAAAATGTGCATCTAATAAGCAATTATCAATAAGTATGTTTTCGGGAAAATCTGATTCGTTTGATGATCCCGAAGAGATAATAATCCCTTCGCGGCAATACTTCCCGATAGTCAAACTATCCAAATGTATATTCTTAGATAAAGTATTTATAAAAATGCCTGTCCATCCACCCTGAATATCCATATCTCTAATTGTAATGAAGTTTGCCTCCCCAACAATTATTGGAAAATCTGTACTATATTCAATCGTAAAACTATTAGGGTCTGTATTGGAATAAATATATAAATCATTTGAATTGTCAAACAACCAATAATACGTTATACCATCAAGCTCACTCGGTATATTAGCTCTTAGTTTTTCGATTCCATTTATTAAGATTCGGTTTGGATGATTTGTTGGTGGGTTTGTCGCTTTCCAAATATTACCTGTAGTATTAATCCAAGAGTGAGAATGAGGTACTACTGAACTAATTATAGGTTTTGTTCCTTCTCCATATGCTCCATAAACAATATTATTACTTAAGGTACCAGAATTGCTTTCAATATATAATCTTGTGCCAGTCCAAGTTTCACCCCTTTTAAAAAGAATGCTATCTCCTGCCACGAATGATTGTTGATTCACCTTATTAATGGTTTTCCAAGAAGTTGTAATTGATATGCCATTATTTGTATCATTACCATTTGTCATATCAATGTAGAATGTATTTTGTGCATAACTTGATATTGTTAACACCATGCTTAAATATAAAATAGTTGCAATTTCTTTCATAGTTTTAGTTGTTTTATTCTCAAGGTATAGTATTTTATAAAGCATAACGGTTTGGCTATGCGTAGTGCGGGATTTCGAAACAATTATTTTTCAATTTACTACGATTTTTATTGTTTGCAGAATCTCTTAATTTACGATGAAACCCGCATTACGCATATTTATTGTTGCGCGTTCGTGCTTTCTTTTAATTTGTAATCTCGTTTTTTTAGTATTGTTCCAAAAACTATCCCAATCAGCAGGAATAGCGGTATTGTAACCATTAATCTCACTATTGTAAATGGCAATCCTAAAAAACTAATCTCAAAAATTGTCATAGGTATCCGAAATACTCCAACAAATCCAAGATAGGTAAAAATAATCTTCAATGATGCGCCTTTTTTGTTTAATGTCTCAGCTAATGGAAATGCCACATACAGTCCACCAACCGAAAATCCAGCTAACAACAAAATCCATAAATATCCCTTTATTCCGCAATTCTCGCCAAGATGTCTGATAATAGTTTCCTTTTTAATCCAAACTTCAAATAATCCGATTAGAATAAATGCGCAAGGAAGTATTTTTAACATTTCAATCAACACAGACAGAAATGCATTCGCTGTTTTTACGCCACCTTCGTAATTCGTGAAGTATGATACTCCAATAAATCCGAAGAATATGGATATTAACACCAGATTTAAAATTTTTGATTTTTTCATATTACTCTCCAAATACTATCTTTATAACTAATGCAGCAATCACACACACAACTAAAGCAATCAGGTTTCTAATTAACGCAACTCGTAAACCAAGAAATTTTTTCTCAATCGGGAATGTCACAATCCCAACATTCATTAATGATAAACTGAATGCAGCAATTATATAATAAGGTATTCCTTCTCCTTTTAAGGCGGCACATAATGGGAATGCAGCAAATCCAGGCATAACAGAAACACTTCCTAATCCAAGTGAAAGAGCAATTCCTTTCATTCCCGATTCTATCCCAATATATTTTTGTATTAACTCGGTTGGAACAAAAGTCACAATCAATGCAAATCCAGCCATTACAAGTAAGAATATGGATAAAATTGAAGTGAATTTTTTAAATGCTATCTTAAGTGCTACTTTTGTCTTTTCTGTACTTTTTATGAACGAAAAAATCAATAACCCAGCAGTTGTTATCCATAGAAAGATATTCATATTTTTTTGTTAGTTTATTTTTGCACTTCGGTTCTTTTGCATGACACACAACGTGAGGCTATGTTTAGTGCGTATAAAGATACAATAATCTTTGAATTAGACAATTAACTTAGTAAAAAGAAAAAGAACAACGAGGTAAGCAATAAGTAAGCATTAAATATAGCTATTGTTGTGCACGGGGTCTATATCTTTTCATACAATATTTTTCCTTTTTTGTGTGATTAAATTGCTGATTAACAGGCTATATAAATATATTGAATGAATATAAAGTCCAACCATAAGAATATAAAAACCAACCTGTAAAATATAATTTACAACTGTAAGAATATAAACTCCAACCACTAAAATATAAATTACAACCGTAAGAATATAAAGTCCAACCGTAAAAATATAAAATACAATTGCAAGAATATAAAATCCAAATAGGAAAATGTACATTCAGTATGTCAGATTATAAAATCTTGACGTTAGAATGTACATTTTTGTTTATGGTTTGTCAAATTGGATTTGAAGTTTTTTACAACGTATCAGTAAATTTGATTTTTGATACGTTCTTATATTCTGGTGTGTTTGCTCTATATAAACTTTTGACGTATTTTTTTACATTTAGGGCTATTTCATATAGTCCGTTTGTGTCGTTATATAGAATTGTGTTGCGTTCTATTAAAGCGGTGTCTAGTTCGGCTTCTGTTTGATTTACAACTTGTGTTGCATTTACTAACGCTGTGTAGTAGGTGGTAAGTTCTGTTAATTTTAACTCGTTTGTGTTTGGATTGTAGGCACTTACTGTTGAAATTAATTGTAAGAGTTTCGAGAAATTTTCAGCAGTTTGAGTGTAGGATTGTCGAGATGTAGATTTTGAGTTGTTTCCTTCTTCTCCTTCTGCTTTTTGTTGGTTTGACTTTTTGCTGTAACCTTGAATTAATCTGTTGATTGATTTTGCTTGATTAATTGTTGTTTCGTTTAAGCCTAAAATATCTAAAAAGTTGATTATTCTTGTGGATATTGGTTTTAGGTTTTCGTAAATACTTTGTCTTTTTGCAATAGCATTTTTGTTTGCCGTTCTTTTGTCTTTTACGGTGTTTAGATTTGTCCCAGCACTATTGTAAAGTGTTGTGAGTTGTGGAATTTTTAAGATTGTCAATTGACGGGTTGTAAGCTGTGTAAGTGGTTACTTGTTCGATTAACATTTCTAAGTTTGCTACGTTTTTGGCGTGCCCTGTTTCAAATTGTTTGCTCATAATTCAATTTTTTTTAAGATTAATATAATGAACAAACGAAAAAGCACCTTAAATATTGTTTTTGATTATCTGTAAAAAGATAGTCTATATCTATTCTTTTTCACTAATATTAAATACTAATATCTTTGTTACTTCTCCTTTATTATCATAAACAAACCCGATACCAATATCATCAAAATAATCAATTTCTAAACCAAAATCCTTAAAAGAAATATTCTTAGTTTTATTAGATGGAATAGGGTAAAATGATTGTCTATAATTATCACCATATAAACGATATACCTTTTCATTTTTATCACCAATTTCCACTCCCTTTTGTGTGACATATTTTTTTGAATAAAAAGTAATCTCTATAATATCATTTTTATCAAAAAAAACAGAAATATTCAAATCATCAAAACATCGTTGATTATCAGCCTTTTTTAGAATATATTTTCTGTTATCAATGTATTCGCAATCTGTATTTTTTATAAATGTTCCTTCAATTGTTTTACATAGATTAGATTTGTTAAAAAGGCTATCAATAGTTTGTTTGTCGTAAGTAACACTAATAAATTTTTCTATTCCATATCCTTCTTTAATGATTTGTTTATCTGTTTTTAAAGATGAACATGAAATAAGTAAATATGATATTAGTAAAATGATTGATAATAGTTGTTTATTTACTTTCATAACCAGTTGGTTTTTGTTGACCTGTTTCTGAATATTTTCCAGTTTTTTCATCCTTATTTCCATGTAAATTTCCAACCCTTTGATTAAATCCTTTAATTTTTCGATAAACATTTTCATATCCTACAGCTTTTTTCTGTTTAGTATGACTACTATCTCTTCTGTTACCTGAAACAATATCTTCTCTCATGTGTCCTACTTCGTGATAAGTGTCCGCAATAACGCAACGATTTATTATATTTTCCATATGCCAATAAGTAAAACCATTGTGCTCAAAATATATTTGTTTCGTTTTATAAAAATAACTTTCGTAACCAAAATTGTCAATGTGATTTGCTAATTCTAAATATAAATCATTATCAACTCTTTCTTGAACGATATATTCGTGAGGCCAAGTTTTGGCATAAGTTTTCGCAAAAATCCATTGTTGATTTTCTATAAATTCCTGAAGTTTTTCGTTTAGTTCCAAAGTTCGTTTTTGATTAATGCTAACGTTGTTGTATATGGTTAGTACTGGGTAAAAATACAATAATTTTAGGGTTTAGCAATTACTTTGTAAATACAAAACTACCTTTAAATCAAGCAAATAGCCGGTATTAACTATTTTTTTTG
>Ga0209633_10005031_pt1 | contig 11707 bp, 11 predicted proteins | sample Cruoilmetagenom1_FD_187290 | JGI IMG/M metagenome (GOLD analysis project Ga0209633, IMG submission 187290) | Oil polluted marine microbial communities from Coal Oil Point, Santa Barbara, California, USA - Sample 1 (SPAdes) (version 2) | ecosystem: Environmental > Aquatic > Marine > Oil seeps ... | reverse complement strand
AAGCTCAATTATTAATTCAACCCTTCTAGCGGAACCAACAACTTTAAGATTATTCTTCGAAAAGTTTTCTACAATTGCTTTCCCAATTCCAGAACTTGCACCAGTTATCCAAATTGCTTTACTCATTTTTCCCTTATTCAAATAATCTTAATAACCTTTTGATTTTGTTATTGCAAACTCAAAAAAGTTAGTTGAGTGTGGCTAACAGTTGATTTTTTTTGATCACTTAACAGATTGTCACGTCGTTTTCAACACTCCTCGCAATGACGGTCAAATTCTTGAGTGAGAAATTAAATCCAAAAATTCAGTTCTTGTCTTAGAGTTTTTTTCAAAAGCACCAAACATTGCACTTGTAATGGTTGAAGAACTTTGTTTTTCAACACCACGCATCATCATACATAAGTGATGTGCTTCAGCAACAACTGCAACTCCCATAGGGTTAAGATACTCGTTGATGGTCTGACCAATTTGTTGGGTCATTCTTTCTTGAACTTGAAGGCGACGTGCAAACACTTCTACAATTCTTGGAATTTTGCTTAGTCCAACTATTTTACCATTTGGAATATAAGCTACATGAACTTTGCCATAAAATGGAATCATGTGATGTTCACACAAACTGTAAAATTCAATATCTTTTACAATTATCATCTCATCATATTTTTCAGTAAAAATTGCGCCATTTAAGACTTCATCAATATCTTTTGTATATCCAGAAGTTAAATGTTCATATGACTTTGCCACACGTTCAGGTGTTCTTAAAAGACCTTCTCTATTTGGATCTTCTCCAATTTGTTCTAATATTGATGTTACATCTAATTTTACTTTTTCTATATCCACAACAACCTACTTTCCTTTGTATTCTATATAATTATTTTCTGTTTCGTAAAGCTTAATCGAATAAAGTTTCCCAGATGGAATTTTGTCCACAAGTTGCTCCCAAATGCCAATTGTAATATTTTCCGAAGTTGGAATTATACCCTTCATAAAATCAACATCATAATTAAAGTGTTTATGATCAACTTTTGCTATAACATTCTTAATTATGATTTGCTTTAACTCTTTTAAGTCAATTACATAACCTGTCTTGGGATTCACTTCTCCAGAAACAACAACTTCTAATGTATAATTATGACCATGACCATAAGGATTATTACACTTTCCAAAAATTTCTTGGTTCTCTTCTTCTGACAATTGTTCATTATGCAATTTGTGTGATGCACTAAAAACTTGTCTGCGAGTTACATAAATCATATTATAGTTCTTTCAAAAAATTATAAACTTCTTCCACATGGCCTTTTACTTTTACCTTTGGATATATTTTTCTAACTATTCCTTTTTGATCAATAATAACAGTAGTTCTAACAACACCTAGAAATACTCTTCCATAAAGTTTTTTCTCTTGCCAAACTCCATATTTTTCAAGAACTACTCTTTTCTCATCACTGAGTAATGTAAAAAGAAGATCATATTTTTCTGCAAACTTTTTATGCCGTTCAACAGAATCGGGACTAACACCAATTATAGCAGCATCAAGTTTACTAAAATTTGGTAGTGCATCTCTAAAATCACAAGATTCTGTAGTGCAACCTGGAGTCATATCTTTCGGATAAAAATAAAGCACAACATTTTTACCAAGAAATTCTTTTAGAGTTCTCTTTTTTCCTTTACCATCCAAAAGAGAAATTGCTGGAGCTTTTTTACCGACTTGTAACATTGTTTTTCCTTTCGAACGAAATGTTAAACTACTTAAATATTCTAAAATAAAATGTCCGTTAAATTACAGATTTAACGAAGTAAACAATTAATCATTAACTCTTCTCCCTAATTTTACAGTAACTTGAAACTCAATTTCATCTTCTGCTGTAACTCTTCCACGTTGTTCCAAGACTTCAAACCAAGAAACACTTTTTTCTTTGTTAGCTTCTAAAATAACTGATTTTATTGCCTCTGAGGCACTTTCGTTTGATATTCCAACTCGTTCTATTATTTCAAATGATTTAGCCATTATATTACCTTTCGTAATTTGTTATTAGATGTAAAATTAAAAGTTAGGTAATTTCATTAATATATTAAAGATGTTTTTAAAAACTAATATTTAAACATTGTAATAATTTAAGTATTTTTAAGCGATTAAATACGGTAAATGAAATTGAAAAAAGAAACAGCCCACGAACAGTTTAAGAAATACCTTAAACAGAAAAAACATCGAATTACCTCAGAAAGATTTGAAGTTTTAGATTTTGCGCTTGAATATAATGGCCATTTTGGTGCTGATGATTTATATATCCAGATGAAAACTAAAAAATCAAATGTATCCAGAGCAACTATCTATAATACATTAGAACTATTAGCAAATTGTGAACTGCTCGCTAAAAGAAATTTTGGTGACGGTTTAACAAGATATGAATCTAGTTTTAATAGAAAAAATCATGACCATTTAATTTGTATTAATTGTGGAGAAATTATAGAATTTACATCAACAAAAGTTCAAAAAATAGTTGATGAAATGTGTAATGAATTAGGATTTGAAAACGCAGGGTACAGTTTTAACATTTTTGGTAAATGCAAGGACAGTAAGTCTTGTAAAAACATAAAGTAAATTTAATGAAAAATAAATTCACTCAAAAATATCCTTTGGTTTGGAACAAAAAGAAATTCTTCATCAAAATATTTTGCTCAATCCCAAATATTGCAACCGGTATAATTATTACTACAGAAAAATCTACTTTTATTGTTGACCCAGGCGATGGTATATTAAGAGATTTGAATAAAGATTATTCACCAATTGAAATTTTAAACATTTCAGATATTTTCATTTCTCATGGACATCATGATCATGTTGGTGGAGTATGGTCTTTGTTGACCTATCTATCTGTTATGAAAAAGAAAACCCCTTTGAATATTTACTATCCAAAAGGGTGTTTAGAAATAGAAAGCATTTATAAAGCTTTTCATGAAGTTTATTCAGATGAATTAAAATATAAAATTACTTTGAAAGAAATTTCTAACAGTCGGAGTTTTAAGAAAAAAGATGTAACAATAAAACCATTCAAAGTAAACCACAGAGAACTTTCTGAGGATGGTACCAATACTTTTGAAGTACCATCATTGGGATTTAAGTTTACTCACGAAAACAAATCTATATGTTACGGTGGAGATACAGCCTATTGTAAGAATCTGGTTGATATGTCAAAGGATTCTGATCTAGCAATTATTGAAGCTGGAGCTGAAGGTAAAGAAAAAAACGATTTACATTTAACAATTGAGCAAGCAATTGAAATTGGGAAAACGGCTAAAGAGTATTTTTTGGTTCACGTGCCCGAGTAATTTATTCTTATTTTTTTGCAATTGTTTTCTGATTCACTTTTTCAAGCTTAATTCTCAATTCATCTCTCGCATTAAAAAACGTATCTAAATTTTCTTTTGAAATTGATTTTGAAGAAGGAAATTTTTGAGTCAAATAATTTACCAGAGAATTATCTTTCCAAAATCTAAAATCTAGATGTGGACCAGTTGAACGTCCAGTACTTCCAACATAACCTATTACTTGGCCTTGTTTTACCTTACTACCAACTCTTATTCCATTACCATATTTTGAAAGATGCATATAACCAGAAGTATAAACACTATTGTGTCTTATTTTAACATACTTACCTGCAGCTCCTTTTCTTTCTCGCAATAACACAATTCCATCTCCAACAGATTGAACGGGAGTTCCTATTGCTGCAGCATAGTCAATTCCTCTGTGAGGTTTATAAACACGTAAGATTGGATGAAGTCTTCTACCAGTATATCTAGAACTTATACGTTTATATTTAAGAGGAGCTTTTAAGAATTTCTTTTGCAAACTTTTTCCATCTTCATCAAAATATTCTTTTTTATCATTTTGATTAAACAAGAATGCATTAAACTCATTATTTTTATGAATAAATTTTGCTACTAAAATATCTCCAACATCAACCAGTTCATCTCCAACAAATTGTTCTTCATAAACAGCAAAAAATTCATCACCTTTTTGAACTGTATAAAAATCTATTTGCCATGCAAAAACTTCAGCAAGTTTACCAGCAACCAATGGAGAAGAATTTGCATCAATTAAAGTTTGATATAATGAAGAGTTAATTACACCGCTAATACTGTTTTCAATTGTGGTAACATCCTTTTGATTTCTACTAACTATTATTGAATCAGTAAAATCAACCTTAACATAATCTATTTTATTTATTTCATAAATAAAGGTTTTAATAGAATTGGATGAATCAGAATTTAAATAGGCGAAATAATTTTTATTAGGTCTAATTCTTCTAAAGTCAAAATTTGGTTTTGCTGTATTAAATACTTCTGTTATTGATTGGTAAGGTAACCCAAATTGAATTAATATATCTGCAAGAGTTTCATCTTTCTTTACAACTCCAGTTCTGACTATTAGAGAATCTTCAGGGAAACCAAAAACATCATAAGTTATTATTTTCTCAGTTGATTTTATTTCGGAATTTTGATTTGTACAATTTGAAGCTAACAATAAAACTAGAAAAAGGAGTGAATAGAATTTTATTGAATTTGTGTATTTTTTTATTTGCAATTTTTACTCTTTAATATTTATAACAGACAATCGTCAAGAAATGATGTCGCTATCTCAAAACCTAAATATTGTCATGCTGAATTTATTTCAGCATCTGCTTATGGTTAATTTCAAAGGAATTAGATTCTGAAACAAGTTCAGAATGACATTTTGTGAAAAATATTAGATCCATTATTGTTTCTAGATTTCTCAAACGCTAAAATAACTAGCTCAATTCGAATTGACGAATTTTAAAATAATCTTAATTTTTATCTTTTAATTTTTTAATAATATCCACACTTGTAATGCCTTCAGCTTCGGCGTTAAAACTTGGAATTATTCTATGTCTTAAAACTGGTATTAATGCTCTTTCAATATCAGCAATTTCGGGTGAATATCTACCATCAACAATTGCATAAGTTTTTGCAGCAAGTACTAAATACTGAGAAGCTCTTGGTCCAGCACCCCAACTAATTAATTGATTAACTTCATCGTTAGAATTTTTATTTGGTCTTGTTCTTTTTACAAAGTTAACCGCGTATTCTATTACATTATCTGCAACCGGAACTCGTCTTACAAGCTCCTGAAATTTCAAAATATCTTCAGCTTTAATTATTGTTTCAAGTTGTTTATCAAAACTTCCGGTAGTACTTTTAATTATTTCAACTTCTTCATCAAAGCTTGGGTAATCCAACCATAGATTAAACATAAACCTATCCAATTGTGCTTCCGGTAAAGGATAGGTTCCCTCTTGTTCTATTGGGTTTTGAGTAGCTAACACAAAAAATGGATTCGGCAAAGTATATTTTACACCAGCTGCTGTAACAGTTTTTTCTTGCATCGCTTCTAATAGAGCAGCTTGAGTTTTGGGTGGAGTTCTATTGATTTCATCTGCAAGAATAATATTAGCAAATATTGGACCTTGAATAAATTTAAATTTTCTTTGCTTAGTTGCCTGATCTTCTTCTAAAATTTCAGTCCCAGTAATATCACTAGGCATTAAATCTGGTGTAAACTGAATTCTACTAAAATTAAGATCTAAAACTTCTGAAAGTGTTTTTATAAGTAATGTTTTGGCAAGGCCAGGAACACCCACCAACATACAATGCCCTTTAGATAAAAGCGATACTAATAAATTATCAATTATTTCATCTTGTCCAATAATAACTTTTGCAATTTCTTTTTTAACACTTTTAATTGCATTTTGTAAATCACTTACAAGATTAACATCATCAGTTTTGTTGGTTGTCAAGAGTTAGTCCTAAATTCTAATTTCCCAATAAATTTTTTCTTTAATTTCTTTCATCCAGCTTGTAAAAAGCTTTTCTTTTTTTCTTAGTTCCGCAATTTTTTTCAATTCATCATAATCCATTTCAAGACTTGCATAATGTTCTGGTATTCTTTTAATAAGTTTCACTATATGAAAACCATAATCACCACCTCCAACTTCTAATCTTTTAGGAAATCCAATTTCACCTTCGCTTAATTTATATACTTGGTCAAGCATAGGTTTTTCTAGTTGTCCTTTTTCAAACGTTCCTAAAACTCCACCAAATTTTGAAGTTTGTTTATCATCGCTATAGATTTTAGCATAGTACTCAAAACTTTTACTTCCTTTCATTAAGCTATCTCTAATTTCAGAAAGTTTTTCAATCGCAATAATATCAGAATTATTATCACTTTTAGGTTTTATCAAAATATGTCTTGTATGAATAGATTCTCCTCTGCGTTCCAACATTTGAATTATATGAAACCCAACAGGCGATTCTATAACTTTTGAATATTCATCCTTTCTTAAACGAAATGCAGCCGATTCAAATTCAGGATAAAAAACACCTCGTTTAACAAAACCCAAATCACCACCAGCACTTTTACTACCTGGATCATCAGAAATCTTTTTTGCTAATTCAGAAAAATCTGCTCCATTTTTTATCGAATCTAAAATAGTTTGGGCATAATCTCTCGATTTACTTTTTAGTTTATCGCTAGATTTTGGATTGATAAAAATATGAGCAATTTCAAATTTCTCAGAGATCAATCCCAACGAATCTTTGTAAGTATCATAAAAACCTTTTACTTCCCTTCTCGTAACATCAACACTTCCAAATTTTTGGTTTTTCAACATATCCGACATTAAATTCTTTTTGGTATCTTCCCTCATTTCACGTTTAATCTTCTCAACACTCATCCCATAAGCTTCTTCAAGTTTTTCTTTTGAACCATATTGTTGCTTGTAATAGTTTACCAAATAATCCAACTGGCCATCAACTTGTTCGTCCGTAACTTCAATTGAATCTAAAATGGATTGAGCATACAAAAGTTTATCTTCAATAAGTTTATTAAGTAGCTGCTGTTTAATAGTTGAATCTTTAGGGTCAAGTTGTCTCTGAGCAGCAAACATAGCAGTTTGAAAATCAAGTTCAGATTGAAGAATAACTTCATCATCAACTACAGCAACAATTTTATCAATTACTTCTTGAGCATTAATTATTTGAAATAGAGATAATAAAATTATAAGACTAATTTTTTTCATTTAGGATCCTTAGTAAATCTTTACATTTTTTTGTGTTGTTAATTTATTTATATAATCACGAATCTTTTCTTTGTTCTTTTGAGCTTCGTAAATTGTTCTAACTTTTTCTTCAATGTATTTGAGTTTTGGAATCGTATTTTTCTTAAGTTTTTCAATTAGTTGAACAACTACAAAAGTGCTAAGTTCCGTTTGGATAACTATACTAGTTTCTCTTATCCTAAGTTCTTTCAGAACTCTTAACATTTTTTTCGATTGAATTTCTGTAACCTTTACTAGTTTCGCTGCATATCGTTTTTCAACGTTTTTATTCTTCTCAACTTCAACAGTAGCAAGTTTCCAATCTTTTAATAATACAGATGATCTAAATTTAATAGCATCTTTTTCATCACTGAAACTAATATAATTTAGAATATACGAATCAACTGGTAATAGGTAATCATTCTTATGTGATTTAAAATAGCTACTTAAATTTTCTTTACTAATTTTTTCGAAATTATTACTAATATATTTTTGAATTGCAAAAGAAGCAGCCAGTTTTTTTTCTGACTGCTTAATAATTTTACTAAAATCGTTTTCTGCTAATAGATTATTTTCATCTGCTGCTTGGTAAAGAAGTTCTGTTTCAATCCAATTACGGATTATCTCTTCTTTATTTTCTGCAGAACCATAATTTATTTCAAGCATCTGATTTAGTTGGATTTCAGTTAATTTTGAATTCCCAACTTCAGCAACAATTTTTTCCTTTTGCGTCTTCTCAGAATTACACCCAAGTAGCAACAAAAGTACAGCTACATAAAGAATATAATTAATTCGCTTTGTAAGCATTTTTTAATTCGTCATAAAAAAGTTTAGGATTATATGTTTTTTCTAACTTAGTTTTATATTCTTTTTCTAATCTCAAGCTTTCCATATCTTGAAATTTACTAGTTACTTCGGCTCTTGCTTCAGCAAAAGTTTTTTCTCTTGATTCAATTTTATTCAGTAATTTAACAATGCTCCAACCATTAGAATATTTAAACACTTTTGAATAATCTCCAATATTATCAAGGCTAAATGCTTGTTTTCCTAATTCACTTTTTGATATTTCAACCATTCCTTGATTGCCAGCTTTAGTTTTAAATTTTATTCTTTCAGTTTTCTTTTTGGCTAAATTTTCAAAATCTTCACCACTCTGAAGTTGAGTATAATATTCATTGATAAGTGAGTCTTTTCTAGAAAATATTTCTAGAAATTCTGCTTGGTCTGGAAACACATAATTCTTTTTTGTTTGCTCATAAAGGGAATTAATTTTTGAACTATCTAAATCCATTTTACTCCAAACTTCTTCTTCTTGCAGTTTGAAAATATAGATCCCATTTTTATATTCATTCATTAAGCTTGTAAAAGAATCATTTTTAGCAAGAACTTTACTAGCTTTTAATTCAATCACTTTATTGTCTTTGAATGTTTTTACTAAACTTCGGACTAATTGTTGATTTATTTTCTTACCAATATTTTTATCATTTTTGATATTACTCTCAACCAAATCGTCAAGAGAGTACTTAACTTTATTGATTTCAAAAAGGTCAGTATCTTTTACTAAGTTTCTATAATCACTTTCCCAATAGTTTGAACTTAAAGCTGCATTAAAAGTATCTTGAACAACTATACTTTTTAGTCCATTTTCATAAAGCACATAACCCATTTCTTCTGAAAGGGATTTAACTAAATTATCTCTATCAGAATTCTTTCTAGTTTTTTCGTAAAGTTCACGTACTTGTTTTTTTTCATCTTCATAACTTGGATATTGTTTTTTATCAAGTAGTTTAATTATATGGTAACCAAATCTTGATTCCACAATATCAGAAACTTCGCCTACTTTAAGATTAAACGCAGCTTCATCAAACGATTGAACCATTTGTCTTCTTGCAAAATATCCTAATTCTCCATTCTTTGTTTTAGATCCTGGATCATCGGAATACTCAGAAGCAAGCTTACCAAAATCTTCTCCACCTTTAATTCTAGCTAACAATTCTTTAGTTAATTTAAGTTTACCAACAGAGTCTGGTTTACCTTCGTTATCTTGTGTTCTTATAAGAATATGGCTTGCTTTAATCTGCGGAATTCTCTTCATCTTATTTGTTACCTTAATAATATGGTAACCATATTTAGTTTTTACCGGAGTTGGATTTACAGTCCCAACTGGTGTTGAGTATGCTGCATCTTCAAATTCCGGAATTATTGTACCGGCAGTTATGTAATATATATCACCACCTTTATCTTTGGAAAATTTATCATCAGTATAAAGTTTAACAAGATCTTCAAATTTTTCACCTTTATTAACTCTATCAATAATGTCTTCACATTTTTTTTCGGCTTCAACTACAGAAAGTGTGTCAGTTCTGATAAGCAAATGACTAATTCTCAGCTCTTCACTTCTTTTATTATAAAGGTCTTTTATTCCTTTCTCATATAGTTCATTTTCTAAATAATAAGAAGCACCTATTGTTTTTCTATATGATTCAAGCTCATCAGTTGTTGCAGAGTCTTTATCAAATCCTCTGGAAGCTGCATCTTTTAATTTCATTTTATAAACAGAATATAAATCTAAAAAGTCTTTTAATTTATCAACTGAATCCTTTTTCGCAACGTCAAGACTTCCAACATTTTTTGCGTAAGCTTTTTCAAATTCATCCATTTGTATTTGATCATCACCATATTTTGCCACAAGAATTTCTGAATGTTTTGGTGTACAGGACATTAACATTATTGTGAGTAATCCAACAATTAACAATAACTTTTTGAACATTTGTGTTTCTCCTTTTATATTATATTTTACTTCTGATTAAATTTATTTTACATCTGTACCAGATGAAATATTCTCCGGTACTTCAACTATTTGTAATTTATTGTTTTCATCTTCCACAGTTAAAACCATACCTTCCGAAACTTCTCCGAATAATTTAGCTGGTTTAAGATTGCTAACTACAACAACTTTTTTCCCAATAATTTCTTTTGGATTATAACTCTGGGCAATTCCCGCAACAATTTGTTTGGTAATTGTTCCCACTTGTACATTTAGTTTTAACAATTTGTTGCTCTTTTTAATATTTTCCGCGGAAATTATTTTAGCAACTTTTAACTTAGTTTTAGAAAATTCTTCAAATGATATTTCCGGTTCAACTTCCACTTCTTCTATAACTGGTAATTTATTAATTTGTTCATCGATTACCGAATCATCTATCTTCTCAAATAATATTTCAGCTTTATTTAGTTTATGCCCAGCTTGCAAATTATTATTCGAACAATTACTCCAATCAGTCTGTTCTGAATTTAGCATGTTAAACATTTTGTTTGCAGTAGCTGGAATTACTGGAGAAAAAACTTCTGCTAAAGTATAGATTGTTTGCAAACAAATATTTACTGTTGTAGCACATTCTTCCGGATTATTTTTTATTGATTTCCAAGGTTCCGAATCATTAAAGTATTTATTACCAATTCTTGCTAAATGCATCATCTCAAAAACGGCATCTTTTATTTTATAGCTTTCTAATAATTTTGCAATCTTCGTTGGAGCTTCCTTGATAGATTCCAACATGAATTCATCAATTTTCTTTAGTTCATTTATATCTGGAACTTTGTTATCAAAATGCTTACTTGCAAAAATGAAAGTTCTATTAACAAAATTTCCAAGAATATCTGCAAGTTCATTATTGTTTTTTGCTTGAAATTCTTTCCAATAAAAATCCGTATCCTTATTTTCCGGTAAATTATTAGCAAGTGAATAACGTAATGGATCTGAAGGAAAAAGATTTAGAAATTCGGCAACGTCTATTCCCCAACCTCTTGATTTGGAAAATTTTTTGCCTTCAAAATTTAAGAACTCGTTTGCCGGAACATTTTGAGGATATATAAATTTACTTTCATTGTTATCATTCCAAGCTTTTAGCATTGCCTGAAAAATTATTGTATGGAAAACAATATTATCTTTCCCAATAAATGCTACATATTTTGTTTCTTCGTTTTGCCAAAAATCTTTCCACAATTCAGGTTTACCAATTTCTTTTGAGTATTCCTTTGTAGCTGATATATAGCCTAGCACAGCCTCAAACCAAACGTAAATAACTTTTCCTTCTGCATTATCTAAAGGAACTTTTACTCCCCAATTTAGATCTCTCGTAACTGCTCTATCTTTTAACCCATCTTTAAACCAACCTTGACAATACTTAACAACATTGCTTTTCCATCCAAACTTCTCATTCATTTCATCAATATAACTTTCTAAAAAATTCTGATATTTGCCCAATGGAAAATACCAATGAGCGGTTTCTTTGAGTTCAGGTGATTGGTTGGAAATTTTACTTTTAGGATTTACTAATTCTTGAGGCTCATAAAGGGAACCGCAATTCTCACATTCATCACTTCTTGCTTCTTCAAATCCACATTTAGGACAAGTACCTTCAACGTATCTATCGGGCAGAAACATCTTAGCTTTTTTATCATAAAATTGTTGAGATTTTTTTTCACTCAACAAATTATTTTTATGAAAATTACTAAAAAATTCTTGTGCCGTATCATGATGAAGAGAATTACTAGTTCGAGAATAAATGTCAAACTCATCCCAAATTTTTCGA
>Ga0209633_10005030_pt1 | contig 11707 bp, 10 predicted proteins | sample Cruoilmetagenom1_FD_187290 | JGI IMG/M metagenome (GOLD analysis project Ga0209633, IMG submission 187290) | Oil polluted marine microbial communities from Coal Oil Point, Santa Barbara, California, USA - Sample 1 (SPAdes) (version 2) | ecosystem: Environmental > Aquatic > Marine > Oil seeps ... | reverse complement strand
AATATTAATGAACTCGAGGTATCCAACACGGTTATTAATATTATAGCTGTACTCATGGTTGTCGACTGGCTTCCAGCTTGAATCGGTTACATAGTACCAAGCAGTATCATTCTGAATCACTGTATAATATTCATCAATTGTATCAGTAACATAGTACCCCCCTTCATTGACGTTATATGAATGGTTGAATTTTTCGGAGAACTGAGTTAGCTTAAATCCTCCTGAAATATTCCAGTCATTAATTATTTTACTCACTTCAACTCCAAATGAAAAATTACGTAAAGTCCATTCATCAGTTTGTCGGGCGAGAGAAAAATCGGAGGCGATTGGAGCTATCGAAACTTTTGCTGACCATCCATTTTCTCGTGATGCTGAAGGATTAAAATAGTCAGCGGGAATATCTTTAATTCTCGTTGGTGGTGGTTTTTTTGGTTTCTCCTTCTCCACAAAAACCGTATCGGTAATGAGAATAGTATCCGTTTGGATTTTTACAATTGTATCCTGAATAAAAATAGTATCGGTTAGCGGTTCAACAGGAATGGGGTCCTGGCGTGGGATTATTACAACAGGCTTATCAACTTTGTTCGGCGCTTCGATTACTTCTTCATTATCAGCCAATAATGTACTATCTCTACTTTTATTCCTGTAAATAACTATTTGATTTCCTATCAGTTTATAGGTATGAGTAGTATTTGAAAGAAGGTCATCCAGTATTAACAACGGCTGTTTATCAGCGGCATTGTAGCTAAGTTTTGTATTGAACAAAGTATCTGCAGAATCATAACTGAAATTAAGGTTAGATTCAATTGCAAGTCGGTATAACGCCGAAGAAAGCTTCTCATTATCAACTTCAAAATTTATACTCCCATTATCCTTTGATTGTGAGTATAATGGTTGAATAACCAATAACAATATAGCAGCACAATGAATTATTTTTAATGAGATGTAGTTTTTCAACTTAAAGACTATGGATTAATAAAAATTTTGTCTAGATCTGTTAAGGGGCTAAAATACAAAAAAACTTTAAGCAGAATAGGGTGTTGACAGCCTGGAAATAAGAAGAGAATAGCACAAGTGGACACTTGCGCTATAGATTATATGATTTATGAAATTGACAATCGGAATTTTAGCAATATTTATATCATTGCAGAAAAATCATCTATTCAAAAAATTCAATACGAAATCGGGAAAGGTAAAACGAGAAGAATGGAATTGCTTTAATAAATCAGGATCGAATTGTTCTTAATTTCATAATTGAGCCCATAAATAATCTGTAATGATTCAAAAATACTTTCAGGTGTTTCGTTATTATAACGAGCTGTAAGCATATAATCATCGATAGAAATATCTGATTTAACATCAATCCTATAGGTTTTCTCAAGAACCTTAATCACATCTGGTAACGGAGCATTAACAAATTCTAATGCGCCTGTTTTCCATGCTAAATGATTGTTATCGTTAAATTGATATTTGGTAATCAATCCTGTATTTTTATTATAAACACCCTTTTGCCCCGGATGTAGAATTATTTGTTCCAATACGCTACCATCGTCATCTATGGAATAGAACAACACTTTACCTGTTTCAAGAAATACTGTAATTTCATCTGAATCAGTACAATTACACAGATTAAATGATGTACCCAAAACTTTCACTCTCACATTATCCGCAGCAATAATCATTGGTTTATCAGGGTTGTGAGCAATATCGAAAAAGGCTTCTCCTCTGAAATTTACATTTCGTATATCTGAAGAAAAACGCTCAGGATAATCAACTTTGGCACCTTTGTTCATTGTAACATTTGAACCATCAGGAAGTATAAAAGGAGAGTCGATCTGTGCAATAGCAGCAGTATAACTTTGAGATTCAACCTGATTTCCTTTATCAAATAACAAATAAAGACCGAATACTATAACCATCAATGCTGCAACTCGTGATGCAACAATAGAAAAACTTCTAATACTAAATTGTTTAGTTTTCTCTACGGTTTCAACAACTATTGCTTCGTCGAAGCGTGAACGTTCTTTGAAATTTATCCAGGCTTTATCAATATCAATTGAACAAGAATCACTATTAGAGGTTGTAGTTTCCCAAACCTTTTTAAAATCATCATACAACATCGCGTTTTCACTCGACATATTAATCCACTTTTCAACTAACTCCTGTTCTTCTTTTGAACAGTTGTTGGTTAAATAAGAAACCAATTTTTGTATGTTTAATTCTCTATTCATAGTTCCATTAAAAAGCAATAAGCTTTATCATAAGACAGTAAACTATCGTTTTACCCTTACTCTGTTTTCACTTTTTTTTCAACTTTTTTTATTCTATAAAAATTTCTTTCAACAAAAAACAATTATAATCAATTTATACTCAGCATTATAAGCGACAATATTGGCGCATAATCTTTTAATACAACTCGCAAATATTTTAGTGCTTTAGTCATTTGAGTTTCAACAGTTTTTACGGAAATTGACAATTGTGAAGCAATTTTCCCATATTTCAAACCATCAAAACGGCTAAGCTCAAAAATCATTCTACGTTTTTCGGGTAGTTTTAAGATGGCCTTTTTTAGTATCGCCTGAAGTTCATTTTCTTCGAGTTTTATGAGACCATTATCATGTGATTCATAAAGCTGTTTACCCTGGATGACATGATATTTATCCTGTGTTTTTTTCTTGTTCAGAAAATTGAGTGCATAATTTTGAATAGCACGGTATAAATAAGCATTTACTGAGCTATTTATTTCAAGCTCCTCATGCTTTTCCCAAAGCTTTAGAAAAAGCTCCTGAACAATCTCCTCTGAGTCTTCAATCTTTTCTACATACCTTAAACAATAGTAACATAGCGGAATATAATAGCTACGATAAACTTCTTCGAAAACAAGCTTATCGCCACTTTTTAAACCTTCTATTACTCTATCCTCGTTATCGATCATATTGGATAGTATGTCTATTTAATTATGAAAAAAACTAACTTACAAAAGTATACAATAATTTTTATACGCTACGATGATAGCCGTTCACAATCCAAATTTTAATAGTTTTGCGCCACATTTATTATCTACATGACAAAAAACAACAATCTGGTATCGTGGACAATATTACTCTCTCTAGTATTGGTTTGGGGTAGTTCCTTTATCCTTATTAAGAGGTCATTAATGTATTTCACTGCACCAGAAGTTGGGATATTAAGAATTACTGTAACCTTTCTTTTTTTGCTACCATTTGCGATCATCAAATTAAGCAAAGTAGATAAAAAGCACAGATACTATCTTATAATATCAGGAGTAATTGGTAGCTTTATACCTTCTTTTATGTTTGCCTTTGCTCAAACTGGTATTTCTAGTTCATTGGCAGGAATACTAAATTCACTGACTCCACTTTTTACGTTGTTTCTGGGATTAGCATTTTTTAAATTAAGAACTGCCTGGTATAATATATTAGGTGTGTTTATCGGGCTAGCCGGAGCCATGGGATTAATTTATGCCACCAGTGGTGAGATGGGGTTTGTGTTTAATATTAAATATACATCCTTTATTATTGTTGCCACTATTTGTTACGCTTTTAACGTAAACTTCATAAAAATATATCTAAAAAAACTTGATTCATTAACTATTACGGCCTTTACCTTTTTTTACATCGGAATCCCTTCAATGGCATATGTTCTTATTTTTTCAGATATTCCCAACAAATTATTGCACGAGCAAGATGCCTTAACTGGTTTAGGATATATAAGCATCCTTTCCATAGCTGGTACAGGAATTGCCTTAATAGCTTTTAACAAACTTATCAAGATTAGTAGTCCTGTTTTTGCATCCTCAGTAACATATTTAATACCAGTTGTTGCAATTGTTTGGGGTATAATTGATGGAGAAATATTTAAGCTAAGCTATGTAATTTGGTTCATGCTCATTCTAACTGGTGTTCTACTTGTAAATACAACACCACGAAAGGCTATTAATAGCGCTTCAAAGCTATTATTCCTGAGAAAGAAAAAAAATTAGCAACAATTATTTGTTAATTAGTTTTTTTTTATAATTTTGCACCTCCAAATTTCTAAGGAAATTAAACTAAAGAATATTAGACATGTATGTAGTTGTTGACATAGCCGGACAGCAGTTTAAAGTTGAACAAGGACAAGAAGTTTTTGTAAACAGACTAGAAGGTGAAGAAGGTGAGAAAGTTAAATTCGAGAAAGTTCTTTTAGTTGATAATGATGGCAAAGTAAAAGTTGGCAAGCCTTTAGTTAAGGGAGCAGCTATTGATGCCCAGATTATATCACACCTGAGAGGCGACAAAATTGTTGTTTTCAAAAAGAAAAGAAGAAAAGGATACCAAAAATCAAATGGTTTCCGTCAGGATTTAAGTAAAGTATTAATTGAAAAAATTACTGTTTAATCAGTCTGCCCTAAGTAGACTCAAAATACTATAGTATGGCTCATAAAAAAGGAATGGGTAGCTCCCATAACGGACGCGAATCGGAAAGTAAAAGATTAGGTGTTAAAATTTACGGCGGACAAGGTGCCATTGCTGGTAACATTATAGTACGCCAAAGAGGAACAACTCACAATCCAGGCCTAAATGTAGGTATGGGTAAAGATCACACATTATTTGCATTAATTGATGGTGTTGTTGAATTTAGAAAAAAGAGAGACAATAGATCATACGTAAGTGTGGTACCTATGGATGCTGAAGCTAACTAGTAGTAGTTAGATCAATCACATTCACAATAGAATATAACCCTGCCTTTGGCGGGGTTTTTTCATTTAGTATTTGCAAGAAAATGCCAACCTCTTTGTTCTGCTCACAATAAAAAATGCTCATTTACCAAAGTAAACTGCGCTTTTTTCTTGTTTTGCAAGTCTCGACTTTGGCATTTTCTTATCAAACACTACATTACTACGAGTGTATTTGCCATGTCATTTTTAAAACTCATCAACTCAATTTATACGTTTTTAAAACTAACTTTGCACAAAATTTAAAATATGCTTCAGCTTAATTATATTAGAGAGAATAAAGCCAATATTGTTAAACTATTGGAGATTAAAAATTTCGATGCAACATTAATTATTGATGAAGTTGTTGAACTTGATGACCAGAGAAAGAAAACGCAGCAAGAGTTAGACAACATCCTATCTTCCAGCAATAAACTAGCCAAGGAAATTGGTAAACTTTATAGTACCGGACAACGAGAAAAAGCAGAAGAAGCAAAGGCTGAAACAGTTAATCTGAAGAAAACAGCTAAGGAACTTGAGCAAAAATTAAATGACACTGTTAGTAACCTGAACAGCAAGTTAGTTGAGCTTCCAAATGTTCCTCATCCTTCTGTTCCTCCCGGCAAATCTGATGCTGATAATGAATTGATGTACGAAGAAGGAACAATTCCTGAGCTCTATGAAAATGCGATACCACACTGGGAGCTTGCATCTAAATATAATATTATTGATTTCGATCTTGGCAGTAAAGTAACAGGTGCAGGATTTCCATTTTATCGTGGGAAAGGTGCAAGATTACAAAGATCACTAATAAACTTTTTCCTTGATGAAGCTTTAGATCAGGATTACATTGAATACCAACCACCATTACTTATAAATTCTGATTCGGGTTATGGTACTGGCCAGCTTCCCGACAAGGAAGGCCAGATGTATTTCATTGGAGAGGATAACCTATATCTTATACCAACAGCTGAAGTCCCAATCACTAATATCTATAGAAATGTGATATTAAAAGAGGCGGATTTTCCCATTAAGAATGTAGCATACTCAAATTGCTTCCGTCGTGAGGCCGGATCATATGGCAAAGATGTAAGAGGCCTTAACCGACTGCATCAGTTTGACAAAGTTGAGATTGTTCAAATTCAACATCCCGACAAATCATATGAGACTCTCGAAGTAATGAAAGATCAGATTGCATCTCTTCTGAGAAAACTGGAATTACCTTTCAGAATTGTTAGACTTTGTGGTGGCGACCTTAGTTTTACTGCTGCTCTAACCTACGATTTTGAAGTTTATTCAGCAGCTCAGAAACGCTGGTTGGAAGTGAGTTCAGTTTCCAACTTTGAGAACTTTCAAACAAACCGTATGAAACTCAGATTTAAAGATGAAAACGGTAAATCAAGACTTGCACACACACTTAATGGTAGTGCATTAGCACTTCCACGAATTGTAGCTGCACTTCTGGAAAACAACCAAACCGAAGAGGGTATCCTTATCCCTGAAGCATTAAGAAGCTACACAAAATTTGATATAATCGACTAATAATGAGACTATTTATAAGTTATATTTCATTATTTTCAATTATATTGCTTTCATGCAATACAATTGACAATAAGAAGTATATATCAAGTATTGATAGTTTATCGGTTCAACTGGAAGGTGCTGCTGATGTTTATTCTGCAGTTGATAGCTTGACTTTAGCTGAAATTAGAAAAAAAGTCAAAAATAATTGTGACCTAGTTGATTATACAGATGACACCAGTTTTAAAAAACTTATAATCCCATATAGTCAGATCAGCAAAGTCATTAAGCAAATTTTGAAGATGGACACTCAGATTAAAAAGGAACTTCAACTGTCAAGAGATCAAATTAGTGACTTACTTCACGATGTAAACGATAATCTTATTGATACGACCTTATTGGTTCAGTATATCGAAGACGAGAGAAATGCCGTTAATATACTAATCGGCAGGATGAATAATAATCAGCAGAGAGTCGTTTTTGAAACAGCCAGATATGATTCGTTAAATCCAATTATTGATAAATTAATAAATAGCAATTAAAAAAGGTGTTCAGAAAACAGTATAAATATCTATTATTTCTGATAATTATATTAGGTCTTACTACTACAGATGTAGTCGCGCAGAACAATTCTGAAATAAACCCGGTTCTTTCCAGAAATCAGCAAAGCAAGAAAACTAAAAAAGACCCAAGGGAAAGGCTTGCAATAAACTACTATCAACAGAAGGAATACGATAAAGCTGCTGAGTTATTTCAACAACTTTACAAAGGTAAAAGAAGTAATTATCTCTACAGTTATTACTTTAACTGCCTGATTGCCATCAGAGACTATAAGCAAGCCGAGCGCGTTGTTAAACAACAGAAAAAGTCTAACCCTAATAATTACCGGTATTTGGTTGATGAAGCATATGTTGCCGAATTATCCGGGAATAAAAAGAAATCTACCAAAATTCTTAATAGAATAATAAACAATCTACCCACTCAACGAAACCAAATAATTCAAATTACATCGAGTTTACAGTCGAAGGGATATGCTGACATGGCTGTTCAGGTGTTTAAGAAGGCCTCATTGATGCCGGGCAACAACTATTCGTATAATTTTGAGATGGCTGATGCGTATTTATATAGTGGTGAATACGGTAAGATGTTTGATAGTTACATTACGCAATTAGAACAAAATCCCACCGATATTCAACGCATTAAAAGTAAATTGCAATATGTGATGAGGATAGATGTCAATAGCAATTTATCTGAAATCCTAAAGAAGAAGCTACTTCAAAGTTCCCAGCAAAACCCTGATAATATTCATTTGGCAGAAATGTTATTGTGGTATTCATTACAAACAAAAGATTTTCCGATGGCTTTCCGTCAGGCAAGATCTATCGATTTAAGATTTGGAAATGGCGATGAAGATATGCTTGAACTTGCTGATATTGCTTTTTCGAATTACGATTACAATGTAAGTGCAGAAGCTTATGGATATGTAAAAGACAAAAAAACTGATACTCCTTACTATATTAATAGTTATGTAGGCTATTTTTTATCAATTGTAAAGCAGGTTGAAGAAGATCCAACTACTACTATCAAGAATTATGAGGACCTTGAGAAAATGGGGATTAAGGCCATAAAAACATTGGGGGTTAACAATATTACATCCCAAATAATTATTACTCTGGCAGATATCACAGCTTTCAAACTTTCAAAGAATAATGAAGCAATTGAAATGATTGAAAAAGCGTTAGCAGACCCTGCTATTGGTAAAAAAAATGAGGCTTACCTAAAGCTTAAACTTGCTGATATTCTTGTTGCAAAAGGTAGTATTTGGGATGCCACATTACTTTACTCACAGGTTGAATCGGATATGAAAAGTGAACCTGTTGGTCATGAAGCTAAGTTAAAAAATGCAAAGGTGTTTTATTATGTTGGGGAATTCGACTGGGCTAACACACGACTGGATATATTAAAATCGGCTACATCAAAATTAATTTCTAACGATGCAATTGAGCTTTCCATATTTATTAGCAATATGCGTGAGGAAGATACAATTGGCTTTGTACTTCGGAAATTCGCAGGAGCTGATCTTTATACATATCAGGGAAAATATGATTCAGCCATGATGTTACTGGATAAAGTTGAGGAAGATCCTGCAGGAATTTACAGTATGGAGTATGTGCTTTTTAATAAAGCCCGGCTCTATTACAAAATGAATGAATTCCAAAAATCTGACTCAGTTTATAGTAGTCTTATTGCGCATTACCCGGAAAGTATTAAGGCGGACAACGCTTTGTTTGAGCGTGCTGAAATTCAACGAACACGGTTAGCTAATGATGACGAAGCCATGAGCCTTTATATGATACTTATGACTGACTATCCGGAAAGTATTTACTCGGGTAAAGCTAGGAAACAATATAGGATGCTTGTTGGAAATGAAAAGAGCCAGGATACAGGATTGTAAGAATCAAGAATCAGGAGTCAAGAACCAAGATACAGGATAAAAGGCTATACCTATCATGATTCCATTAATCTTGACTCATGGTTCTTTAAATCCTGACTCTAAACTTAAACACAATGGTAAAACCAAAAAAACACTTAGGACAACACTTCTTAACCGACAATAATATTGCCCAAAAGATTGTTGACTGTCTGGAGCCGGAGTATACTAATGTTTGTGAAATTGGTCCGGGAACTGGAGTACTTACCACACATCTACTTACTGAAACCTATATTAAAGAGCTAAAACTCATTGAGGTTGATCCTGAATCTGTTGAGCACTTAGTTTCTAATTTTGATGATGACAGACTTAGTATAATCGAAGCTGATTTTCTAAGAATGAATATCGACATCATTTTCACATCTCCATTTGCGCTTATTGGTAACTTACCATACAATATTTCAAGTCAGATATTTTTTAAAGTTCTTGAAAACAGAAACCGTATCCCTTTAGTTGTAGGCATGATACAAAAAGAAGTTGCAGAACGTATAGCTGCCCCTCATGGCAATAAAACTTACGGAATATTAAGTGTGCTGCTACAAAGCTGGTATGATATTGAGTATTGTTTCACTGTAAATGAAAATGTATTTTTTCCTCCTCCAAGGGTAAAATCGGCAGTAATCCGTCTAAAAAGAAATGCCACTCAAGAACTTGACTGCGATGAGAAGTTATTTTTTACCACTGTTAAAACTGCCTTCAACCACAGGAGAAAAACCTTGAGGAATGCGTTAAGGCCGCTTCTTCCAGATATTCAACAATCTGACCATAAATTTTTCTCACTAAGGGCTGAACAGCTATCACCAGCACAATTTGTTGAACTTACAAGGGTTGTTGAGGATTTTAGACAGGACTAAAGCCCAATCTTTTTCCTTCATTTATTAATACAGGAGAGGCTGTCATTCTGAGCAAAGCGAAGAATCTCATACTGTTGATTAATATAATAATAGAGATTCTTCGCTTTGCTCAGAATGACAAAAAAGATCATATTTCTATCAGTACATATCATAATAATCATAAAATTCAGTGTACCATTATATCAATCATAATAAAAGAAATATCATTTTTTATTAAATTTGTGCCTATGAATAGTAACACTGGAATCATATTTAAACCTGAAACTCATCGCTTACTTTATATACTCCTCCTAGTTGCTACACCTTTTTTACTACTCCAAAACTATTTACAATCGGTAATTGGCGAACTATCTAACTTAACATACACAGTTTTCAATACTGCAATTCCAGTTACGGTAACTATTGCTGTGGTTATAATTATTGTAATTCTATTTTATACATATAAAAAGTTAAATCGATTACGAATTATTAGTTGGATAGTTATTCTTATCCTGTTTTGGATTGGTCAGAAATCTACTGATTACTATTTCAATCACAAATTTTATGAGCTTCAATATAACTGGCACTATTTTGCATATGCTATATTTGCCTATCTGAATTACCGTGTACTATCAGCAAAAAATGCCTCACCTCAAAAAATTATAGCCCTAACATTTATTTACACTCTGGCCATATCCACATTTGATGAGTTAATGCAGATGCCTCTTTCAAACAGGATTTTTGATATTGGTGATATTTCCAAAGACCTGTGGGGATCAGTGATTGGGCTTATCTTTATCTTTTTTATACTGGAAAACGGGAGTATAATCAAAGATGGATGGAAAATCAGGCAAAAAAAAATCAGGGGTTATTTTAACAATCCTTTATCGTTGTTAATCGTGGAATTTCTTTTTGCATATGTTTTTATGGTAACTGCTTCTTTATTAACAGTTTCATCATACATCCTGATTACAGTGCTGATTTCAGTACTATTGATCGGTATAAAATTTATTGTCGTTCACCTTTCACAGAAGAAAATATCCAGAAATGTACTTATTGTATTATTTGCCGGATTGATAATAACACAGGGATACTTTATTATTAAGTATAACGATGATAACATTGTATACTATAATAACAAGCTGCTTATTTACAAAGGAATTCCTGTCTACTTCTTCGATGTATTTATATATCCGGATGGTACATTTCGCTTAGTTGACAAGAAAAAGATATTTAATCAAAGAGACCGGCAGACCATACTTAATTTATCAGAAGATATTATCATCATAGGAAATGGCACGGATGGCACGGGAGGAAATGGCTTCCCGGAGAAAACTGAAAACCAGTTTATTTACAATGAATTCACAAAACAAGGGGTTCAAATTATAATATTAAATAATGAGAAAGCCTGCGATAAATTTAATGCTCTCAAAGAAGAAAACAAGAGGCCAGTATTAATTTTACACAATAATTAGGCTATGAAAACAAATGGGATAATAACATATTTGATTTTTTCTATTTGGGGGCTTCTCCTGGTTATGGGTGTACTTACAATATTAAGCCCCGACTGGCTATCTGACCTGTCTGATCCCGGAAAAAATATTGAAGCAATAAGTATGAAGAATGCAGGCGATACTTTTCTTAAGTTAAACAAGTACCCTCAGGCTATTGCAGAATATACTGCTGCTTTAATAATTGTTCCTGACTTAAAAAGTGCCATTGCAAACCTTGCTGTTGCATATCAAAAAACAGGAAATTTTAACAATGCAATTATTTCGTTTAACCATCTGCTCACATTAAGCCCTGAATACCCGGGTGTTATATATTATAATCTAGGTGAAATTTATGAAAAAACAGGTCAACCCGAAAAGGCCATTTCAAGTTATTTAGCTGCTGCAGATACATCGGCATTTCCAGAAAAATCATACCAAAAAGCAGGTCATCTTTTGATGGGACAAAAGAAATGGACCGAAGCTATACATCATTTCAAAAAGGCAATTGATAACCGGAAAGATCTAAAAAATTCATATAAAGGAATGTTACTCAAATATCAAAAAGCATATCCTGATACATCCATGGCATACATTGAAATTACAGAACTTCTGGAAACTAAAACTTATTTGAATAATCTTTCAAAATATGATGAGG